>Ga0256406_1001728_pt1 | contig 34061 bp, 23 predicted proteins | sample RumenRJG_03DNA_FD_185986 | JGI IMG/M metagenome (GOLD analysis project Ga0256406, IMG submission 185986) | Bovine rumen microbial communities from Lethbridge, Alberta, Canada - RJG_03 | ecosystem: Host-associated > Mammals > Digestive system > Stomach > Rumen | place: Canada: Alberta | collected...
CTAGCCTTCCAAGCTAGATACGTGGGTTCGATTCCCATCACCCGCTCTTTTGTGTCTGTAGCTCAGCTGGATAGAGCAACGGCCTTCTAAGCCGTGGGTCTGGGGTTCGAATCCCCACAGGCACACGGAGCACAGACACAGTGCCCGGATGATTTTCATCCAAGAATTGTTCCGGTGGGAACTAAGCTGCTTTCGGATTACGATGATCTGAAGGCCAGCAAGAGCCGTTTCCCGGCTTTACGGTGGGTGTGGCGCAGTTGGTTAGCGCGCCAGATTGTGGTTCTGGAGATCGTGGGTTCGAGTCCCACTACCCACCCTTGCAATAGGCTCCGGCAATGCCCTTTATCCGGCGGCTGCCGGCACGGATCGTATCCGTGATCATAAGCTCTTATCATTGGGCTATCGCCAAGGGGCTAAGGCACAAGATTTTGATTCTTGCATTCGCCGGTTCAAATCCGGCTAGCCCAGCATGGGACATTAGCTCAGTCGGTAGAGCACTTGACTTTTAATCAAGTTGTCGCGGGTTCGATTCCCGCATGTCTCAGTATTTTCAAACCCGTAAGTTCGCGAACAGCGTATACTTACGGGTTTTCTTATGCTCAAAAAGAAATTGGAAATGAGCCGGAAATGAACGTTTTTACCTGATTGAATGTAACCATCAACTCCGATATAATTATTAAGACGCGGCTTTGGTGGAATTGGCAGACACGATAGATTTAGGTTCTATTCCGAAAGGGTGCAGGTTCAAGTCCTGTAAGCCGCAGCGATTTTAAAAACAATCCGGCAGTACCGAAGCCCGCAGTGGGCTCACAGTACTGCCGGATTTGTTTTGCCTGTATTTGTGATTCTATAGCAGGATCTGCTGAAAATACTCGGGTATTGAGATATCCGACAGTAAGACTGTCTGACAGTAAGACTTGTTGCGCCATATCCTTCCATGGCGTTGTTGTCCTCGAGCACGGCCTGAGCTTTCCGGCTGACGGGAATTCCCTTCTCGGTACCCTGAAGGAGAGCCATCTGCGGATCATTTACAAGAAAATCGAGAAGTTTTGCCGAATCCTCCGGATACTGTGTGTCAACGCTGATGGCATACATGGTGGCGGGCTTGACGTACCAGCCGGCGGTGCTTGATTCTTCGCCGGAGACGGAGACAGCCGGCGGATCGGCCAGTGTGACAGTCACACCTGCATCACTGAGCGGCTCACAGTACCGATCGGCATCGCTTGCCCAGAATCCTGAGCCAAGTGTTTTCTGCGCCATGAAGTCATTGCCGTCCATCTCCTGTTCGGTATTGATAACGCCGGCACGGATCATTTTGTCATAGAAGGTCAGCATATCCCGGATCGCGTCGTCGCCGCCGACGTAATTTCCGTTTTCGTCGAATACTTCCTTTCCTGTGGTCTGCTCGTAATGTGCGATCAGGGTCAGGAAGACATGCTTTATATTCATATAGAGAACTTTTTCATCGATTCCATTCAATTTTTCCGCTGCGGCAAACAGATCGTCCCATGTCTTCGGAACATCGAGCCCGTACTGGTCGAGCAGGTCCTGGTTGTAGAAGAAGACGACGGAATTGTAAGCAATCGGAAGTGCGTTCAGCTTTCCGTTCACGGTTCCGTAGGAGAGTTCATTCTCCGTATAGGAGGAAAGATCGATGTAGTCGGAAAGATCGTACAGGTTGTAATAACCGTTTCCATCCGGGGAATACTCGCTGATCCAGTTGTAGTTGATCTGCATGACGTCTGGTTCGCTGCCGGAGCGCATATAGATCCGGTTGCGGCGCTCATAGCCGGACCAGACGCTGTAGGTGCAGTTCACATTGATGGATGGGTTTTTCTGTTCGAAGATATCGATTCCCTGCAGGGTATAGTCATGACGCTCGTCGTTGCCCCACCAGCCGAAGTTAATGGTATTCTGGTTTCCTGTGATCTCGTTGGTCTGCGTTTCGTCTGCAAAAGCATAGTGATAGCAGAATACAAACAGAATCGCGACGATGAGTACGAAAAAGATGATTTCTGCCTGAACCGATGTTTTTTTCTTAGGATCTGCCATGTAAGCCTTTCATATTTCGATAGGAAAGGAAGATATCCGCTGCCGGTTTCCAGTGTTTTACGCATCAGAAAAGACTGCTGTCTCTGTCCTTGCCGTTTTTCTTGCTTTCGTAGAGGAACATATCGGCGCGGGTGTACATCTTCAGAAAGTCTGTATCCCCACAGTCTGCCGCGATCGTGCCGCTGCTGAAGGAAAGAGTTTCCTTTCCGAGCGTCTCTGCGAGTTTTGACGTCTGAAAGTTTTCACGGACTTCCGAAATCTTAGGGCGGATAATGCCCGCGGCATCCGCCGTGTCTCCTGTGTCGAATACGCCGAATATGCCGAATTCATCGCCTCCGAGTCGGCCGATGAAGAATCTCTCATCGCCAAAACTCCTGCGGAGGTCTTCTGCAAATTCCTGAAGAACGAGGTCTCCGTTCAGATGACCGAACCGGTCGTTGACGCCCTTGAAATTGTCAATGTCCATAATGGTAAAGATCAGCGTCTGGCCGAAATGGGCGTTCTGCAGTTTTCGGTCGGCCATATCCTGAAACCGGATTTTGTTATACAGTCCAGTCAGCTGGTCGTGATCGGCTTCGGTCTGAAGAGAGTCGACAATGTCACCGGCCGAGGAACTCATTCTGCGGGTCTCGTAGATGCCGATGAAGAGGAAGAGGGCGACGATGATGAGAACGACGATGAGTGTCTGACCGAGTACATGGTAATTGTCTTTCAGGACGGCCTCGGCAGGAAGCGTACAGACGACTTTCCAGCCATTCAGGCATTCATTTGTTGTGTAGAGTGTGTCGCGGGTCATGACAGAACCGTTCTCGATGGAAGAAAGCTGCGAAACGGTTTTCTCCGGAAGCGTCTGGCCGATCTGATCGGGGATATTGGAATAAAGAATGGAATTATCCTCATCGATAAGGAGAACATTCATTCCGGTCAGCTGCTCCGGAATCTGGAAGACTTTCTTTAATTCGTTTGAATAAAAAGAGACCACAATGATGCTGATGTCGTTGTAGCGCTTGAAGTAATAGATGCGGTCGATGTTGCCGTTCAGTCCGAAGATCCAGGCAGAGTCGCTGTCTGCTTTTTCCAGGATTGAGTTGTAATCATCGTAGATGCCGCCGTCGATGTACATGGCGCGCGTGGTTTTCGAGAGCCAGCCAATTACATCGTCGTTCTTGTAAACTACGCCGAAATCGGTGTAATTATCCATGAGGCCGAGATCGGTGATGTAATTGGACATGCGGTTGCTGATCTGCAGCTGCTTGTATTGATCGGCCGTTTCATCCGTCGGGTCATATTTCCAGAACGTATCGTCCGAAAACAGAAGGGAGGAGGCTTTCTCTACATTTTTCAGATAGGAGTTGATGTTCAGTTCCATCTGGCGGTTATTGCCGGCGATGAGATTGGACGCATTCTTCCGGAGAGCATAATTGGACCGCCCCACAAGGAGCATGACGAGAAGGCCGGACACAACGATGACGAGCGTGACGAAAAAAACAAGCATCCGGATATGAATTTTTCGGAATTCTTTTTCCATTGATTACTCCTGAAGAGCAGGTCACATCCGGCCGGATGTACAGGCTTCCCACCGGAAAAATACTCACCAGTCTCATCAGAATCCTGGCCGGATGAGATGACCGGATATGTCGGCTGCCGACAGAGTTATAGATGTGTAAAAACTGGCTCTGACAGCGCAGTTATCTACAAATTATCATCATGGAAAGGGGGTGTCAACATTCGTAAAATAGTAAACGGATGTGTATCGTAATTTCGTGATCATGCCGCCGGAATCGGAATTGCGGCACTGCACTTCAGCCTGCCTGAAAAACGGCACAGGGATGAAAAACAGGACGCCGGAGGACGGGGCATGCAGATTGTGCGATAATGCCATAGTAAGTAAACCGATCAGAGCAAAGAGGAAAACAGACGGCCAATCAACCGGAAAAACGGAGGTCTCATGCTTCTGGAAATAAAGGACGGAACTGTCCTTCAGAATGGAATACCGGTCCTGTCGCATTTCGACTTTTGGATACGCGGAAATGAGAGGGCTGCCATTGTAGGCCGGAACGGTGCCGGTAAGACGACTCTGCTGGAAGTCATCACAGGCGCAAAAGAGCTCGAGCCGAATCCGAAAAACCCGGCTTCCGGGCTTACAGAGGCGCGCCGCTTTACGATCGGCACCCTGCGGCAGCAGGCGGTGGAAAATCCGGACATCACCGTTGAGGAATGCATTCTGGAGGGGGCGCTTTCAAGATATGCGGAAGAGCCCGGGGCTTCGGATGCGGCAAATATACAGGAAGAGCCCGCGGCTTCGGATGCGGCAAATATACAGGAAGAGCCTGGGGTTTCGGAAACAGAGAATATACCGGAAGAGAACATTTCTCTTCTGTATTCGAAAGAGCGTTTTGACTTCGAGCAGCGGTACGATCGTATCTTTACCGGTTTTGGCTTTGCACTGGAGGACCGGAAAAAGAGGCTCGGAGATTTCTCCGGCGGCGAGCAGACGAAAATCATGATGATCCGGCTTCTTCTGATGCAGCCGGATGTTCTCGTCCTCGATGAGCCGACGAATCATCTGGATCTTGATTCCATTGAATGGCTTGAGAATTATCTTTTGAGCTATCCCGGAGCGGTACTGATGGTCTCGCACGACCGTTTCTTCCTTGACCGCATCGCTGAGGTCGTCTGGGAGGTGTCGAACGGCCGTGTGGTGCGCTACGCCGGCAATTACTCGGCGTACCGGGAGGAGAAGCGCAAAAACGAGGTGAAGCAGCGCAGGGCATATGAGGAGCAGCAGGCGGAGATTGCCCGGCTGAATGCACTGATCACAAAATTTAAAAACAAGCCGAGAAAAGCGGCTTTTGCGAGGTCGCGGCAGAAGATACTGGAGCGCATGGAACATATTGGCATGCCGGACCCGGATGATGCAGTGATTCACACGGGTGATATCCTGCCGGAGCGCCTCGGGAACAAGTGGGTTTTTGAGTGTGAGGATCTGACGATCGGATATGATAAGAAGAAACCCATACGGAAGCTCTCCTTCCGGCTCCGCCGGGGGCAGAAGATCGGTGTTCTCGGACCGAACGGAACGGGAAAATCAACGTTTCTCAAAACCGTGGCCGGATTACTGCCTTCGCTTGGAGGAAAAGCGCAGATCGGCGAAAATGTCGATCTTGCCTATTATGACCAGATGACGGCAGGAATCTCCTCGGATCAGAGCGTTGCAGGCTGGTTTTCGGAGCAGTTCCCGTTCATGAAACCGGAGGACGTCCGGGGGTACCTCGCGGGATTCCTCTTCAGGGGCGAAGATTTTTTAAAGGCGGTCGGAAGCCTTTCCGGAGGCGAAAAGGCACGTCTCCGGCTTGCCGCGATCCTTGCCGGGAAACCCAATTTTCTTGTACTGGATGAACCGACGAACAACATGGATATTCCGGCGAAAGAGACGCTTGAGTCTGTTTTCCGATCCTATAAAGGAACGATTCTCTTCGTGTCACACGACCGTTATTTTCTCGACAGGGTGGCGGATGCACTCCTTCTCTTCGAACCGGGGCGTAAGGATGTCCTTTATTATCCTTCGGATTACAGTCACTATGCGGAGAGAAAGAGAAAACTTTCGGAAAATGACGGGTATATGCGGACTGCCGAGGATCAGCGCCTTATCGAGGAACTGCGCGCCGTGCCGAAGGCTGAGAAAGGCATGCTCCGGACGATTCCGGACGCGGATCTTGAACTGGACTGGCGTTTTGAGCTGAACCATCGGGAGAGAGCCGCCGCTGAGCAGAAATTCGCAGCTGCCCTCTCGGAAATGGAAAATCTCCCCGTTCCGGACACGGAAGAAGAGTATGAGAAATATCTTGAAACGGAGGAAAAACTCAGGCAGGCAGCGGAAGAAGACAGGGATGCCTGGACGAAAACACTGCTTGACTGGTTCGATATCTGGCAGGATGCGCAGGACAGAAGGAGAGCAGAGTAAATTCTTCAGCAGGGCAATACAGGACAGAAGGAGAGCAGAGTAAATTCTTTAGCAGGGTAATACAGGACAGAAGGAAAGCAGATTGAATTCATCAAAGATCGATGAGATACGGATGCAGATCCTTCGTCCGGTCATCGATGTTCAGGATGATGAATGTCGGCCGGAAGCCGCGCTGACGGGGAAATGTAAGGCTTCCCGGATTGAGCACGAGTATACCGCCGTCCTGCCGGATTTCCGGCACGTGCGTGTGGCCGTAGACGAGGATGTCTGCCCCGTTTTCACGTGCAGCCTCCACGGCATCCTCATCGCCGTAACGGACGCTGTAGCGGTGCCCGTGCGTGAGAAAAAAGGTATGGCCGCAAAGGGTGAAAACAAGTTCTTTCGGGAGAGACCGGGAGAAGTCATTGTTGCCTGCGACCATGAATGTCGGGCAGCCAATGTAGTTTTCGTAATATTGTTCTGTTCCGTCAAAATCCCCGGCGTGTATAAGCGCGTCGGGGGTTCCGTATAAAGTGCCGATCTTTTTTATCTTTGAATTGTCACCGTGTGTATCGGATATAATGAAAATTTTCATTCTGTTCTGAACCTGTATTTTTAAAGCTCCTTCAATTTCCGGAACATGGCACGAAGGGCCTTTCCACGGTGGCTGATGGCGTTTTTCTCTTCAGGCGCAATCTCTGCGCTTGTTTTTCCGTATTCCGGAAGATAGAAGAACGGGTCATAGCCAAAACCATTGCTGCCGGCAATTTTCCGGGCGATCCGGCCGGGCATCTCGCCCCGCACGATGTACTCTCTGCCGTCCGGGAGAACGGCAGCTATGGCGGCGGCGAACTTTGCACCGCGCCGTTCGTCCGGAACGTCTTTCATTCGTTCCAGGATGGCATTCATCTTGTCTGTATAGGAAGTATCGTGTCCCATGTAGCGGGCGGAATAGATACCGGGTTCGCCGTTCAGTGCGTCGATGCACAGTCCGGAGTCGTCGGAGAGAACGACAATCGGAATATCCGGGTCAAAACCGTGCCGCACGGCAAATTCCCTCCGCTCCTGATCTTTCTTTGGCAGCAGGGCTGCAAGCGCCCTTGCCTTGATGAGGGCATTTTCTTCAAAGGATTTTCCGTTTTCCTCCGGATCGGAGGAAAGCCCGACCTCCTTCATGGTTTTGACGAGCGTGCCGCCGAAAAAGGGCGTTTCGTCCAAAATTTCCCTCGCCTCGCGGACTTTGTTTTGATTTCCTGTGGCAAATATGATCTGAAATTTCATATATTATGTGTTCCCGATAACTTCATTTCTGAATTTCTTATTATTTCATTCCCGAAATCATTCCAGAAATCCTGACTGACCATTATTCTGAATTTTCAGGCTTTATTCCTTGCACCCGGTTTTGGCCCCGGGAACATGTAGAAGTAGGTCCGCAGCATGCCGTTATAAATCTTGCGGTTTTTCGCGGCGCGGATTCCGAGGTCCTTTTCGCATCCGTCATAGGATGTGATGAGATACATACTCCAGGAGTCAAGTGCGCGGTAGCGCTCGCCGAGTGTGTGGTAGACGGCAGCGATTTCCTTCGGGTCCGGAGGTGCATCGACAGGATCCTGGGATGCAGCGGCAGCTGCCTCGATGCGGCCGGGACGGCCGAGAGCTGCTGCCCTTTCGCTTTCTCTTCTTTCCCTTGCTTCCCGCACACTGATCGGTGCGTTGCTTCCCGGCGTGAATGAGGAGAGCCGCTCTCCGTACGGCGGATTTGTGATGATGAATCCGTATTTCTTCGGATGGGAGAGTTCGCTCACCGGGCGCACCTGCAGGTGAATGAGCTTTTCGACGCCGGCCTCCCGCGCATTCGCTCTGGCGGCCGCGATGGCCTCCGGGTCGATGTCATAGCCCTGGATGTCCGTATCAACGTCCATGCAGATGTCGTTTTTTGCGTCTTCGCGGCATTCGCGGAAGAGGGATGAATCCATGAGATTCGTCCATGCCTCGGAAGTGAAATGCCGTTGCAGTCCCGGCGCGATATTTGCTGCCATGAGAGCGGCTTCGATTGGAATTGTTCCGCTCCCGCAGAAGGGGTCAACCAGAATCCGGTCCGCCTTCCATGGAGTCAGCATGATCAGACCGGCCGCGAGATTTTCGGCGATCGGAGCTTTCACGGCCATCTTTCGGTATCCGCGTTTGTGGAGCGACTCACCGGTCGTGTCGAGACAGATTGTGACCTCATCCTTCATGAGGAAGACGCGGACAGGATAAGCGCTTCCGTCCTCCGGGAAAATCTCCACTTGATAACGCCTTTTCATCTTCTCGACCATCGCCTTCTTGCAGATGCTCTGGATGTCGGAAGGGGAGAAGAGCTTCGACCGGACGGAAGAAGCCTTTGTGACCCAGAATTTCGCGTCGCGGGGCAGCAATTCGTCCCACGGGAGCGCATACGTGCCCTCGAAGAGATCGTCAAAACTCTCCGCATGGAAGGACCCGACCTTGAGGAGAACGCGCTCTGCCGAGCGGAGACAGATATTGGCACGGGCGATGGCTTCTGCGTCGCCGATGAAGCTGACCCGACCGTCGCTCACCTCGGAAATTTCATAGCCGAGATCATAGATTTCATTTTTCAGGACGCTCTCGAGACCGAAATGGCAGGGAGCAATCAATTCATAAGTTTTAGTATGCATGAACTTATATTAAAGCGCGGAGGAATTCTGCGCAATCGTGCTTATATGTTTTCCGACAGTACCGACTATGTTTTCCGAACGTACCGGCTTTTTCTGACTTTGCCTGTACGGCTGTAATAATAACGCTGTAATAATAATAACCTTGTATGTCTCTGCTCTCTTGTTTTTTTTTGATGCTGCCGGAATTTCCGCACAGGCCTTCCAGGCGGGCAGAACATGGAACTGGTTCAGCGTGCAGAAAATCTTGAGAGATACAGCGGACAGAAGAAAAATGGATGGATTCTGTACACACAGCTGTCAGGAGATAAATAATACCTGTATACAAGAATGCTTGTACAAACTTTACACAAAAACGTATTAACTTGTGCTAATTTACTGGTAAATGTACCGTTTACCATAAGTTTTGACGGTGTTAAAATTTCTACAGTTTACAAAAATTTCCAAAGGAGGAAATTATCATGTCCTATGTAGATGAAGTCCTGGAGCGGGTAATCGCCCAGAACCCGGCTCAGCCCGAGTTTCATCAGGCAGTCAGGGAGTTCCTTTCCACTGTTCGCCCGGTTATCGAGGAGAATGAGGAAGAGTACAGGAGGGATGCACTGCTGGAGCGTCTGACCACCCCGGAACGGCAGATTCTTTTCCGTGTTCCGTGGATCGACGACAATGGTCAGGTGCAGGTCAATAATGGCTATCGTGTACAGTTCAACAGTGCCATCGGACCGTATAAAGGAGGACTTCGTTTCCATCCTTCGGTTAACATTTCCATCATCAAATTCCTTGGCTTCGAGCAGATTTTCAAGAACAGCCTGACCGGTCTTCCGATCGGCGGCGGCAAGGGCGGCGCTGACTTCGACCCGAAGGGGAAGAGCGACCGCGAAGTAATGCGTTTCTGCCAGGCATTCATGCAGGAGCTGTACCGCCACATCGGACCGGATGTCGATGTGCCGGCCGGCGATATCGGTGTCGGCGGACGTGAGATCGGATATCTGTTCGGCGAATACAAGAAGCTGACAGGTCATTATGAAGGCGTTCTCACCGGCAAGGGACTTTCCTACGGCGGCTCGCTTGCAAGAACCCAGGCAACCGGTTACGGACTGGTTTACTTTGCAGATGAGATGCTCAAGGCAAACGGCATTGACATCAAGGGCAAGACGATTGATGTTTCCGGCGCCGGCAACGTCGCTACCTATGCAATCGAGAAGGCAGAGCAGCTCGGTGCGAATGTTGTCACCTGCTCTGACTCCACGGGCTGGATTTATGATCCGGACGGAATCGACGTCGCGCTCCTTAAGGATGTCAAGGAAGTCCGCAGAGCCCGCTTGACTGAGTACAAGGCTGCAAAGCCGAACGCTGTTTATCACGAGGGCAGAGGTGTCTGGACGCAGAAGTGCGACATCGCAATGCCGTGCGCAACGCAGAACGAGCTTAACCTCGATGACGCAAAGACCCTGAAGGGGAATGGCTGCATTGCGGTCTGCGAAGGCGCTAATATGCCTACAACACTTGAAGCTACTAAATTTATCCAGGAGAACGGCATTTTCTTCACTCCCGGCAAGGCTTCCAACGCTGGCGGCGTAGCTACATCCGCTCTGGAAATGAGCCAGAACTCCGAGAGACTGTCCTGGAGCTTCGAAGAAGTAGACAACAAGCTGCATGATATCATGGTCAACATCTTCCACAACGTTGATGCGGCTGCAAAGAAGTACGGCGAGGAAGGCAACTACATTGCCGGCGCAAACATTGCAGGCTTCCTGAAGGTTGCGGATGCCATGAAGGCACAGGGGATTGTCTGATTCCGGGAAATAACGGGAAGGCCCGGTGACAGGACCCGCTGGCCGGGCCGGAACTGTCTGCTGATCAGGGGAGAATCTCTTCTGATACGGAGGGCAGCCGGAGAGGCCTGCGGGTCCTTTTGCAGGAAATAAAAAGACCCCGATTCGGGGGAATCCGGGGTTTAAAAGGGGGAGGGTATGAATGATTGAATCTGCAGAGGGGGCTGCAGTTCAAGGCTGTGGAATTAAGCTACGACCGCATTTCCTTCAAGGAACTGCTCAAAACCCTGATCGTAACCGTTGTAACTGACCTTCAGCGGTGTGCTGAGGTCCAGACCTAGTACGCCGAGCATGGACTTCGCGTCTACCGTATAGGTGCTGACATTCGCGTTCGCCACGTCGATATCGAAATCACAATGGGAAGCGGTGCGAACAAATTCAACTGCGCTTTCCTTTGTGAGCCTTACCAGTCTGTGAGTCATCATGAGAATCACCTCCATGATTTCGTTGGTGAATAGTCATCCTGTTCACGCGTCTTGGTTTACTATATCGCTCACATATCATAACAGCAGTATTGAAATCAGAAATCGTTTTCCATCCGCTGTTATCTTCATTATAAACAAGTAATCCGGTTTGTAAAGTACCTGAATGAAAAAATTTGAAAATGTTTTCAAAGGCGGCACAGCTGAGAAATAGCGGAAATGCGCGAATTATTAGAATTTCATATATATTTGGGAAATAGATTTTGAAAATCATTGAATCCATTTTGAAATTGTTTTCAACCGTGCAAACAATTCATCAATTTAAACTTTAAGTCAGGCATATAAACAATATTAGCTTAAGAATCAGTACGAAATAGCAATAGACCTGTCCAAAATCAGATTCCGGGAAGGCGGAATTTTTTCTTGCAATCATCGTTGCTATGGAACAAAATATTGAATGGCATTGCCGTGGGCAGGAAATTCCCGGGTATATTCCGTCAGATCCCCGGAATATTTTCAGAAAATTTCTCCGGGGATTCCTGTAATATTTAAATATCGCGGCGGGGAGTAATCATTCATGGATAATCTGATAATTCCGAAGGGGTATGAATCAGCACTGAGTCTGCATGAGACGCAGGTTGCGATCAAGACGGTGAAGGACTGTTTTCAGGATCTTCTCGCTGAACGCCTTGTTCTGCAGCGGGTTTCGGCACCGCTTTTCGTGCTTCCCGAATCTGGACTCAATGATAATCTGAACGGCGTCGAGAGACCGGTCTCCTTTGACATTGCAGACCAGCCGGGACGTACGGCAGAGGTCGTACAGTCTCTTGCCAAGTGGAAGAGATATGCACTGAAGAAGTACGGTTTTCATCACGGAGAAGGGCTTTACACAGATATGAGTGCGATCCGCCGCGATGAGAAAACCGACAATATTCACTCGATCTACGTCGACCAGTGGGACTGGGAGAAGGTCATCGACAAAGATGAGCGCACGCTCGATTACCTCGAGAGTGTCGTGCGCGATGTCTATCGCGTTCTCCGCAAGACGGAGAAGTACATGTCCATCTGCTACGACTATATCGAGGAGATTCTTCCGAAGGACATTTTCTTCGTGACAACGTCGGAGCTGGAGGAAATGTTCCCGGACAGCACACCGAGGGAAAGAGAGTATTTCATCGCAAAGGCAAAGGGCGCTGTCTGCATCATGCAGATCGGCGATGTTCTTTCAAACGGGAAACCGCACGACGGAAGAGCTCCGGACTACGATGACTGGCAGCTGAATGCAGACATTCTGGTATATTATCCGGTGCTGGACATTGCGCTCGAGCTCTCGAGCATGGGAATCCGCGTCGACGAGAAGTCTCTTATGTCCCAGCTGAAGAAAGCCGGATGCGAGGAGAGAGCAAAGCTTCCATTCCAGAAGGCGATTCTCAACGGGGAGCTTCCTTACAGCATTGGCGGTGGCATCGGGCAGTCCCGCCTGTGCATGTTTTTCCTGCGCAAAGCGCACATCGGTGAGGTTCAGTGCTCAATCTGGCCGGAGGATGTGGAGAAGGCCTGCGAGGAGAACGGAATCCAGCTGCTTTAATTTGAATTGTGTAGGCCTCCGGCTTGACCGGGGGCTTTCTTTGTACTTGGACGATGGTAAGTGCTGTTTCAGTCTCGGTCCGCTCACTGGTGGAGTTCATCCTCCGCAGCGGCGATATTGACAATCGAATACCGGCGGCACCGGACGATGCGATGATCGAGGGATCCCGCATGCACCGGCGTCTCCAGAAGGCGTCCGGCCCCGACTATGAACCGGAGGTCTCGCTTTCGTGTATCTACACTTACCCGGACAACCCGGACCTGCGCGTAAAGGTGGAGGGCCGAGCGGATGGCATCTATCACGGAACACTGCCGGATGACCCGCACGGCGAGCATGGCACCTTCGTCGATGAGATCAAGACGACGTACCGGAATCTCGGGAAGATGACCGAGCCGGAAGCCGTCCATCTGGCGCAGGCGCGCTGCTACGCCTATATGTACATGCAGGAGCACGGCCTTGGCTGGATGTATGTGCGCATGACGTATGTCAATCTCGACAGCGAGGACATTCATTACTTTTACGAACGCGTCGAACGGAACCAGATTACTGAATGGTTCGATGATCTCATGCGGGAGTATGGAAAATGGGCAGCCTTTACGTCGAACTGGATTTCGCAGCGCACCGATTCAATCCGGACACTTCCGTTCCCGTTTGCGTACCGCGAAGGGCAGAAAGAGCTGGCCGCGGATGTCTACCGCACAATTGTCCACGGAAGGAAACTTTTTCTCGAGGCACCTACCGGAACCGGCAAAACGATTGCGACGCTCTTCCCGTCAATCAAGGCGATGGGTGAGGGCAAGGCACAGAAGATTTTCTACCTCACCGCCAAATCGGTCGGCAGCCGGGTGGCAGAGGATACGCTGGAAATCTGCCGCTCGAAGGGGCTGAAGTTCAAGGATGTATGCCTTACGGCAAAGGAAAAAGTCTGTGTGCTCGACAGACCGGAGTGCAATCCGGATGCCTGCCCGCGCGCAAAGGGCCACTTCGACCGGATCAATGCAGCCATCTATGACCTTCTCACGACAGCCGACAACTTTTCGCGGACAACGATCCAGGAATATGCCGAAAAGCACAATGTCTGTCCCTTCGAGATGAGCCTAGACATGAGTCTCTTTGCGGACTGCGTCATCTGTGACTACAATTACGTCTTTGACCCGCATGCGTATCTGCGCCGCTTTTTTGCTGAAGATGCCGCGCGGGAGAATTACATTTTCCTTGTCGATGAAGCCCATAACCTTGTGGACCGCGGACGCGACATGTACAGCGCTGCCTTCTCGATCCGGGAGCTGAACGCGATGTCGCATCTCCTCTCGTCAAAACTCCCGACAATCGCGGAGGAGTGCGACCGGTGTGCCGCTAAACTCTCTGCAGTCCGGCGTTCGATGCAGGGAGAGGATATGGCCGAGTTTTCGCTCTCCAGCGAGGTATACCTTGCTTTTTCTTCCGAAGTGGGGATTCTGTTTTCCACTCTCACGGAATATCTCGAGCGGGAGCGGAAGAAGGCGAGGAGAAGGAAACGGAAGCCTTCGAAGCAGGCCCGTGAGTTGCAGGACCAGATTCTGAACTTTTATTTTGATGTTTCCCATTTCGAACTGATCTCGGACCTTTTTGATGATCACTACAGGATCTATGCGGACAGCAGGGAGAAGGACTTCAGAATGCACCTTGCCTGCATGGATCCGGGGACAAATCTGTCATTCTGCATGGACCGGGCAGTATCGACCATTCTCTTTTCGGCGACGCTCCTTCCCATTCAATACTATAAACAACTGCTCGGCGGGAAGCCGGAGGATTATGAGGTCTACGCGCATTCTGTATTTGATCCGGAGAGAAGAGCTGTCGTCATTGCAGACGATGTGACAAGCCGGTACTCGGTCCGCGGGGACGATATGTATCAGAAGATCGCCTCGGCAATCGCAGCCTCTGTATCGGGAAAAGACGGAAATTACATGGTTTTCTTCCCTTCCTATGCGTTCCTGAACGCTGTCGCGGAAATCTACGAAAAGAAATTCTGCGATCCGAAGAGAGTAACTTTACTCCGGCAGGAAAGCGGTATGAGCGAGGAGAAAAGAAAGGAATTCCTCGCGCGGTTCGAAGAAAGCTCTGACGATCATACGCTCATCGGTTTCTGCGTGCTGGGCGGCATTTTTTCGGAGGGCATTGATTTACGGAATGACTCCCTTATCGGTGCTGTGATTGTCGGGACCGGCGTTCCCCAGATCTGTGGGGAGAGAGAACTGCTGAAGAAGTATTTTGACGCGAACGGTGAAAATGGCTATAACTACGCATACCGATATCCGGGCATGAACAAAGTCCTGCAGGCGGCGGGGCGTGTCATCCGCACGCAGGAGGACCTCGGGGTCGTTGTGCTTTTGGATGACCGTTTTCTGATGCCGGCGTACCGCTTTCTCTTCCCGAGGGAGTGGAGAGAATTTTCTGTGGTTCCGGCAGATGAAATCGGGAGGTGTGTTGACAATTTCTGGAATGAGTGGCTATAGAACAGGAACACAATTGTCAGAAAACTATGGGCAACCAGAGAAAGGCCGCAAACCCGCATAAATACAGCAATTCTTGTAAGAATCCGAAGCCATTGACTCAGAATAACAGATTTTTTCGCCGGGAAAACGAAAAATTGATTTAATTATCAGGAAAACAATCAAGAATTCCGGCTAAAACGAATTTACGACCGAGAAAAAAACGTTCCGGAAAATCTCACAGAGATCAGACTGAAGTGGATAACTCTGTGGATTTTGGGGATTTCCGGGATTTTTTTGTGCCTGCGGACGGCGGAAGGCCCATTATATTGACCATTTCGTTTGGAAATGAAAAACGATATTTTGCACACGACTACTTTGGTCAATAATACAACTGTGTGAATATCCGCACAGAATGCATCGCAAATACATACGGAAAAGGTTTTCCATGCTGTGGTAAAATGGTCAGGTGGAAAATGCTTCGGAAGTTGTCTCCTGAAGAATTTTCTTGAGGCTGTATGACAGGAGGATCGATATATGTGGGCTGACGAGAGTGTTTTTTATCAGATTTATCCGCTTGGCATGTGCGGTGCGCCGCATGAGAATGACGGCAGACTCGAGCACCGGATCCGGAGGGTTCTTGACTTTATTCCCCACCTTCAGAAACTTGGGGTGAATGCGGTGCTGTTTAATCCGCTGTTTGAGTCGGATGCACACGGCTATGATACACGAGATTACAGGAAGGTCGATGTCCGTCTCGGAACCAATGAGGACCTGAAGGAAGTCTGCGATGCGCTGCACAAGGCCGGGATGAAGGTCATTTTTGACGGAGTGTTCAACCACGTCGGGCGCGGATTCTTTGGATTCCGGGATGTACAGGAGAAGAAGTGGGATTCTGAGTATAAAAACTGGTTCAACATCAGTTTTGACGGAAACGACGCGTATAATGACGGTTTCTGGTACGAGGGCTGGGAAGGACATTATGAGCTGGTAAAGCTGAACCTCAGAAACGAGGCGACGGTACAGTATCTGCTCGATACGGTGAAGTTCTGGACAGAGGAATTCGGGATTGACGGGCTGCGGCTCGACGTCGCGTATTGTCTCGACAAGGACTTTCTTCGAAGGCTGAAGGGATTCTGCAGCGGGCTGAAATCGGATTTCTTCCTCGTGGGCGAGATCCTCGGCGGCGACTATCGGACGGTCTGCGGGGACGGGCTCTGCGACAGTGCCACGAATTATGAGTGTTATAAGGGGCTTTATTCGAGTTTTAACTCGATGAATATGTTTGAAATCATCCATTCACTGATCCGTCAGTTCGGGTCGGATCCCTGGACGCTCTACCGCGGGTATCATCTCTTCACGTTTGTCGATAACCACGATGTGACCAGAGTCGCCAGTATTCTGCAGAATCCGGCACATCTGCCGCTCATCTATGCACTTGCGTTCGGCATGCCCGGCATTCCGTGTATATACTATGGAAGTGAGTGGGGCATGAGGGGCGACAAGAAGGACGGAGACTGGGCGCTGCGGCCGGAAACAGCAGCACCGGAGTGGAATGAGCTCACGGACTGGATTTCAAAACTCACGGCGGCAAAGAAGGGGTCGGAGGCTCTTAATTACGGCGATTTCCGCAGTGTTCTTCTTACCAACAGGCAGTGCATTTTCGAGCGGAAATCAGAGCACGAGCGCGTGCTTGTCGCCATTAATGCGGACGAAAACGGATTCCACGCGGATTTTGACGCCGGATGCGGACGCGCCGTCGACCTTATCACGGGCGGAGAGCATGATTTTGGCGGAGGCTCGGATCTTCCCGCATACAGCGCGTATTTTTGGAAATGCGAGCGGTGAAGGACAGGCAGGATGACGGAGACCGCCCTGGAAGATAACAGCAGAGAGCTGTGTAAGGGGCTGGCAGAAACTCTTCGTAATCCTGAAAGAATGTGTTGACAAACAGATAGCAGGGTGATATTGTTCTTGTCATCAAAACATACTAAAGCAGTAGGAATTAGGCACGCAAAACTTTTGCCGGGTATCCGGACAGATTGAAGATTCTGGTGCAGAATTCAGAAGAAAACTATTTGACGCGGTGATGTATCCGCTGTAAAGTACGGATAAAGCATCAAGTTACGGTTATTCAGTGAGGAAAGCCATGAGAGCAACGTTCGGAGTTCAGAAAACAAATGAGATGTGCCGGTCGCTCATGTGCTCTTGGATGTGCATGTGTTTTTAACGTATGCATTCGTTCCGCTTCACTGATGAGCGTCGGGAGACCGGCCGCCGGACAATGGTAACGGGTTCGGCAGAACAATGAAGAATGTGAGCAGTTGCATACAATAGGAAATGCAGCTGCTCATTTTTTTGCAGCAAAACAGCTGCGTTTTCGAATTTTATGAGGAAGGGACAGGCGGCAAATGTCAGCAATCATTGAAGTAGAGCACCTGTACAAGACATTCCAGACGAAGGAACTGAAGGTGGAAGCATTGAAGGATATTTCCTTGTCCATCGAAAAGGGCGACGTCTTCGGCATCATCGGAATGTCCGGGGCAGGAAAAAGCACTCTGGTGCGATGTCTGAATTATCTGGAGGTTCCGACAAAGGGAACTGTCAGGGTAGAGGGAAGAGAACTCGGAAGTCTTTCTCCTTCGGAGCTGCGGGAGCTTCGGTCAAAGATCGGAATGATCTTCCAGAATTTCAACCTTCTGATGCAGAATACCGTCATCGACAATGTATGCTTCCCGCTTCTCATTCACGGGACGAAAAAAGCGGATGCAAAGAAGAAGGCGGAAAAGCTTCTCGAGACTGTAGGCCTTTCCGAAAAGGCAAAGTCCTATCCGGCACAGCTTTCCGGAGGGCAGCGTCAGAGGGTCGCTATTGCAAGAGCACTTGCCTGTGACCCCAAGATTCTTCTGTGCGACGAGGCAACCTCCGCTCTGGATCCGCAGACGACGCAGCAGATCCTGGCGCTGCTCCGAAAGATCAATGCGGAAACTGGAATTACCATCGTCATCATCACGCATTCGATGAGCGTTGTCCGCGAGATCTGTCACAACGTGGCAATCGTTGAGAGCGGCGAGATCGTTGAACAGGGGCTGGTCGAAGATATCTTCACTCACCCGAAGTCAAGGGCAGCACGCAGACTTATCATCGAAGGTAAAGACCCGGAGCAGTGGGAAAGAGAGCAGGAAGAAAAGGCAGTCCGGGTAATCCCGGAGCTTCATGAAGCACAGAGAATACGAATTGTCTATACCAGCAATTCTTCCTATGAACCTGTTATCGCGAATATGATCCTCAAGTTCCAGGAGCCGGTCAACATTCTGAAGGCCGATACGAAGGATGTCGGAGGCGTTGCAAGAGGAGAGATGATCCTGGGACTTTCCGATAATAAAGAAATCGCACGGCAGCAGATTCAGTACCTTGAGGACCGCGGCCTTGCTGTAGAAGATATCACAGGTTTTGGCGATGCTGTGTACAAGAACGGAGGTGAGAAGAGATGAGCGGAACAGAAATTCAAATGATTGTTACAGGTATCTGGCAGACCGTTTATATGACGCTTGTCTCCACTCTCCTCGGATATGTGATCGGACTGCCGTGGGGCATTGCCCTTACGGTCACCGGAAATGACGGGCTTCATCCGAACAAAGCCGTGTACCGCGTTCTTGACATCGCGGCAAATATTCTGCGTTCGGTCCCGTTCCTTATTATGCTGATTCTCGTCATGCCGCTTACGATGTTCATCGTCGGCAAGACGTATGGATCGACCGCCACGGTTGTTCCGCTGGTGATTTCGGCGGCACCGCTCATCGCGCGGATGGTTGAGTCTTCCCTGTGTGAGGTCGATCACGGCGTCATCGAGGCCGCACAGTCGGCCGGAGCTACGAATTTCCAGATCGTTACCAGGGTCCTTCTCGGGGAGGCGAGAGTTTCTCTTATCTCCGGCGCGACCATCACGGTCGGAACGGTTCTCGGCTATTCCGCAATGGCAGGAACCATCGGAGGAGGCGGACTCGGTGATATCGCCATCCGCTATGGTTACTACCGTTATCAGGCAAACATCCTCTGGACAACCGTCATCCTGCTGGTCCTGCTCGTGCAGCTTTTCCAGTTCATCGGGACGATGATTTCTGTGAAGATGGATAAGAGACATATCTGAAAAGCGGTGTAAGCGGACCGCAATAGTATCATTCTTTCTATTTTATCTGGTTACTGGAGCCTGTTTCCGGGTCTTCCCAATATTTGCTCCGCAGGAGAGCGGGAGATGAAGGAAGGGCTCTGTAAAAATAATTGGGTACTTCCCAGTGCAGCGCAGTAAGCGCAGAGAGGAGCAATTTATGAAAAAGCAGTTTATCGCAGCAGTAATTGGAGCAGCACTCACCGCAGGTGTTCTTGCGGGATGCGGCAGCAGCACCGAAACAACCGCATCCACCGCGGCTTCTTCGACGGCAGCAGCATCGGAGGCCTCTTCCGAGACCTCTGCGGCAGCAGATACTTCTTCCGAAGCTGCTTCGGACACGTCCGCAGTAGCATCTCTTGGGACCATCACGGTAGCGGCATCGCAGACGCCGCACTCGGAAATCCTGGCGCAGGCAAAGCCAATCCTTGCTCAGGAAGGATGGGATCTTGAGGTTACCGTCTTCGAGGATTATGTACAGCCGAACAATGTTGTCGAATCCGGAGATTTTGACGCGAACTATTTCCAGCACGTTAATTATCTGAACTCCTTCAACGAAGAGAATGGAACTCATCTGGTTGTAGCCACCAACGGCAAGATTCACTATGAGCCGTTCGGAATTTACGGCGGCACCAAGAAGAGCCTCGATGAAATCGCTGACGGCGATGCAATCGCAATCCCGAACGATACCACCAACGAGGCAAGAGCACTTCTGCTTCTGCAGCAGGAAGGCCTGATCACACTGAATGATGGTGTCGGTGTCAATGCAACCGTCAATGACATCAAGGACAATCCTTACAATCTTGAGATCGTCGAGGTTGAGGCAGCGCAGGTTCCGAAGCAGCTTCCCTCTGTAGCATTCGGCGTCATCAACGGCAACTACGCTCTTGAGAACGGTCTCTCCGTTGCGGATGATGCACTTGCAACCGAGTCGGCTGACGGCGATGCGATTCAGCAGTATGTCAACATCATCGCAGTCAAGGACGGCAACCAGGATGAAGACAAGATCAAGGCCCTGACCGATGTTCTTCATTCTGATGCAATTGTGAAGTACATCAACGACACCTATCAGGGAGCTGTTGTTCCGTACGACGGAGAGCAGTAATCCTTAATACGAGGCCGGAGATGAAACTCATAAAAAGGCTGCGCTGCAGCCTGCAATGGGCAGTAATCCATAGGTCATCGCAATAGGTCATCGCATAATGAAACCGCTCGCGGGAAATCCTCTGACTGGAGGAAATCCTGCGGGCGGTTTTTCTGTTTCCCTGATGGTTCAGCGATGTACGGGATGAAAATAAGAACTTTTCTTTGAGAAGGAGTTTTTACTTGGCATCCTGTACCTGACCGGAAGGAGTTTTTGCTTTGGAAGGAAGGAACTTTGAGCCAAGCTCGTGATACGTCTGGATGATGAGGACGAGCGAGATGATAAATGTCAGGATGTCTGAAAGCGGCATCGAGTAAAGGACACCGTCAAGGCCGAAGGATAAGGGCAGCAGGAGTGCAAAGCCGACACCAAAACCAATCTCACGAATCATGGACAGCACGGTTGACTGGACTGCCTTGCCCATTGCCTGCAGGAAGATGAAGCAGGCCTTGTTGACGCAGGCGAACACAATCATGCACAGATAGATGCGGAAAGCTTTCAGAGCAAACTGCGTATAATAGGTACTCTCGTTGGCTGCACCGAAGAGAGCGATGAGCTGTCCCGGGAAGAATTCGACGATGACAAGCGAAATGGCACCAACTGCCGCTTCAGTGATAAGAAGACGGGTGAAGAGAGAGCTTACACGCTTCCGGAGCCCTGCACCCATGCAGTAGCCGACGATCGGAATGCAGCCGGCCGCGCAGCCGACAACAATCGAGATAACGATCTGGAAGAACTTCATGACAATGCCGACGACTGCCATGGGGATCTGTGCATACTGTTCCTGACCGAAAACGGGATCAAGTGCACCGTATTTGCGGATCATGTTGTTGTTGGCAGCCATTGCGGCAACCAGTGAAATCTGAGAGAAGAAGCTGGTTCCGCCGAGTGCGATGGTCTTGCGGCAGATCCGGCCTTCCAGACGAAAATCCGAGCGGGACGGTGCAAGAAGCTTCATATGTAAGAGATACCATACGGCAAGAATGGCGGTTAAAACCTGACCGATGACGGTTGCAACGGCTGCGCCCATCATGCCCCATTTGAAAAGATAAATGAAAACCGGATCAAGAATAGTATTTGCAATTGCTCCGACTAACGTAGAAACCATTGCGAACTTCGGACTTCCATCTGCACGGATGACCGGGTTCATCGCCTGACCGAAAACGTAGAAAGGAATTCCGAGGGTGATATAGAAGAAATATTCCTTTGAGAAGACACGGGTCTGCTCGTTGACAGTGCCGCCGAACATAGCAATCAGCTGATTGCTGAAGATAAGATAAAGCGCGCAGATGACAAGACCGCTGATGATGGACATCACGACCGCATTGCCTACGCTCTTGTGTGCATCCTTGTGATTTTCCATGCCGAGGCACAGGGAGCTGAATGCACAGCAGCCGTCACCGATGCAGACAGCAACCGCGAGAGCAATGACCGTCAGCGGGAAAACTACGGTGTTCGCGGCGTTGCCGAACGAACCGAGATAGGTGGCGTTCGCGATGAAGATCTGGTCGACGATGTTGTAGAGCGCGCCGACAAGAAGTGAGATGATGCACGGAATTGCATATCCGCGCATCAGTTTTCCGATCGGCTCTGTACCGAGAAATTGATTTTTGTTTTGACTCATTTCCTTATTCCTTTCCATTTTTTTACTGCTTCCTTTCCAATTAAAAAAAGCGTGCAGTCATAAGCTGGATTTACGCTGATGGCTACACGCTTTAAAAACTGCTGTTTCAATTGGACACTGTCATTTATCCGATCGTTCCGTGCCCGGCACGATTGGACAAAAAAAGGCAGCAGACTGGATTTACGCAGTCGGCTGCTACTCGTCGATTCAGTATTTTATAGTCCGGAATTTTATTTGTCAAAGTTTTTTATGGAAAGAGCAGGGCGGCTCCGGGCATGCCCCGGATGAAGATTTTCTTCTGCCTGTCTTTTTGATGTGTTCGTGATAAGATTGGTTAGGTTAAACAGGAAGATTATCGTCGCAAACAAGAGAGGTTAATGTATGAAGATTACAGGAATCCGCCTTGCAAAAATTCATGTTCCGCTGCGGGTGCCGTTTAAAACGGCGCTGCGCCGTGTCGACAGTATTGAGGATGTTATCGTCGAGATCGATACGGATACGGGTGAAAAAGGTTTTGGCGAAGCGCCGCCGACCGGTGTCATCACTGGCGATACGACCGGTGCAATCGTCGGAGCCATTAAGGATCACATCGGGCCGAAGCTGATCGGACGCGATGTGGATGATTTTGAGGATGTCCTGAAGGAGGTCCAGAAGGCAATCGTACACAATACTTCGGCGAAAGCAGCGGTTGACATTGCGCTTTACGATCTTTACGGCCAGCTCTATAAAATCCCGGTCTACAAGCTGCTCGGCGGTGCCAGAAAGTCGATTGTGACGGATATCACGATCAGCGTGAACGATCCGGACGAGATGGCAAGGGATGCGGTGACGGCCGTGAAGCGCGGCTATGATACGCTCAAGGTGAAAGTCGGAGTCAATCCGGATCTCGATGTCGAGCGCCTCGAGGCAGTGCGCAGGGCGGCAGGACCGGACGTCCGCATCCGCATCGATGCAAATCAGGCATGGACGCCAAAACAGGCGGTGCGTATTCTGAATCGCATGGAAGAACGGGGACTCGGTATCGAGCTTGTAGAACAGCCGGTGAAGGCGGCAGATTTTGATGGCCTCCGGGAAGTCACAGCACAGAGCCCGATCCCGGTCCTGGCGGATGAGGCGGTCTTCAGCCCGGAAGATGCGATGAGGATCTGCCAGTATCATGCGGCGGATATGGTCAATATCAAGCTGATGAAATGCGGCGGTCTGTATAATGCACTGAAGATTGTCTCGATGGCGGAAGTCTGCGGAATGGAATGCATGCTCGGCTGTATGCTGGAGGCGAAGGTTTCCGTCAACGCAGCGGTTGAACTTGCCTGCGCGAAAAAGATCATCACGCGCATCGATCTCGACGGGCCGGTTCTCTGCTCAGAGGATCCGATCCTGGGCGGTGCAGTCTTTGACGAGAAGAATATAACGGTCTCAGATGAACCTGGCATGGGAATCAGGGGATTTGAAGAGGGAAGACTCGCATACTTCGACGAAGTGCGGTGAGTGATTTCCGCGTGGAACCGTTGATCGGGAACACAGAGAAAGCATTGTAATCAGAGGCACCATTGGAATTTCTGAATTTTGTAAAAATGAAGATGAAATTCATACAATTCCTGCTGAAAATCTGCTTGACACGGCATGGTGCCTCTGATAATATACTACTTGCGCACCGAAAGGCGCGAACAACTCAACAAGTTTTAAATGCGATAGTAGCTTAGCTGGTAAAGCGCCACCTTGCCAAGGTGGAGACCACGGGTTCGAATCCCGCCTGTCGCTCTAAACCGAGAGCCGGGAACCCAGTAAATCAAGGGCTCCCGGTTATTTTTTGCTCTTTTTTTTGATGTTCGTGCGACAAATGTGCGACAAACTCTCCCTGCGTTTCGGTCTCATGTAATTTGTGACGCAACATTACACAGCATCGCTCCCACATCCTCATCTCATTTCCCACGAACGGCGGTTTTGATTTATACTATGGAAAAAGCACACCGGAAGGGCACTGCAGGTATTACAGGAGCCTGGAAAGGAAGAGAATGAAAAGAGAATTTTATCTCGGGACGTATGCTTCTCCCGAGGAAGACGGAATTCTCCGCGTGGAGGCGGATTTTGGCAAAGAGCAGTTCACGGTGAAGAAGGCGTTCAAGGGGATTGAAAATCCGTCCTGGATTGCTTTTGACAACGCGGAGGAAAACGTTCTTTACTGCGTGAATGAGCGGACGCCGGACGGCGGCATTTCCGCGTTCCGCATCGAGGACGGAGAACTCGTGAAGGCTGCAGAGCTTCCGACCGGCGGGAGCGATCCCTGCCATATCAGCTTCAATAAGAGCGGAAAGTTTCTGTCCGCGGCAAATTATACCAGCGGTTCTCTCTCTGTTTTTATTCTCGATGAGAACGGAATTCCCGTCCAAAGAACGGATTTCCAGCAGCATGAGGGCAAGGGAGTAAATCCTGCAAGGCAGGAGGGCCCGCACGTTCATTTCTCGCAGTACCATAAGGGCGAGCTGTACTGCGTTGATCTCGGGCTCGACACCATTTTCCGCTATACGCTGGACAAGAAGAACGGTAAGCTCACCGAAAAGCAGCCGTTCATTCATCTTCCGGAAGGAAACGGACCCCGTCATTTCGTTTTCAGTCCGGATCACCCGGACCGCATCTATATTCTGACTGAATTGACAAGCAGCGTCTTTTTCTATGAGGAAGAGGACGGCGAATATAAGCTGAGACAGAAAATCAGCGCGCTGCCGACGGGTTTTGACGGTGAAAATACGGCGGCCGCCATCCGCATCTCGGCCGATGGAAAGTATCTTTTCACATCGAACCGCGGCGACGACAGCATCGCGCAGTTCCGTGTGCGGAAAGACGGGAAGCTGGAGCTTCTTTCCATCGTCAAAACCGGCGGCAGGACGCCCCGCGATATCGCTCTTTTCGGGCATCTCTCGGATGGGAGCGGAAAGAAAAGCTATCTCATCGCGGCCAATCAGGACAGCCGGGAGCTCACGGCTCTGCGGTGGAACGAAGAAAAAGAGACACTCGAAGAGATGTATATGAAGCTTTCTGTACAGGGAAAGCCGGTGTGCATCCTTCCTGTGACTGAATGAAACGACATTGAGAAAGGACAGCCATGATTACGCAGATTTCACTTTTTGCACCGAATGTTGAGGGTTCCATGCACAAGATCACGGGAATTCTCGCTGACAATGACATCAACATCATCTCGCTTCAGACAAACGACAGCGCGGAATTCGGCATCGTCCGTCTGCTGGTGGATAAGCCGGAGAAGGCTTTTGAAGCTTATAAGAAAGAGGGATATCTGTGCCGATCGGATCAGGTCATTGGGGTGTACATGGTCGATAAGCCGGGATGCCTCAACCGGATTCTTTCGGCGCTTTCCGAAAGCCGGATCAATATTGATTACATTTATATTTCGTTCGACCGCGGGAGCGCTTCGCCGATTGCTGTCATGCATGCATCGGAGCCGGATATCGTGGAAGAATGTCTTGAAGCAAAGGGATTCCGTCTGAGCCACTAGACGGGGGATTCGGATTGAGCACGGTTCTCTTCCATAGTAAAATGAAGAAGGAACGGTGGCTTTGCAGGCAGGAAATAGCCGGGAGGTTAGCCTATGAGTACGGAAGAAGCTCGCGAAAAAGAGACACGCACGGAAGAGACCACAGCAGAAGATAATATGAAAGATGCTGAGAAAGAGACCATGGATGATGGTGCTGCTGCCGGCGCTGCCGCAGAGGAAGCGGCGGGCGAAAACCCGGACGGAGAAGAGGAAGAACCTTCGATCATAATCGAAGAGCCGAAGACGGACACAGATACGGACTCTGAACAGGAACCTGCAGAGAGCGAAACGGGCGGGGAGCCTGAAGAGGCTCCGGATTCTGAATCGGTCATTACCGGCGAAGGCAGTGTGACAGTCTCTGAAACCTCCGCCCCGAATGAGTCCGCGGATGACAGTGAAACAAAAGAGAGTATGGACTCTGCCGCGGATGAGAGCGGGGACAAGCCGAAAAAGAAAAAAGAAAAGAGTGGAAAGGGAACCGGATCCGGCGCAAAAGCTGCTATTGTCATTCTTGCAATTCTGGTCGCCGGGCTTGTTGTTCTGGGCGTGCTTGGCGTCCGCAGGCATCAGAGCACGGTCGCCTGGTATCAGGGAGAGCTTTCCGCCGCTCAGCAGCAGGTTAAGGACAAAGAAGCAGAGATAGATGACCTCGATTCGCAGGTCTCTTCTCTCACTTCGAAGAACGATACTCTCCAGGCGGATATAGATAAGAAGACACAGGAAATCACAGATCTCACCGATGAGCTCAATACGACGAAGGACGCGCTCGCGCAGGCCGAGAGTCAGAATAAGCTCTACAAGACCACGATCGATTCGGTAAAGGAAAACCTCAAGATGATTGAGGCTTCCCTGGATGCCCTTGACAGCGGCGAAGCGACGGATGAGAAGAATGACTCCGCAGCATCAGAGGCCGGGGAGACGGCGGCTGATGCAGACGAAGCAGCGGTGACCGGGGACTCGGCGGCAGCTGATGCCGGCGCAGCGGATGGAGAAACAGATGCAGAAATCAGCACGGACGAAAGTTCTGCGGATTCCAGTTCTGATTCGTCTGATTCCGGCATTGCGTCCGCGTCAAAACTTCCTTTTGCAGGCGGCTACATTTCTGAAGCAGATGCTAATGTGGTCATGACGATTTCTGACGGAAACGGTGAGAATGCCGTATCCATCGAGATCACAGACACCACTGGAAAGACGACGACGGTATGGTCTATGGATGGCACTTTCAACCCGGACCGGAACCGTATCCGTTATACCGACGGAAAGAAAACGACGAAGAAGGGCAGCGGAAGCAGAGACGTCGTCTATGAAGACGGTCGCGGTTCTCTGACCATTGAAAGCGACGGATCCATCGTCTGGAAATCGAAGAATGACGGCGACGAAAAAGAAGTGATTTTCCAGCCGGACGATGCAGATCAGGAAAATTCGTAGTATCGATTCATTGAGAGAACGGCAGGTTTATCATGAGAATTATTTTTGTCCGGCATGCAGAGCCGGACTATGAGAAGGATTCGCTCACGGAGAACGGAAGAAAGGAAGCAGAGGCGCTCGCCGTGCGCACGAAGAACTGGACAGACATCGACCGTTTCTATTGCTCGCCGTTGGGCCGGGCTGTGGAAACGGCGGCGCCGACCCTTAAAGAACTTGGCCGCGAAGCCATTTTAAAGCCCTGGCTTCGCGAATTTTATTATCCGATCAAAGACCCGCTCACGGGAGAGATCCACGGACCTTGGGACCTGCAGCCGCAGTATTTCACGGGACAGGAAATTATGTATGACAGAGAGCACTGGTATGAGGCGCCTCTCTACCGCACGAACCCGGGAATCGAACAGGGGTGGAAGGAAGTGACAGCCGGCATCGACAAAATCCTGTCGGAGTATGGCTATCACCGCAAAGACAGTTATTATGAGTTTAAAAACCCGGATGGGAGTGTTCTCCCTGCAGAGGTTGAAGATATTCCGCTTCACGGGACGAGAAATAATGAAATCCGCGACAGTGATGACCGAAAGACCATCGTGATTTTCTGCCATTTTGGGGTGACGTGTGTGATGCTTGCTCATCTCATCGGCGTCTCCCCCGTCCTTATGTGGCAGGGAACCTGCATCGCCCCCACGGGCGTGACGGTTGTCAATGCAGAGAAACGCCTTCACAATGCAGCCTTCTTCCGTATTCAAACTCTTGGTGACTGTGCGCATCTCCTCGCTGCAGGAGTGCCGGTTTCCGGGTACGCTGCATTCTCGCCGGTGTGGCAGAAATAGAGAGAAATAAGCGATGTCTGATGAACTGAAAAGTGTATATGATGACTTCTTCGGGAATGAACCTGAGAACCACAAATCGGATGAAAGGGCTTTAAAGAAGGCAAGAGAAGCGCTGGATGAGGCTTACCGTAGGTTCGGGTCTTCTGACCTCCCGGGATACAAAGGCCCTGAAGACACGGCTTCCGGTTCGCCGGAAAAAGCGGGAGAGGATTCCGCAGGCTCCCCCGCCGGGAACGGCGCGGGCAATACCCTTTCTGCAGGAGGAGAGAACGCTTCGGAGGCAAAAGCCCGGACAGCGGCGGATGCAGAGGCGGACAAGGAGGAACCGGAGAGCGATCCTGAAGAGGACCTGAAGGAGCTTATAGGCCTTAAGTCCATCAAACACGATGTTCTTGAGCTAACTGATTTCCGAAAGATTCAGAAGATGCGTGCCGACAGCGGGATGAAGACCGTTCCGGTCTCCAATCATCTTGTTTTTACGGGAAATCCGGGCACCGGAAAGACGACCGTCGCCCGGATTCTGGCGCGTCTTTACAAGAAAATCGGCGTTCTTTCGAAAGGGCAGCTTGTTGAAACGGACCGCTCAGGACTGGTTGCGGGCTACGTCGGACAGACGGCACTCAAGACACAGAAGAAGATTGAAGAGGCCATGGGCGGCGTGCTCTTTATCGATGAGGCTTATTCTCTTGCACAGGGCAGCAGCCAGGGGACGGATTTCGGCCAGGAGGCAGTTGATACACTTCTCAAGGCCATGGAGGATCACCGCGATGAGTTCATCGTGATTGCCGCCGGCTATACAAAACCCATGGAGACCTTCATCCACTCAAATCCAGGTCTCAAGAGCCGTTTTAACAAGTTCATCGAGTTTCCGGATTACACCATTGATGAACTGATGCAGATCTTTGAGCTGAATCTGAAGAAATATCAATATACCGCAAAGGAAGAGGTGCTCGGGGAAGTAAAGCAGCTGATCATGCTGAATAAGGCGCAGAACCTCGAGAACTTCGCGAATGCCCGCGCAGTCCGGAATCTTTTTGAGAACATCATAACGAACCAGGCGCGGCGCATCTCGAAAATCGAACATCCGACCCAGGAGGAAATGCAGGAAATTCTGTCCGGGGACCTGCATGATGACGGGGAAGAAATCGGAGAATAGCCTGCGGCGGAGAAATGCAGTTTGTATGGCTGTGCTGTCGAGGAAAATGTGCTGTGCACAGCGGAACATACAGCTTTTTTTGCATAAGTATTGCTTCACTTTATAGGATTTGTTACAGACACAGGTTGATATGCTATAGTATAAATGATACAGCTTTCAAAACCATATCAGATGGTTTTGAATAATTACATTACGCCAGATATATGGAGCTTATCATGAATGCATCCAAAACAGCAGTGATATGTGACTCAGGATGTGATGTCGGCCGGAAAGCGGCCGAACACTTCGGAATAACCATTCTTCAGCTGATGGTCAATTACAAATCCCGTTCCATTGGGGATCTAGACCTTCTCGATGAGGATCCGGTTTATGTCTATCGCCACTTTGATGAAGAGATTCCGAAGACATCTGCCCTTAACATCGCGGAAGTAAAAGATACGGCGGAGAAGCTTCTCTCGGAAGGGTATGAGAACATCATCACGGTTTCCATCTCCAGTGCAATGAGCAGCACTTTCAACACGATGAGCATAGCGATGCGCGACATTGAAGAAGAGCACCCCGGCGTCAAAACTTTTGCGTTTGACACAAGGAATATTTCCATTGGTGCCGGCGCGTTCGCCGTCTACGCCGGATGGGCACTCGGCAGGGGAATCAGTTTTGACGATGTGACGGAACTGCTGAAGCAAAAGATCCTGGATTCGGACCTGGAATTTTACATGGATTCGCTCAAATACCTGCGAATCGGCGGCCGGATCACGCCGGCAGTCGAGATGGTGAGCAATATTCTCGGCATCAAGCCGATCATCAAATGCACGGAGGAGGGCGTCTACACGACGGCAGCCAAAATCCGCGGATCGAAGAAGGGCGTCGAGAAGCTTGTGGATCTCATTCTGGATCCGGCAAAGGGCATCGATCCGAAGCACGACTGGTTCATGCTCATGAACGGAGATGCCGTGGATTTTGCAAAGAGAGCGCGGGAGAGAATCCTGGAGAGATATGCGGATGCCCGGATCATGCTCGATCATCAGATTGCACCGACGATGGCAATCAATACAGGCCCCGGGCTTCTTGGGATCTGCCGTTTCTCACTGAAGTTTCCGGAGAAGGGACAGTTCAGCGAAGGGCTGAAGACCGCGTACAGCAGATTTCTGGCTGAAGAAGAACTGGAAACATTCACAGAATGAATTCTGTCACAAAGAAAATCCGGATTTATGGTGTCGTGCAGGGTGTCGGCTTCCGGCCGACGGTCGCCCGCCACGCGAAGTGTGCGGGGATACACGGCACAGTTTCCAATACAGGCTCCTGCGTCGAGATTATCGCGCAGGGGCCTTTCGCAGATGTAGAGAATTTTATCCGGCTTGTCCGGGAGGAGCCGCCGGAGAGGGCATCCATCCTGAAGATGGATATAAAGGATATTCCGGAAGAAAAATCGAAGGAATACCGTGACTTTCAGATCATCGAAAGCGTCCGGAGAAAGGGAGAGATCTTTGTCTCCCCGGATATTGCGATCTGCCCGGAGTGTCAGAAGGAGCTTTTTGACCCGGCAAACCGGCGGTATCTTCATCCCTTCATCAACTGCACGCAGTGCGGGCCGCGGCTTACGATTCTCGAATCGCTGCCCTACGACCGCGAACGGACCTCGATGAAGGTATTTCCGATGTGCGGGAAATGCGCCGGGGAATATCACGATCCCGCATCACGGAGATACGATGCACAGCCGGTCTGCTGCAATGACTGCGGCCCGGAGGTGTACCTCGCGGGAGAGCCGGATGTACGGGGACGGGAAGCGATCCTCCGGACGCGAAAGGTCATCCGGGAGGGCGGCATCGCTGCTGTGAAAGGAATCGGCGGTTTTCATCTCTGCTGCGATGCGGTGAATGAAAAGGCAGTCGAAGAGCTTCGCAGGCGTAAAAAAAGGCCGGCAAAGCCGTTTGCCGTGATGTGCAGGGACCTTGCGGCGGCGCAGCGGGAATGCTTCATTTCGAAGGAGCAGGAAAAGATTCTCACCGGCGTACAGAAACCGATTCTTCTCCTTGATAAGCGCAAGGGAAAAATCTGTGAAGCCGCAGCTCCGGACAACCCCAAACTCGGCGTCATGCTTCCTTATGCGCCGGTTCAGCTGCTCCTGTTCCGGTATGATGACGGTCTTTCGATGCCGGACTGCTTTGTGATGACCAGCGGCAATGTGAGCGGAGCGCCGATCTGCCGCGATGACGAAGAGGCACTGCGCGAGCTCGGGGGAACGGCAGACATCATCCTTTCGAACAACCGGAAGATCCTTATCCGCTGCGACGATTCGGTTATGGATTTTTACGATGGAAAGCCGTACATGATCCGCCGTTCCCGCGGTTATGCACCGCTCCCGTTTATGATCACGGAGAGCGACAGTAAGAACAGTCCGGAGAGCCGGAGGTGTTCTGCAGCAGCCGGGGCGGACCTGCCGCAGTCGGTGCTTGCGGTGGGAGGAGAACTCAAGAATACCTTTGTCATCAGCCGGGACAATCTTTTTTATCCCTCTTCCTATATCGGGGACCTGGAAGATGAGCGTTCCGGGCGTGCGCTCGGGGAGACCATCGGGCGCATGGAGACGCTGCTCGAAGTATCCCCGACTGCAGTTGCGGCGGACCTTCATCCCGGGTATCGCTCGACAGCAATCGCCCGGGAAATCGCCCGGGAGAGAAAGATTCCGCTCATACAGATCCAGCATCACTACGCGCATGTTCTCTCCTGCATGGCAGAGAATGATTACAGTGATCCCGTCATCGGTGTCTCCTATGACGGGACCGGGTACGGAGAGGACGGCACAGTCTGGGGAGGAGAGATTCTTCTTGCCCGGACGGATGGATTCCGGAGACTCTCGAGTATCATGCCGTTTCAGCATGTGGGAGGTGATACGGCATCCAGACAGGGATGGAGGATTGCCGTGTCGTTGATTCATGATTTGTATGAGTCGGAAGAAAAACGTGAATTTCTGATAAAAAGACTGGAATTATCCTCTGCGGAAGACTGCCGTCTTCTTTTTGCAATGCAGGAGCACGGCGTGAATACGGTGCAGTCTACGAGCTGCGGCCGTCTCTTCGATGCAGTGAGCGCAGTTCTCGGTATCCGGAAACAGTCGACCTTCGAGGGAGAGGCATCGACGGCACTGATGTATGAAGCGGAACGGGAAAGGAAGGACAGTTCCGGCAGAGCGGATACAGGCAGAGCTGCTGACGATGACCTGGAAGACAGGATTCCGGAGGAACTACTCACCCCGGTATATGACGAGAAGAAAAATCGCCTTCTCCTCCGCACCGACCTTCTCATGAAGGAAATCATACGGAGAGCAGCGGAGGGAAAAGAGGATTCCCGCGGGCCTGGACGGTCCGGAGCAGCACTGTTCTTCCACCGGGCACTGGCGGCAATGACGGTCCGTGCAATTGTCCGGCTGCGAAAAGAGATGCCGAACCTTCCGGAGACCGCCGCACTCTCCGGAGGATGCTTTCAGAACTTACTGCTTCTCGATCTGACAAAGAAGGGCCTTGAAAGGGAAGGCTTCCGTGTTCTTATTCACAGCCTGATCCCTCCGAATGACGGCGGAATTGCCCTTGGCCAGGCTTTTGCGGCAGAGTATTCCTATAAGAACCATGAATGAGACGGTAAGAAGCAAATCTGTCCGGGGAGGACAGTCCTGCACATATTCCGTAAAACGCGGCAGTTTTGCGTGAGAAAGTGACGGCTCAGGGCAGACAGGATGATGCAGATACAGCCGGGAGTTCAGCCGAAGAGAGTTTACATCATTATATCTACCTTGCAAGTCCTTATACAGAATGCTATATTGTATGCACTGGATTAATACAGTTTAAACACAGAGCAAAGTTCTGATGTCTCCGGCAAAGGTGCCGGTTACATACCTGCAAGGAAGGAGGAGGGTTTTATGAAAAGAAAGAATGGTTTCTTTGAGAAGAAGAACTTCTTTCGGTTTGTCAGTATTATTCTCGGAGTGATCTTCACGGTGATGACACTTGAGATCAATTCACTGGATGCGCAGGCTGCGGAGGAGAATAAAGCGACCGGAATTGTCGCATCGAATTCAACGCAGAGTCTGCTGCTTCTCAACACGAGCGGCGGACAGATGAAGATCAAGCTTGATTCCGGAACGGATTTCAGTGAGTGCCGTGTTCTTGTCGGCGGACAGACGGTGACGGTTACCTATTATCGCGGAAATGATGCATATCTTCATGCGAGCAAGGTTTCAGACGGGACCGGCTCATCATCGTCCTCATCCGCGAACAGTACTTCAGGACAGACATCAAGTTATCCGTCGGTCAGTGGAACCATCGCGGCAAACAGCACCAGCTCCATGATCTATTTCAATACTTCGAGCGGGCAGATGCAGATCAAGATCGATGACAAAACGGATGCTTCTCAGTGCCGTCTCGTGAAGAGCGGACTCAGCGCGAAGGTCTATTATTATCGCGGAAGCGACGCTTATCTTCATGCAGCCAAAATCGTCGCAGACAGCTCGACTGACGCGTGGAAAGCTTCCGTAAGCACTGCGAACACGCTTACTGTCAGCGGAACGGTTGGAAGTTCTTCTACGCCTGATGTTCTGTATCTTTCTACGTCGAGTGGGTTAATGCAGATTCGGATGGACAGGACCGTTTCCATTACCACCAAGGTTGTCACTCCCGGACAGAAGGTGACTGCCGTCATCGGCTATGGTTCCGATGCATACTGGCATGCGGTCTCCATCTCGCCCGAGAAGGGCACCGTACCTTCCGCGACCATGAATGACAGCACGACACAGGTCACCGTGAACGGAACGACGCTGCCGGTGGTCAGCGGAACAGCTGCATCAAACAGTACCTCATCCCTTCTTTATCTTAATACGAAGAGCGGCCAGATGCAGATCAAGCTGGACGCATCTACAGACGGCTCCGAGGCGAGAACGATCGTCACCGGAAACAAATATTATGTTGCCTATTATCGCGGCAGCGACGCCTATCTGCATGCAGGCAAAATCTCTGCTGCGGCAGCGACGAATTCGGATCAGAGCATTAATTCGAGTGTGACGATTGATGTCAATGGAACGGTCGCGTCTCAAACAGATGTGAATGTCTTATACCTCAATACGGTCAGCGGCCAGATGAAGATCCGCATGGAGAATTCAACAAGCTTCCCGAACGGTATCAT
>Ga0256406_1001729_pt1 | contig 34056 bp, 34 predicted proteins | sample RumenRJG_03DNA_FD_185986 | JGI IMG/M metagenome (GOLD analysis project Ga0256406, IMG submission 185986) | Bovine rumen microbial communities from Lethbridge, Alberta, Canada - RJG_03 | ecosystem: Host-associated > Mammals > Digestive system > Stomach > Rumen | place: Canada: Alberta | collected...
AAGGGGATGTTGTACGCCAAAAGATGCTAATCGAAAGGATAGGAGCCGTTTCAGGCTACAATTCTCACAAAGAAATAGATTTTGGGTCAAAACTGGCATTACCAGCTCTTCTTGCGGATTTTAGGTTCTTAAGAATTTCAAGCAGATGATTCCAAACCATTTCAACGGTAGGGATGTAGAGGCACTCATCGGGAGTGTGTACATGGCGAAGTGTAGGACCAAAGCTTACCATGTCGAGATCGGGGTATCTCTCAGAGAAAAGTCCACACTCCAAGCCTGCATGTATACCACGCACAACAGGCTCCTTGTTGAACAGTTTTTCGTAGGCTTTTACGGCAATTTGTGTTAACTTGCCGTCGCTCTTCATCTTCCAGGCAGGATAACCATCGTTGTGCTCAACTTCGGCACCGGCAAGCCGGTAGACGGCCGAGATGGTGTTAATCTGATTTTCCAGATTGCTCATCACATTGCTTCTCTGTGAAGCCAGTATGGTGGCCTGGTTTTCATCTGTACGAACCACAGCGGTATTGCTTGAAGTCTCAACCATTCCGTTGAGCTCAGGCTCCTGTGTGATGGCAAACACACCGTTGTCTACAGCCTGCAAGGCCATTATCATTTTGCTGCTAATGCTCTGAGGTATCACCTTCTCCCGGTCGGTAGTTACCAGAGCAAACTGCATGTTGGTATCGGTTACATGGAATTCTTCCTGAACCTGGGCGGTGAACACATTCCAGTCGGCCTTTACTTGATCTTTGAAATCATCAGGCACGGCAATCACGAATTTACCGTCACGTGGAATGGCATTGTGTAATTTGCCGGAATTGAACTGTGCCAGATACAGAGAGGTCTTGTCTTGTTCGTTATACAGGAAGCGGGCTATGATTTTAATGGCGTTCGCACGCTTCTTCTCGATGTCGTCGCCAGAGTGGCCGCCTTTGAGACCTTTTACAGAACCTTCCAGGAAGGCATAACCTTGTGGAGCCTCTTCACGGGTATATTTAAATGTAGCTGTTGTGCTACGGCCACCGGCGCATGAAACAAAAATCTGACCTTCGTCTTCGGAATCGAGGTTGATGAGATACTGGCCGGTCATGAATCCGGCCTTCAGACCGAAAGCACCTGTGAGCTGTGTTTCCTCATCACGTGTAAAAACGCACTCAATGGGACCGTGCTCAATGTCATCACTGTCAAGAATGGCCAGTTCGATGGCACATCCTATGCCATCGTCAGCTCCCAGCGTAGTTCCTTTTGCATGCATCCAGTCGCCGTCAACATAGGTTTGGATGGCATCCTTTGAGAAATCGAAATCAACGTCCACCAGCTTGTCGCAAACCATGTCCATGTGGCTTTGCATAATGGTAGTTGCCTTGTTCTCGTATCCAGGTGTAGCCTGCTTGCGAATAAGTACATTGCCAGTCTCGTCTACCAGAGTCTCGAGTCCATGCTCTTTACCAAACTGCTTTAAGTATTCAATCATCTTCTCTTCATGCTTCGAGGGCCGTGGAATCTTGTTTATCTGAGCAAATTGCTCAAAAACCTTAGCTGGTTTTAATTTGCTATTTTCCATCATATAAAATTGTTGATTTATTTGGTTATGTTTTTGTTTTCTACTACCTTTGCACAAGAAATTAGTGCTCGTGCACTGCAAAATTAATAAAAATGATAATAACTATTGCTTTAAACGTGTTAATTATTGCTATAGCATTGCTGTTGCTGTGCATAAGGGTGATACTTAAACACAATGGAACCTTTGCTTCGCCACATATCGAGGATAATGCCGCTTTGCGCAAACAGGGCATACATTGCGTGTTAGAGCAAGATAAAGAGAGCCGTAAGTAAATTGCGCAGAGGCTTGATTAATTTTGGAAATAAAAAAACAAGATAATGAAGAGTAACAAAGTCATTAAAACATTAGCTATTTCTATGATAGCGCTCACCGCTTTTACCGCATGCGATAAAAGCAGTCCAAAGGTTGATAACAAAGAAGATGCCACAAGTGCTGTTGAAGCGCCAAAGGGCTCTATGAAGATAGCTTTTGTGGAAGTAGATTCAATTATGACGCAGTACCAGTTCTGCAAGGACTACAGCGCACTGCTGCAAAAGAAGAGCCAGAATATCCAGAATACCCTGGGCAGCAAACAACGCGCACTGCAGAGCGCTGCCGCCAACTTCCAGCAAAAGGTTCAGCAAAACGCCTACACACGTGAGCAGGCCGAGGCCATCAACGCAAGCTTACAGCGGCAGAACGCTGATTTACAGGCACTGGACCAGCGCTTGTCGGGTGAGTTTCAGGAAGAAACCAATAAATATAACAAGGCGTTGCGAGACAGCATCAAGCATTTCCTTGCAGTTTATAACAAAGATAAAAAATACAGCTTTATCCTAAGCAAACAGGGCGATAACATGCTTTATGCCGACAAGGCCTACGATATAACCAACGAGGTTGTTGCCGGTTTGAACAAGGCTTACAAGGCAAAGAAGTAATGAATCGTAAAGAGCGATATCAGTACATTCTTGATTATTTTCAGCGTACGCAGCCACATGTAACCACCCAACTGATGTTTGGGAGTGCTTTTCAGTTACTTGTGGCTACGTTGCTTAGTGCTCAATGCACTGATAAGCGTATCAATGAGATAACACCTGCGTTATTTCAGAAAAAGCCTGATGCCAAAACAATGGCACAGGCATCAGAAAGCCAGATTCTTGAACTTATTCACAGTGTTAGTTACCCTAACTCTAAAGCCAGACATCTGCTCCAGATGTCACAACAGCTAATGGATAGGTTCCATGGTGAAGTGCCCGACAATGAAGCCGATTTGGTATCATTGGCCGGGGTGGGGCGCAAAACTGCACATGTGGTGCTGGCCGTATGGTTCAATAAACCCTATCTGGCAGTAGATACACATGTGTTCAGGGTTAGTCACCGCTTAGGATTAGTACCTGCTACAGCTAATACGCCTGTTAAAGTAGAAGAGTACCTGATGCACCATATCCCGGAAAAGTATATTATAGATTCTCATCATTGGTTACTTTTGCACGGCCGGTATATTTGCAAGAGTTTGAAGCCGTTGTGCGAAAAATGCCCATTCTGCTCGTTCTGTCCATCTTCTCGTTGTAAATGATATGAGCCAATTCACTATGCTAAAGGTATTATATTGAGGCTTAAATGATAAAAATACTTAAATAAGAATGCTTTTATGTGATAAACTTGTGAGAATAAAAAAAAATATGTAATTTTGCACACTGTTTGGAATAAGTATCAAAAGTAGAATTCAAAAAACATAGATAGAAATGTCTAAGATTTGTCAGATTACAGGAAAGAAGGCACAGTTAGGTAACAATGTGTCTCACTCAAAGCACCGTACAAAGAGAAGCTTTGATGTTAATCTTTTCAGCAAGAAGTTCTTTTATGTAGAAGAGAATTGCTGGATCAGCCTAAAAATCAGTGCTGCCGGATTACGCCTTATCAATAAGGTAGGCTTGGATGCTGCGCTCAAGCAAGCTGTAGCTAAGGGCTATATTGATTGGCAGGATATCAAGGTGGTTGCCGAAGGTTCTGTAAAAGAGGCTTAAACAAATTAGGTTATTTTAAATTGAAGAAATAAAATGGCAAAAAAATCTAAAGGCAATAGAGTTCAGGTTATACTTGAATGCACTGAAATGAAAAACAGTGGTTTGCCAGGTACAAGCAGGTACGTTACGACCAAGAATCGTAAGAACACGCCTGAACGTTTGGAGTTGATGAAATACAATCCAATTCTTAAGAAGATGACTCTTCACAAGGAGATAAAATAATTTTATAAGGAGATAAGAATATGGCAAAGAAAGCGGTCGCTACCCTCCATGAAGGTTCTACCGATGGAAGAGCTTATACAAAGGTAATCAAGATGGTTAAGAGCCCCAAGACCGGTGCTTATGTTTTTGATGAGCAGATGGTACCCAATGAGGCTGTTAAAGACTTCTTTAAATAAAGAATAGTTTATAAAACTCATTGATATAAAAAAGACTTGCATTATGAAGTAGTGCAAGTCTTTTTTTTCACTCTGAGCACTTTTGTAAATACTTTTCTTTATTTGCTGTTCTGTGGCTTATTGCTTCGTTTCATTCATTTACCAGAGGTAAATAACTTTCGTGCTACAAGGCACGGGTTTTAATTACAGTAAATGTTAATTATTAACAAAAAAAGTGGCAAAATACTTGACATTTATAGAAAAATTGTGTAAGTTTGCCGTTGAAGGTAATTAATGGACAGTAATGCAAAATGGGTAAGTACAATATCACAGAACGGACAGTGAAGAAAGCAGCCTATCGCTCAATGATTAATCCAAAGCTCATGAAAGAATTGCAGAGTAAAATTATCAATGTGATAGCTGACCAGAAGAAGTATCGTGACAAAAACTATTCGGCAAAGAAATTGGCAGAGGATTTAGGAACGAATACAAGGTACATTTCTGCAGCAGTTAATGTAACGTTTAATATGAACTATTCGTCGTTTGTTAATCGTTACCGTATTGCTGAAGCCATGAAATTGTTGGGTGAGGCTCGCAATAAATCACTGAACATGGAGGATATTTCCGATATGGTGGGCTTCTCTAATCGTCTGTCATTTTATGCTGCCTTTTATCGGATAAATCATTGTACGCCACGTGAGTACAAATTGAGCCAGCTTCAAAAAAACGCAGTTGGGCAACAACAACGTGCAGATGAATGCCGGTAGCCCAGCTTAGAATAAACATTTATAAGTAAATGCAACGATTTAATTTTTTAGATGAAAAGTTCGCCGACATCCAAATGCTCAGATATGAACTGAAAGGGTGGGAGCAACTTTCCATTAAGCAAAAGCTATACATTTATTATCTGTCGAAAGCAACCCTTTGGGGGCGTGATATTACAACCGACCAGTTTGGCAAGTATAATCTTGCCATCCGAAAATTACTTGAGCATGTTTACCCTCTTCTCAAGTATGCTGATGAAAACCAGGCCCATCAGATACTGGTATATCTGAAACGTGTGTGGTTTTCGAATGGCATTTACCATCATTACGGTTGTGAGAAGTTTGTACCCGCCTTCTCAAGAAAATATTTCGAGCAGCTTGTGTCAAAGGCTGACCCTATAACCTTTAATGTTCAAGATTATCAAAGGTATACAGGTCGACTGCTCGAGGTGATGTTTAATCCTGATTTGTTACCCATGCGCGTAAACAAGAAACCAGGTGATGATTTGGTGCTTACCTCTGCATGCAACTATTATGATGGCGTGACCCAACAAGAAGCTGTGGACTATTATAATAAGAAAAGACAGGACTCGGAGAGTGAGCAACAACCCTCCTGGGGGCTCAATACAAAACTGGTGAAGCAGGGCGGTATGGTTACCGAATTGCCTTATACAGCTGGCGGTCTTTATGGCGCTTGGATTCAGCATATTATATACTGGCTTTCCAAAGCCGAAGAAGTTGCCGAAAACGAGCAGCAGAAGCTTATCATTAAATTGCTTATAAATTATTATCAATCAGGAGATTTAAAGCTGTTTGATGAATATAGTATAGAATGGCTTAAAGAGAATGCTGGCAGCGTAGACTTCATCAATGGATTTATAGAGGTTTATGGTGACCCATTAGGTATTAAGGGTTCATGGGAAGGCCTGGTAGAATTCGTGGATAAAGAAGCATCAAAGCGCACTGAAAAAATTTGCAGTAATGCGCAGTGGTTTGAGGATCATTCGCCCATTGATGAATGCTTCAAGAAGTCAGAGGTTACAGGCGTGTCGGCCCGTGTAATTAATGCAGCGATGCTGGGCGGTGATGAATATCCATCATCGGCTATCGGCATAAACCTGCCTAATGCTGACTGGATACGCAAATTATACGGAAGCAAGAGTATAACAATAGGCAACCTGACGGAGGCTTATAATGAGGCCAGCAAAGGTAATGGCTTTTATGAAGAGTATACGATTGATGGTGATACCTTGAAACTCATTATGGCCTATGCCGACATGTGTGATGACTTGCATACCGATCTGCATGAATGTCTTGGGCATGGCAGTGGCAAGCTTGCTCCAAATGTTAACCCCAATGCTTTGCAGGCTTATGGCAACACCATTGAGGAAGCAAGAGCCGACTTGTTTGCCTTATATTATATAGCTGATCCAAAACTTATTGAATTGGGCCTGCTTCCTTCGACAGAAGCCTTCAAGGCTTCATACTATACTTATGTAATGAATGGAGCTCTCACACAGTGTGTGCGTCTCACGCCGGGCAGCAATCTGGAAGAAGCACATATGCAGAACCGGGCTCTTATCAGCAACTGGGCTTTGGATATGGCTAAAGCGGCAAATGCTTCTGCCCCTGCTGTTGAGATTACAGAACGCAATGGTAAACATTATGTACAAGTGAATGATTACCATCAGCTCAGGGATATATTCGCCAGTGAACTTAAACAGATTCAGCGAATCAAAAGTACGGGTGATTATAAATCGGCTCGTAACCTTGTGGAGAAATACGGTGTACATGTTGATGCCGCTTTGCATGCTGAAGTGCGACAGCGCTATGAACATTTAAACATTTCGCCTTATAAGGGATTCATTAATCCAAAGATGACACCCGTGTTTGATGCCAATGGTGACATTACGGATATCAAAGTAGACTATACTGAGGGGTATGAACAGCAAATGCTAAGATATTCACGAGAGTACTCTCTTTAATACGGTAGTTTTATGGAAATTACAGATACAGTAAAACAAATAAAGCAATCGTTCCGTTTGGTAATGAACGGCCCGGCTGCCGCATCTATGCGTGAGAAGGGCATTAACTACAAGTTAAACTGGGGCGTGCCATACATTGAACTCAAAAAAATGGCTGAGCAATATGGCAAGAGTGCCGAACTTGCCATTGCCTTATGGAAAGAAGATATCAGAGAGTGCCAAATCCTGGCAACGCTTATCATGCCAGTCTCAGAATTCAAGGAAGATTTAGCCTCGGTTTGGATAGAACAGGTTACTACTCAGGAAATTGCCGAGATGCTGGCCTCCAATCTGATAAGTAAGGAGCCATATGCATTGCGACTTGCCTACCAGTGGCTTGCAACGACTCAGTCTTATTATGAAATATGCGGATATAACATTATGAGTCGGCTCTTTATGAAAGGCGAAGCTCCTGGTGAAGCTGATATCAACGAATTTATTGACCAGGCTATAACAGACATAAGCGGAAAATCTACAGCAATAGCTCATGCTGCCTTTAATGCGGTGAACAAATTCTGTGATTTGGGCGAGGTATACTATCGCATAGCAAGGTCGGCAATGCGAAAAATTGGAATTGAACTTTAAGTCATAAAAATGGCTGTTTGCATGTTAGAAGGCATTATACCTTTGATGTAATGTGCAAACAGCCATTTTTTTTTGTTGCTGGGTTTAGAAATCAAACTTAACTCTCATATTAAGTTGTCGGCCTGTTAGATAATTAGGTACAGCGTATTGCTGATTGGTTACATCGGTTATCCAGTAATAACTGCTTACATTGTTGATGCCAAAAAGGTTCAGGCATTCCAGGCCAACCCAGATGTTCTTGAACGGCAGATTGCGGTGTCGGTCTTCATTGTTTAACAGCCGGTAGCTCATACCAATGTCGGCTCGTTTATAGGCAGGTGCCTTAAAGTGGCTGCTTTCCAGTTCTCTGTGGGGAGCAGAGAAGGGCAGACCGTCGGCCAGCGACATTCTAAGAAGCATTCTCCATTTGGTAGAACCGGGGAAGAAGTCTGAAAAATTAAAGTTAAGTGCATACCTCTGATCTGTTGGCATGGGCAGTGTTTTGCCATGAAGTTTCATATTCGTGTTCATTAGCGAGAGGGTGAGCCAGGAGTCTGCTCCTGGTGTGAATTGCCCGTAAAGTTTCAAGTCGAGACCCATTACGTGGCCTCGTGCATCATTCGAGCCATAGTAAACCACTTTCACATTATTTACAGAATAGGGTATGATGTTGCTCATGGCTTTGTAGTAAGCTTCGGCGGTAAATTTAAATGGTCGGTTCATCTTAGTAAACCTGTATTCAAAACCAGCAATGAAGTGGATAGACCGTTGGCTTCTGATTTTTTCGTTAAGTGTGGCCATGGTAGTGCCGTCTACGGTAAAAGTATCACGCATTTCCTTAAAGAAAGGTGGTTGGTAATATAATCCTGTGGCGAACCGCAACGTTACATTATGATTATAGGCAGGGATTACTGACAGCGATACACGTGGACTTAGTATGCTCTCGCCATTATAGCTCCAGTGAGAGAATCGAATGCCATAGTTTAACGTAAAGAAGGTGTGCTCACCTTTACTTGTAAAATGATAATTATCTTGAAGATAGGTCTCAAAGCGGTTTGATGTTTCTTCGTTCCTTGCGTTTAGATTATAAATCATATTAAGGTCGGTACCGGTATGTGGAACGTTATAGCCCGATGAATCACGCATCTCGTACTCGTTCAGTCGCTCGGTAACATGTTCATGCTTCCATACCAGGGCACCTTCGATATGATGCTGCTTGGTGTCATGATGCAACATTAACTTAAGGTTCTGCATGTTGGCTTTCAGCCGGTTACGAGCATGCTGGAAGAATGTGCCTACGCCTAAAGCCTCGCTGGTTTCTGTCTGGGTAAGCCAGTATTGACCCTGGATGTCATATTTTTCCTGCTCATTGGAATTGTAGGCAGAGCCTATAATTGAAAGATAGGTTGATGGCGTAAAATGTCGGGTTAATGAGAGTGAACCGAAATATGTAACGAAGCGGTCTTTCTCCTGTCCGTCAAAGTATACCCTGAACGATTTTACATCTTCCAGTGTTCCAAACTTAGTTTCCCTGTCGGAAGGTTTAAAGTTATAGTGGTTATCGGATATATCGCCAATGAGATCGATGGTCCATCGTTTGTTGGGCGAATACGTAAGATAGGTTTGATAATCAAGAGCCTCGGGTCGATATTCACCCCTCGTCTCAAGCGACCCCAGCAGACTCCTGGTTGTTTTGTATCTTAGGCTGTTAAGCCACGACAACTTTTTAGTGGCAATACCCAGGTTGGCACTGGCACCAAGCAAACTTGCTTCTAAGGACCCCTCGGTATAAACTTTCTTACCACTTGGCGGAGTTAGTTTACGGTAAGTGATGTCGAGAGCCGACGACATTTTGTCACCATATTTAGCCTCAAAGCCTCCAGAAGAAAAGCCTATCTTGTCGACCATGAATGGATTTATGATAGAAAGGCCTTCCTGCTGGCCTGTGCTGACAAGAAAAGGTCGGTAAACCTCAATATTATTAATGTATACGATGTTTTCGTCGAAACTTCCACCACGTACATTATACTGTGAAGAGAGTTCGCTGTGAGTACTTACTCCTGCCTGACTTTGCACCAATGCTTCCACAGCATTGCCGTTGGCAGAAGCCATATTGTTTAATTGCTCCTTCTTTAGACTCTCTGTTTGTCCTGTTTGTAGTTTTGTTCCGGTGACGTTTACCTCACTCAGGGTGTTGTCGGCTTCGTGAAGTGATATCAGCAGTGTCTGCTTGCCACGAGGATGCCGTAATATCCTGGTTTTAGACTTATAGCCTATCATCGAAAAGGTAACAGCTACACTATCCTCCGACTGTAGCGTCATAGTAAATTCTCCTTTTAATGAGGTCAGTGTGACTTTTCCCTGCTTCACAACAGAAACAGAAACCAGTTCCAAAGGGTTTTGGTTCTCGTCGGTTACTTTGCCTTGGAGCACAAAAGATTGTGCATGCGTGACAGAGGCCACGGCAACTGCGAGAAGACAAAACCATATTATTTTTAAACTATGATTCATATTTAATATAACGTATTTCTCAATAAGTTATTGCAGACAAACGTAATATCCTATCTTGTAAACGTTAAAACAAAGCAAGGATGGTCGCATGCCACATAGATTCCTGCGCAGAATGGTGCCAAATGCATGGTGGAATGCCTTTACCAAAGGTGTAAGGTGCATGGAGTGCAATTTACTGCAGAGACTCACGATGCGGGAGTAGGAGCCAAGCTCTGTGTGGAAATGATAGAGTGTGCATAGTGATTCCTCGGTCTTCTTTACAAACGATGTGTTGTTTTCAAACTTAGCAAAAGTCACGGGGTTGTCTATATGCCAAATCCTGATACCATTAGCCTTCAGACATTTGCCATAGAGTACATCTTCGTAACCATAATGCGTAAACCGTTCGTCGAGGGGATATTGACGGAAAACAGCACTTGCAATAAGGAAATTAGATGTGTGGAAATCATTCCATGCATGTTTGTTTCGCTCTGCGGCATGATGAAATGGCTGGGCTTTCAGTTCGTATTTCCATCTTAAATTGCCAGCACGTGTAGGTAACAAATCATACCCGCCGTAAACCACTTTGTAGTCATCATTTATGTTGAGATAGTTGATAATGAATTGTGGGTGTATGCAAAGCATGTCGCCATCAATAAACAACAGCCACTCAAATGCTGACATTGATGCAAGGAAGTTGCGAATCTTGGCTCTGCCCAGGTTTTGGATGTTTCGTATGAATTTGCAACAACCAAGCAAGGCTATTTGTGAGTTATCCTTGATAACATCTGGATCAGTCGATCCATCGTCGGCAACAATGATCTCATACTCTAACCCGTTAATTTTATCTGCCTGTCCTTTTAACTCTTTTACCAGATTCAGGCACTTGTCATTATATGTGGGAATAAGTATGGATAATGTTCTTTTCATGATGGATTAACTGTTTATAGCTAAGCGAAAATTATGCGAAAACAACTTCAATGAGTATCATCTTCTGCTTCTGATGTCGTTTTAGCCTCCTCGTGTTTCTTCTCAGTTGTTGCGGAGCGTACTCTTGACAGAGTTTCTGGCGTCATTTGCAAGTAGCTTGCTATATAGATAAGAGGTGCGCGCATTACCACCTGGGGCTGCAGCTTGCATAATCTCTCGTACCGTCCCTGCGCAGTTTCAAAGCGTAGCAAATCGGCATGAACCTGTGATACAATGAGACTTTCCTCCAGAATCTTTCTATAGAGTATCTGTATATTCACATTATGAAGCGCCACTTGCTCCAAGTTGCGTTTAGGCAGGGCGTAAACCAGTGTAGGCTCGAGTGCTTCCACTTGTAAATGTGTGGGCTCCTCTTTGAACAGGCTCTCAATACACATTACGATGCCTCCTTCTACTGCAAGATGCTCGGTTAGTTCCTTGCCATTCTTGAAATAAAACTGACGCACGAGCCCTTTTTGTATATAGAGTATGTTTTCACAAATTTCACCTTCTTTGAGAATAAGGTCACCCTTTGCATACTTAATGGGTATAAGTATGCTCTCAAGAACATCAAGTTCATCATGAGTCATGGTACTGTATTTTCGTGCTAACTCACGTGCCACGTCTCTTTTGGTTATGTTTGTCTCGTTCATCTTGTATAGGTACTTGAATTAAAAGGATTTTATAGCTTTTATCTGAGTGCTAATCGAGCTTGAGCACAGCGAGGAATGCTTTTTGCGGAACTTCAACATTGCCAATTTGTTTCATTCTCTTCTTGCCTCGTTTCTGTTTTTCCAGCAATTTCCTCTTTCTACTTACATCGCCGCCATAGCATTTGGCTGTTACATCTTTTCGAACGCATTTTATAGTCTCACGGGCAACAATTTTTGCGCCTATAGCTGCCTGTATGGCTATGTCGAACTGCTGTCGTGGAATGAGCTCTTTCAGCTTGGCACACATGCGGCGACCCATGCTCACAGCATTGTCCTGATGGATAAGGGTTGACAGGGCATCTACAGGTTCTCCATTCAGCAAAATGTCGAGCTTTGCTAATTTAGATGGGCGGAAGCTGTCAAGGTGGTAATCAAACGAAGCATAGCCCTTGCTAATGCTCTTTAGCTTGTCGTAGAAGTCGATAACCACTTCTGACAAGGGCAGCAAGAATTGTAGTTCAACGCGGTTGCCACTCATGTATTCCTGCTTTTGTAGTTCACCACGTTTGTCAAGGCATAATTTGATAATCGGACCAATAAAATCGGTGTGAGTAATGATAGTGGCCTTGATATAAGGCTCTTCAATCCTGTCGATTATGGTGATATCGGGTAATCCAGACGGATTGTGCACCTCTTTTTTGTTGCCGTGCTTGTCGTAAACAAGGTAAGATACGTTGGGCACAGTGGTAATAACATCCATGTTGAATTCACGGTCAAGGCGCTCCTGCACAATTTCCATGTGCAAAAGTCCCAGAAATCCACATCTGAATCCGAATCCTAAAGCTACCGATGATTCAGGCTGGAATGTTAACGAAGCATCGTTAAGTTGCAACTTCTCTAACGAAGCCCTCAAGTTTTCGTATTCGGCAGGGTCTATAGGGTAAACGCCGGCGAATACCATCGGCTTAACTTCCTGGAATCCATCTATAGCCTTATCGCATGGTTGGTCGACATGAGTTATTGTATCGCCCACTTTGACTTCCGTAGCGTCTTTGATACCGCTAATAATATAACCAACTTCTCCAGTAGAGAGTGTTTTGCGGGGTATCATCTTCATTTTTAGTACACCAATCTCGTCGGCAGTGTACTCCATTCCTGTGTTGAAGAACTTAACGTGGTCGCCCTGGGATATGGTTCCGTTCTCAATTTTGAAATAGGCAATGATGCCTCGAAAAGAATTAAAAACAGAATCAAAGATCAAAGCTTGTAGCGGGGCTTCAGGATTTCCTTTGGGATGAGGAACACGATTAACAACTGCATCAAGAATTTGTGGTACTCCTTCACCGGTTTTTCCCGAAGCGCGAATAATTTCGCTGCGGTCACAACCTAACAAGTCCACAATCTCATCTTCTACCTCATCAGGCATAGCACTGGGCATGTCTATCTTGTTGATTACGGGAATAATTGTCAGGTCATGGTCAATAGCCATATAAAGATTGGAGATAGTCTGGGCTTGTACACCTTGAGAAGCATCGACAACCAGCAGTGCACCCTCACATGCGGCAATGCTGCGACTCACTTCGTACGAAAAGTCAACATGCCCCGGAGTGTCAATAAGGTTCAGAATATAGTTGACACCATCTTTCTGATACTCCATTTGTATAGCATGGCTTTTTATGGTAATTCCACGCTCCCTTTCCAGGTCCATGTCGTCAAGCATCTGCCCTTCCGTTATCTTTATAGTGTGCGTATATTCAAGCAATCTGTCGGCAAGTGTGGATTTGCCATGGTCAATATGTGCTATTATACAAAAGTTTCTGATATTTTCCATCTTGATAGTCTTACATTATAATGCAAAGATACACAATAAATCTGTTATATTTTGCGCTCTTTGCCGAAAAAATAACTATCTTTGCAAAAAATAGATAGGGAAACATGAGTAAGAAATCTTTTTTGAAGTACTTTGGCTTTATGCTGTTGGCTCCAATTATGCTCACTTCTTGCCACAAGAGTTTAGAGGATAAAGCGTATGAAGAAGCTAAGCAGATGACGCAAAAACAATGCCCAACACCGTTTACAAACAATGTCAGGCTCGACAGCGTTACATTTGATAAGCAAACCCGCGTGTTTACTTATTACTGCTCTATGAATGGAATCCTCGATGATGCGAAAGTAATAAGTCGCAATAAAAAAATTATTATGGGTGCATACGAGAAGAACGTGCTGTTTAACCCTTCAACAAAAGTTTATCGCCAGGAGCATATCCACTTTAAGTATATTTTCCGTTCGTATAAAAATTCTAATAATACATTATTACAGTTTGAAATATAAATAATTAAAAGAAATGAGATCGATAACTTCTGATTGGTTTGAGACAAAAATCCGGTATGAGAAAACAATGGATGATGGTCTGCTGAAAAAAGTAACAGAACTTTATGTCATAGATGCGTTGAGCTTTACAGAGGCTGAAAACAGTATCATTGAAGAGATGAGTACCTACATTAGTGGAGATTATAAAATAACGGATATCAAGCATGCCCCTTATCACGAAATCTTCTTCAGTGATGTTGATACCGACGACAAGTGGTACAAAGCAAAACTGCAATTCATAACTATTGATGAAAAAACCGAAAAGGAAAAGAAATCGAATGTGCTCTATCTGGTACAGGCAAAAAGTTTGCAAGGTGCAGTAAAATATGTGGACCAGGTAATGGGTACAACCATGAACGACTATAGAATAATCAGTGTTGCAGAAACAATGACTTTGGACGTGTTTGAACATAAGAATAAGCTGGTAAAGCACGCCGATGCTTCGAATGCGGAACCAGAAAAATAATATTGAATTATTCAAAGGAGGAATATTGATGCAAACAGATGTTGTTAATAATTTAAATCAGGTTAGATCTGAGTTGCCCCAAACGGTTAAACTTGTGGCTATTAGTAAATTCCATCCTGTAGAATATATTGAAGCAGCTTATTCAGCTGGTCAACGCATCTTTGGTGAAAGCAGAGAGCAGGAACTTAAAGAAAAGGTTGAAAAATTGCCAAAAGACATAGAGTGGCATTTCATAGGTCATTTGCAAACCAATAAGGTTAAGTACATTGCACCATTCATTCATATGATTGATGCGGTTGACAGTATGAAACTCTTACGCGAGATTAACAAGCAGGCCGTAAAATGCGATAGGGTTATTAAAGTTTTACTTGAACTACACATTGCTCAGGAAGAAACCAAATACGGACTTACATTCGATGCTTGCAGGCAGCTTCTTGCCGATGGAGAATGGAAGACTCTTACACACGTTCAGATTTGTGGCTTAATGATGATGGCTTCTAATGTGGATGATGTGAATCAGATAAAAAGCGAAATGATGTCAGCCTATGATTTCTTTAATGAGGTTAAAGCTAAATATTTTGCCGATGCACCAGAGTTTAAGGAACGCTCTTGGGGCATGAGTCATGATTACAAAATAGCCATCCAGTGCCATTCAACAATGGTACGTATCGGGACGAAGATCTTTGGGCCTAGGGTATATTAATTTAATCATTTCTAACAACAGGGAAATTGTTCTTTTAGTTCATTGTTCTGGTTTAAATTGTAACAACTAAGTTAAATCAATGAAATTTCTATTACAGGTTTGCAGATTTAAAATATAATTCATTACTTTTGTAATGTAAAAGTTAAGTGTAGAAAGATGTCATTTTTAATTATCGGCATTGTACTGTTGGCATATCTGTTAATAGCTACGGAGTACTTTACACACATTAATAAGGCTGCCGTAGCTATTTTCTCAGGAACACTCATGTGGGTGCTCTATGTCTGCTATGGCACCGATTTTGTGATGACTCAACACCCCCAGGGCTATGCCGGCTTTCTGGAGCAGGTGAGTTTGCCAAATACTGTTGCCGTTAAGAAGTATATTGCTCAGAACGTTTTTCTGCCTTCAGTAGGCAAGGCTGCCGAAATTGTTCTCTATCTGCTTGCAACTATGACGATTGTAGAGATTCTGAACAATAACGGCTGTTTTGATTTTGTCCGCCAGTTACTTCGCACGCACAATTCCAAGAAGATGTTGTGGACCCTTGCCATTTCAACTTTCTTGATTTCTGCCAATCTTGATAATCTTACCACAACAGTAATGATGCTCTCTATTATGCGCCAAGTGGTGCAAGGTAGAAGGCAACGTATGGTTTATGGTTCGGCAATTGTTCTTGCTTCAAATTATGGTGGCGCTCTTACAGTAATAGGAAACCCGGAAGGTCTGCTGCTTTGGAACAATGAGGTAGTAACGCCAACGGTATATTCAATGATGATAGCTTTACCAACTTTGGTAGCCTGGATTCTGCCGACATGGTGGCTGAGCCTGAGTTTGCCAGAACGTACTTCTACAGCATGGATTGCATTGCCTTATCGTGGTGACGATACTACATTGTCACCATGGCAACGTGTACTTATGCTGTTTGTCGGTATAGGTGGACTGTGGTTTGTGCCTACGTTTCATAATATAACGAAGCTAAATCCTTTCCTTGGCGCAATGTGTGTGCTTTCTGTGCTTTGGATCGTTAATGAACTGTGCAATCACAAACTGAATAACACCGACCAGATGATTCAGAGGCCCATACCCCGAGTGCTGCAGTATGGAGCTATACAGATGATTCTTTTCATAACCGGATTGCTGTTGCTTTGGAAGGGCGTTTTGGAAACTGGCCTTATTGATAGCTTGATACCCAATGACACTATGACTTATGCTGATGCCGGTCTCATTTCCGTGGGAGCATGTGCTTTGAGTACGGTTGTCGATAATTTTGCAATGGCTACTTGTATGTTCTCTTTGTATGGAGTATCACCCGAGCCACATTCGGTTTTGCTGATGCAGAATGGATTGTATTGGATTTTAGTTACGTTTGCTATCATCGTTGGCGGCAATGTTCTTGGTTTTGGTTCCTTGAGTGGTTTGTCTTTGATGAAAACAGAACGTATCCATATAGGATGGTATTTTAAAAATGTTGGTTACAAGGTCTTAGTGGGAGGTGCCATTGGTGCACTCTTACTCCTCGCTATTTGCAGTATAAAAAATTTATAAAATATAAGTATTATGGGAAAGATCAAAACAATTGGAGTGTTAACTTCCGGAGGTGATGCTCCCGGTATGAATGCAGCTATCCGTGCCGTCACACGTGCAGGTATTTACAATGGCTTTAACATAAAAGCTATTTATCGTGGCTATGATGGATTGATAAATAATGAAATAGTAGACTTTACTACTGAAAACGTCAGCGGTATCATCCGTGACGGAGGTACTATTCTGAAGACTGCCCGTTCTAAGGAATTTATGACGAAAGAGGGTAGGGATAAAGCATATCAGAATATCATCAATAACAAGATTGATGCTTTGGTAGTTATTGGTGGCAATGGCTCTCTTACAGGAGCACGCGATTTTGCTGCAACCTACGATGTGTGCTGTATTGGTTTGCCTGGTACGATAGATAATGACTTATATGGTACCGACAACACCATTGGATATGACACTACAATGAACACTATCGTTGAGTGTGTTGACCGTATTCGTGATACTGCTCAGAGCCACGAAAGAATCTTCTTTGTTGAGGTAATGGGCCGTGATGCCGGCTTCCTTGCTCAAAATAGTGCAATCGCCAGTGGCGCAGAAGCAGCCATCATCCCAGAAGATTCTACTGATGTTGACCAGTTGGCTCAGTTCATGGAACGAGGTATTCGAAAATCTAAGAAGAGTTGCATCGTAATCGTTTCAGAGAGTCCCAAGTGCGGCGCACTCTATTATGCCGACCGTGTGAAAAAAGAGTTCCCTGAATACGATGTTCGTGTTTCCATCCTGGGACATTTACAACGTGGTGGAAGACCTACGGCTCGTGACAGAATTCTTGCAAGTCGTACTGGTGTAGGTGCTATCGAAGCAATCATGCAAGGCCAACGTAACATTATGGTAGGTGTACGCAACAACGAAGTAGTATATGTACCACTGTCAGAAGCTATCAGAAGCGATAAGCCTTTTGATAGAAAACTTATTAAGGTGCTGGATGAGTTAAGTATCTAAAATGTGATTGATTAAATATCGATAACATTTAAATAAATAACTGCAAAATAATTATAAATACGACTTTTAGGACAAACAATTCGCAAAATAAGCTTTTGTTTTCTGTAAGATGTTTTGTAATTTTGCAATACGTAGAAATTAAAAAACAGTTTAGATTATGTCGAAAATTAATGGTCACGTTTCCCAAATAGTAGGACCTGTTATTGACGTCTTTTTTGATGTCGAAGGGCAGGACCCGGAAAAGGTGCTTCCTAAAATTAATGAGGCACTTAAAATCAAACGCGACGATAACAGGGAACTTATTATCGAAGTGAAGCAGCACATCGGAGAGGATACTGTTAGATGTGTCGCAATGGACAATACCGATGGTCTGCAACGTGGCATGGAAGTCATTCCTACCGGTTCGGCTATCGTTATGCCTACTGGAAATCAGATTAAAGGTAGAATGCTTAATGTGATAGGTAAACCTATTGATGGAATGAAAGAGCTCGATATGACTGGGGCTTATCCTATTCATAGAGAGGCTCCTAAGTTCGATGAGCTTTCAACCCATAAGGAAATGCTCGCTACCGGTATTAAGGTCATTGATCTGCTTGAGCCTTATATGAAAGGTGGTAAAATCGGATTGTTTGGAGGTGCCGGCGTAGGCAAGACAGTGTTGATTATGGAGTTAATCAACAATATCGCAAAAGGCCATAACGGTTACTCTGTATTTGCCGGTGTAGGTGAGCGTACACGTGAAGGTAACGACTTGATTCGCGATATGATAGACAGTGGTGTTATCAACTACGGTGAAAAATTCAAGAAAGCTATGGATGAGGGTAAATGGGATTTATCGCTTGTTGATCCGGAGGCTTTGGCAAAGTCGCAAGCCACCCTTGTCTATGGTCAGATGAATGAACCGCCTGGAGCACGTGCATCGGTGGCACTGTCTGGCTTGACCATTGCTGAGGAATTCCGTGACCATGGAGGAAAAGATGGAGCTCCCTCGGATATTATGTTCTTCATCGATAATATCTTCCGTTTCACTCAAGCAGGTTCAGAAGTATCTGCATTGTTGGGCCGTATGCCTTCTGCTGTGGGTTATCAGCCTACGTTGGCATCAGAGATGGGACAGATGCAGGAAAGAATTACTTCAACAAAGCGTGGTTCAATTACATCAGTTCAAGCCGTGTATGTGCCTGCAGATGACCTGACTGACCCGGCTCCTGCCACTACATTTACGCACTTGGATGCAACTACCGAGCTTTCACGTAAAATCACGGCATTAGGTATCTATCCTGCTGTTGACCCCTTAGGTAGTACTTCCAGAATATTGGATCCACTTATTGTGGGTAAGGCCCACTATGAGTGCGCCCAGCGTGTAAAACAGTTGCTGCAGCGTTATAACGAGTTACAGGATATTATTGCAATTCTGGGTATGGATGAACTTTCTGACGATGACAAATTGATTGTGAATCGTGCCAGAAGGGTACAACGTTTCTTGTCGCAGCCATTTACCGTGGCCCAGCAGTTTACAGGCCTTCCTGGTGTTATGGTTCCAATCGAAGAAACAATCCGCGGCTTCAATGCCATCCTTGATGGCGAAGTTGATGATCTGCCAGAACAGGCATTCTTGAATGTCGGCACAATTGATGATGCCAAGGAAAAGGCAAAGAAGTTACTTGCTGCTGCCAAAGCGTAATTTTAAATATAGCAAGTTATGTTGAAATTAAAAATAGTGACACCAGAAAAGGTCGTTTACGACGGCAATGCCGATAATGTAACTGTACCGGGAACATTAGGGAGTTTTGAGATACTCACTGACCATGCGCCAATTGTATCTTCCTTAGAATCTGGTAACGTGAAGTATTCTTTATCGGGTAAGTCTCAAGAAATAAGCATTTTGGGAGGATTTGTCGAAGTAAGACGTAATGAAGTTGATGTATGCGTGGAAATATAAAAAGATACAAGAACAGGTATCAGAAGTTCTCTCTGTGGGCTTATGCATGCATATTGCTTTTGTCTTTGCTGATAATGCAAGTAGAGCATTGTGTAGACTTGGCAATGTGTGTGCTAATACCTGTGGTATTCTTTCTCATTTCCACTTACGTCTTTGTAGAATGCTGGTGTGCTGTATTAACTCGACATTCAGCTGGCAAGTTTAAGTTTTACCTTTTAGGTTCGGTAACAAAGATGTTGGTTGCTGCAGTAGTCTTTCTTATTGCAGAGCTGGCAATGGATACGAAACCACAGAAATTAACGTTGGCAGTTTATTTTGGGGTATGTTTCATTTGCAGTCTTGTTATTGACAGCTTTATATTTTCTCAATATGAGAAACAATGTAGTAAAGAAAAAAATGAATATGAGGCAGTTTAAGTATTTATTCTTATTACTCTGTATGCTTGCTTTTCCACTCTCGTTAAGTGCAAAGCAGAATATTGATGTTAAGGATATATTATGGGGTCATATCAAAGATTCATATGAATGGCATGTCACTACCATCAACCATCATCCGGTAGTTATTAACTTACCAGTTATAGTTAAAACATCAACCGGATGGAAGGTTTTTAGCAGTGCCAGATTTTCTGAGAAGCCTGATGCTAATGGCGATCGCCCGGGCCCATACAATCTCGTGATACGCAATGCGAATGCAAAAGTCAGTCCCAATAAAATATTCGAGAAGGTTGGTAAAACACAAGTCCGCCCTGTTGATTTAAGTATCACGAAAACAGTAGCAGTATTGTTTATTGATGCTATTATCTTGCTATTGTGCGTATTAATACCTGCCAGGTGGTGTAAGAAGCATAAGGTAAGTGATCCGGCGCCCAAAGGCTTTACGGGTTTAATGCATATGTTTATTATGTCTGTGTATCAAGATATTGTAGTGGCAAGTCTGGGGAAAGAGGCACCTAAATACGGTCCCTGGCTACTAACTTGCTTCTTCTTTATTTTTACAGCTAATATCATGGGTATTGTTCCATTCCCTCCTGGAGGTGGTAATCTTACCGGCAATATAACTTGTACATTCTTTCTTGGTGTTACAACATTCTTAATTACGAACTTTACCGGCACACGTCAGTACTGGAAAGATATTTTCTGGCCCAAGGTTCCCTTGTGGCTGAAGGTACCGGTGCCCCTTATGCCATTTATAGAGTTCTTTGGTATTTTTACCAAGCCTTTGGCTTTGATTATCCGACTCTTTGCAAATATGCTGGCTGGCCACGCAATTGCTTTGTCTTTTGCGGCAATTATCTTCATCATGTTTAATATTAGTAATAATATGGTGGTTAATTATGTTGCTGGTGGAGGAATGTCAGTAGTTAGTGTTGCGCTGAGTGTTTTCATGATGTTGCTTGAGTTACTGGTAAGTTACATCCAGGCAATGGTATTCACCATGTTGAGTTCGGTATTCATTTCTTTGGCTCATGTACATGCTGAAGAATAAATAGAAAAATAAAATTAATAATATAAACTAAAAAATTATTGCTATGTTATCAGTATTATTACAGGCTGCTGCTGGAGCAGCTATCGCTAAGTTAGGTGCCGCTGTAGGCGCAGGTCTTGCTGCTATTGGTGCAGGTATTGGTATTGGACGAATAGGTGGTCAGGCAATGGATGCTATGGCACGTCAGCCCGAGAAAATGGGTCAATTGCAATCTTCAATGATTATTGCAGCTGCCCTGGTTGAAGGTGTGGCATTCTTCGCCGTGATTATCGCCGTACTGGCCATAGTTATGTAACTTATTAATGATAAGTACATCCCTCTCCCTTGATAAAGAAGGGAGAGTTTTATAAACGTATTTAATTAGACTAAGTATATGGATTTATTAACACCTGATAGCGGTTTGCTTTTCTGGATGACACTGGTGTTCCTGCTTGTCTTCCTGATTTTGTGGAAGTGGGGATTTCCGGCAATCATTCATATGGTAAATGAGCGTAAGAACTATATTGATGATAGTCTTAAGAAAGCTCACGAAGCTAATGAGAAGCTGGCCAATATTCAAAAAGAAAGTGAATCCATTCTGCGTGAAGCTCGTGAGAAACAGGCTGCCATATTAAAAGAGGCAGCTGAAACAAGGGAAGCTATAATTGCCAAAGCTCAGGAGAAAGCTCAAGAAGAAGGTGCAAGAATGTTGCAAGAGGCTAAATTGCAGATATCAGCTGAAAAGCAAAACGCTATCCGTGAAATTAAGTCACAGGTAGCAGTTCTTTCTGTGCAGGTTGCCGAGAAGATATTACGTAAACATCTTTCTCAAGATGAAGCACAGATGGATTTAGTTGATAATCTTGTAGACGAAGTCTCTTCTGATATTCAAAAAGATTAGAGCCTATGGATGTTGGTATTATTTCAGTAAGATATGCTAAGGCATTGCTAAAATGTGCTACAGATGAAGGCATGGAGTCTCAGGTTTATCATGAGATGAGTACTTTCGTGGGCAACTATATGAGTCTTCCTGATCTTAAGTGGCTTTTAGAGAATCCTACGGTTTCTAAGGAGAAGAAGTTGCGCGTTGTTGGACTGGCTATGGGCGATGAGTGTTCTGATTTAACAAAGAACTTCGTTGAACTTGTGCTGGACAAAGGACGTATTAGAATACTGCAGTTTATCGCAAGTTCTTACATTTCTCTTTACCGTAAGCAAAAGAAGATTATTAATGGCAGACTTACCACTGCTGTTAGTGTATCGCCCGAGGTAGAGAAAAAATTTAAAGATCTTGTCGCATCGGTTACTCCAGGCAATGTGGAATTTCAGACAATAGTTGATCCTGAAATTATTGGTGGATTTATTCTTGAATACGACACATACAGATTGGATGCAAGCGTTAAGTCAAAGTTAAAAGCTATCTTATTAAAATTAAAAAAATAATCGAATGTCAGATAAAATTAAACCAAGTGAGGTGTCTGAAGTTTTAGAGCAAGAACTTAAAGGCATTAATAACTCAGAAAACTTCGAAGAAGTTGGCACGGTGTTAACTGTTGCCGATGGCGTAGCCCATATTTATGGCTTAAGGAATGTTGAGGCCTCAGAATTGCTTGAGTTTGAAAATGGTGTCATGGCTGTTGTGATGAACTTGGAAGAGGACAATGTAGGTTGTGTGCTTTTAGGTCCAACAGCTGGCATAAAAGAGGGACAGAAAGTTAAGCGTACTCACCGCATTGCTTCAATACGTGTTAATGATAACTTTTTAGGACGTGTTGTAAATCCTTTGGGACAACCCATTGACGGCAAGGGTGATATTGATTTGACAGGTGCTTTTGAGATGCCATTGGACCGGAAAGCTCCTGGTGTAATTTACAGACAGCCTGTAAAGGAACCGCTGCAAACTGGTTTGAAAGCTATCGACTCGATGATACCTATCGGCCGAGGTCAGCGTGAGCTTATCATTGGTGACCGTCAGACTGGTAAAACAGCTATTGCTGTAGATACCATTATCAATCAGAAGCATTTCTATGAAATAGGCAAACCTGTATATTGTATTTATGTAGCCATAGGTCAGAAGGCATCCACCGTTGCATCATTGGTGCAAACATTAAAGGATCACGGAGCCATGCCTTACACGATTGTCGTGAGTGCTACTGCAGCTGAACCTGCTGCCGTACAATATTATGCAGCCTTTGCGGGCGCAGCCATTGGAGAGTACTTCCGCGACCGCGGTCTGGATGCTTTGGTGGTCTACGATGATCTTTCAAAGCAGGCTGTAGCTTATCGTGAGGTGTCACTTATCTTGCGTCGTCCTTCTGGTCGTGAAGCTTATCCAGGTGATGTGTTCTATCTGCACAGTCGTCTGCTCGAAAGAGCTGCTCGTATCAACGACCAGCAAGAAGTGGCTGAGCAAATGAACGATTTACCAGAGTGCATGAAAGGCCACGTTAAGGGTGGTGGTTCACTTACAGCTTTACCTATCATCGAAACTCAGGCTGGTGATGTGTCTGCATATATTCCAACCAATGTGATTTCTATTACAGATGGTCAGATTTATCTGGTTACCGACCTGTTCAACCAAGGCTTCCGTCCTGCAATTGATGTAGGTATCTCTGTGTCACGTGTAGGTGGCTCTGCCCAGATTAAGAGTATGAAGAAAGTTGCTGGTACCTTGAAAATTGACATGGCACAGTATCGTGAACTGGAAAGCTTCTCAAAGTTCTCTTCTGATATGGATCCCGTTACAGCTATGACGCTCGACCGAGGCAGAAAGAATAATCAACTGCTTATTCAGCCACAATACAGCCCAATGCCTGTAGGTGAGCAGATTGCTATTTTGTACTGTGGTGTCCATGGTTTGATGCGCGATGTTCCTGTAGACAAAGTAAGGGAATGTCAGGATCAGTTCCTGGATGCCATGCGGTCAAAGCATCAGGATGTCATAGATTCTTTAGCAAGTGGAGCACTTACAGACGAAAGTACTCAGATTATTACGGAAACTATGGCTAATGTTGCCGGACAATTTAAATCGTAATTAGCATGCCTTCATTAAAGGAAATTAAAACTCGAATAGCCAGCGTTAATAGCACTCGTAAAATTACGAGTGCTATGAAGATGGTAGCCTCTTCTAAGTTGCATCACGCTCAGGTGGCAATACAGAACATGTTGCCTTATGAGAATTTACTGGAGCATATACTAAAAAGTTTTTTGGTAGCTACTCCCGAGGTGGATTTGCCTCATTGTAAATCGCATGAGAGTATTCATACTGTGGCCTTAGTTGTTTTTACTTCAAACAGTTCACTCTGTGGTGGCTTCAACAACAATACAATCAAGCTAATGCTCAGCCGTATAGAATATTACAAGAGCCAGGGCGTAAAATCTTTTGTTGTTTATCCCATAGGTCGTAAAGTTGAGGAAAAGGTCAATAAGTTAGGCTTACATTCAGCTGGAAGTTTTACTTTGCTTGCTGATAAACCCAACAGCGAGGGTTGCATCAAGATTGCTCATGAACTCGAAAATGATTTCCTTAATGGAAAAATAGATAAGGTAGAGCTCATTTACCATCATTTCAAAAGCGTTGGCTCTCAGATACTTTCATGCCGCACATTTCTTCCTATTGATCTGACCCCTGATAGTATCGGCTCTGAAAATGACCGCATCCTGGGTGATAACAAGATGACGGTTAAAGCACAGGAGTATCTTCGTAATAAGAAAGGGCAGCAAACTGGCAACAATGAACATGTGGCTTTGAACGACGATTTTATTGTTGAGCCCGATAAGAACACACTCTTGGAGAAACTTGTTCCCAAGCAATTGCATCTGATGATTTATACAGCCTTGCTTGACAGTGTGGCCAGCGAGCATGCAGCCCGAATGATTGCCATGCAGACAGCAACAGATAATGCAGATGCTATGTTGAAGGATCTCAATCTGGAGTACAATAAGAGCCGTCAGGCAGCAATCACAAGTGAATTGCTTGATATCGTAAGCGGATCGGTCAATAATTAGACCGGCTGATACAGTTGATAACGACTTCTTTGTTTGAATAGCTTTACTTTTCAAGCAAAGAAGTCGGTTTGTATATAGGTATTATAGCAGAAATGTTTTGTCAGAATGTGTTTTTTACGTAACTTTGCAGTATGCAAACAATAGAGAATAAGCAATATAAGGCGTTTCTGTTCGATTTGGACGGTGTTATCTTTGACACAGAACCTCAATACACTGACTTTTGGGGAGAGGTCTTCCGTACCTACTATCCAAATCACAAGGGTCTCGAATTGGAGATAAAAGGACAGACGCTCACGCAGATACTAACTACGTATTTTGCTGATTCTGAAACTATACAACGCGACATTGTTGCACATCTTAATGCATTCGAGAAGACAATGGATTTTTCTTATCTTTCTGGTTTCCTCGAATTCATTAAAGCTTTACATGCTAAATCTGTTAAGACGGCTGTAGTGACAAGCAGTAATGTCCCGAAAATGAACAATGTTTACCGCCAACATCCTGAATTCAAAGCTCTTTTCAATGCTATATTAACGAGCGAGGATTTTACGCGCAGCAAACCTGCTCCTGATTGTTATTTATCGGCAGCAGGCAGGTTAGATGTCCCCGCGTCTCAGTGCATAGGATTCGAGGATAGTATTAATGGCCTTAAGTCTTTAAATGCAGCTGGCATATTCAGTGTTGGTCTTGTTACAACATTAAGCAAAGAGGCCATAGAAGGCTTGGCTCATGTTACGATTAATAACTATAACGACAAATGGATACACAAAATACTCCAATACATATAAAGCTTTGGCATCGCAGTTTTTGGTACCTGGCCATTGCGGAGCTCTGTCTGACAACTGGCGTTTTTTCGTTTCTCATTTCCCTACCTTCGATATTGCAGAACATAAATTTTACCGATGGTCAAATTCGCATGTCTCTGTTTGTTTTCGGCGTAGGTTTGTTTTTGCTGGCTCCATTTTCATCCTATCTCATTCAGCGCTTTCGTCGTAATAAGGTATTTGTCGTATCTGCATTTATATTAGTGGCAATAGTGAGCAGCTACTTAAGCAAATTGTCATTTTGCAGTTTCCACTCAGTTCTGTGTAGACAATTAGCTGTAGGAGCCCTGTATGGTTTGTGTCAGATTGTGTTACAAGGAACGCTAATCAACGATTTATGTGAATCATTTCTGCGTACCGAGGCAGACCATGTAATGTCGTGGTTTTCGCGTTTTTCTCTGGCTCTTGGCCCATGTCTGGCTTATCTGCTTCTGCAAAACTCCCTTTACAGTTACTGCATTATTGTACCAGCAGCATTGTTATTGCTTTCCTTGCTTTTTGTCAGCACAGTGTCGTTCCCATTCAAAGCACCCGACGACGACATCAAGTTACTGAGTCTCGACCGGTTCTTTCTGCTTAAGGCATGGCCGTTGGCATTAATGGTTGCCTTAACCACATTCATCTTTGGTTTGGTATACTCAGCTGTCAATTATCCCATATTTTACGTTTTTGTGTTAGGTGGGTTAATTCTAGCCCTGCTGTCAGAAAAATATGTTTTTCAAAATGCCGATTTAAAGAGTGAGGCTGTATCAGGCTTCCTGGCCTTAATAGCATTCTTTTTAATTATAATGTCTATCCCATTCTCCAAGCTATTGTTCCTTAAAGGTATTCTGTTTGGCTTTTCGTGCGGAATCATAGGCAGTCGTTTCCTGTTGTTTTTTATCAAGCTCAGTATGCATTGCCAAAGAGGCACATCACAATCATCCTTTATTCTCTCTTGGGTATTTGGTCTTGTATCTGGCTTGGCATTCAGACATGCAGTAGCCCTGTCTAACACTCATGCCTGGCTTTTGGCATGTGCTTTCACTGTGAGTTTGCTATTAATTTATAATTTTTGTGTACACCCATGGTACATACACAATAAGAACCGATAAAATTCGTTTTATAGGTATGAGTATTACACGAATTATCATATATAGCTTCTTCCTGTTTACTATTGTTGGATGTATTGACGATGAAAACTTTTCGCTTTCACCATCACACCATCTCACTTATTCAGCCGATACGATAAGTTTCGATACCTTGTTCAGTAATGTGCCATCGGCTACCAAATCGTTTTGGATATTCAATAAAACCAAGGACAACCTCAGAGTGTCGTCTGTAACACTTTCAAATGGAAGCTTGAGTGGATTTCGTGTTAATGTAAATGGTGTGTACCTGGGCTCTTCAAATAATTACAGTACAAAAGATATTGAAATTCTGAAAGGAGACAGCATCAGAATTTACGCCGAAGTTACACCTTCTTTGCAGAACAAGGTAAATCCCACTTTAGTTGATGATAGTATTATCGTTAAACTGGAGAATGGCAATCAGCACAAGATTATTCTGAATTGTTATGCCTGGGATGCATTCGTCTGGAGAAACAAGCACATCAGCAGAGACTCCATAGTGCAGACCAACAAGCCGATAGTTGTTTATGGTGGATTAACCATCGACAGCGCTGCTACTGTTACTCTCGCAGCAGGTACCAGCATATACTTTCATCAAGACGCCGCACTGAACGTTTATGGAACTCTTCTGAGCAAGGGATCTTCTTCGCAATGGGTCGTTTTGCGGGGTGACCGCACAGACCGCATGTTTCCTTATCTGCCTTACGACCGGATAGCGGGTCAATGGCAAGGCGTGCATTTTTACCCTTCTTCGAAAGCCAATAAAATGCAGTACACCGATGTCCATAGTGCTTTTACAGGCATATTGATGGACTCAACACAAATTGCAAGCACTCCAAATTTGGAGATGCAGCAGTGTACGGTACATAATTCCCAGGGAATTGGCTGTGACTTTAATTATAACTATGTGATTCTGCAAAATTCACAGATAACCAACTCTCAGGATTTCTGCTTGTCACTGAACCATGGCAAATACGATGTTAATCAGTGTACCATAGCTCAGTTTTATCCCTTCGAAGGAAGAAAGTCAACAGCCTTGGGACTGTTACTGCCTAACAAAGAAGACTCGTTGAATTGCAGAAACAGCATCGTGACCAGCTACGACGTCGAAGCTATTACCTTATATAAAGATGATAGCTTGAAAATAAACCGCTTTACGTTCAGTAATAGCTACCTAAGGCAGGATACCAGCAAGCTGGCTGATGCATGGCGTTACGTTCAGTGTATCTCTGAGATGCGCAGCGATACAGGCATGGTTTATACAAAGATGTTCAAAAAGATTGATACCGACAGCTTGCAGTATAATTTCAAGATTGTTAAGGGTGCTCGTATTATTGACCAGGCCAGCGTTAAATCTGCGTTGCCAATCGATCATGATGGTAGACAGCGCGATGACAAGCCTGATATGGGTGCCTATGAATATATTAAAGAACAGTAATAATTTTATCATCATGAAAATAGTACAGCTTGACGGATATGCCCTGAATCCTGGCGACATATCAATGAATGATTTTTCAGCTTTGGGTGAGTTTATTACTTTTCCCCGTACAGCTGTGAATGAGGTTGTAGAGCGGCTCAAGGATGCCGATGCCGTGTTAACCAATAAAGTACAGCTTACAAGCGAAGTGCTGCAACAATTACCTAAACTGAAGTACATTGGTGTAATGGCAACCGGCTATAATGTGGTTGATATTGACGCTGCTAAAAGGTTAGGAATCGTTGTTACAAATATTCCAGCCTACAGCACCGACAGCGTTGCTCAAATGGTTTTTGCTCACATACTAAATATCTCTAACCACGTAGCCCATTATGCACAGCAGAATAGGGCAGGGCGATGGAGCAGAAATCCTGACTTCTGTTACTGGGACACGCCGTTATTCGAGCTGAATGGTAAAAACATGGGTATTGTCGGACTTGGGCATATAGGCAGCAGGGTAGCAACTATTGCGCGCGACTTCAACATGAATGTATATGCCTTTACCAGCAAGAGCGCTGATGTTTTGCCATCATATATCCATAAGGTTGATTTTTCTGAATTGCTGGCTGCCAGTGATATACTTACACTTCATTGTCCGCTTACCGATAGCACTAAGCATTTAATAAACGATGCTACCTTAGCTAAAATGCGCAAGGGTGCTATACTTATCAATACGAGCAGAGGCGGAGTAATCGACGAGGATGCTGTTGCCCGTGCTCTCCAAAATGGCACTTTGCGGGCTTTTGGAGCCGACGTGCTCACGTCTGAGCCTCCTGCAGCCGACAATGCTTTGTTACAGCAGCCCAATGCTTACATCACTCCGCATATTGCCTGGGCATCCGTAGAGACTCGTAAGCGCCTGGTAGATATTGCTGTAAATAATTTAAGGCAGTTTATTGCCGGTAAACCGGTTAATGTGGTTAATGCTTAGTTTCTTGTTAGGTTATGCTGCAACAGCCTGAATTATATCACACCCTACAGCAGGTAATAGAATTCCTGGGCACCTTCGCTTTTGCCATATCCGGCATACGTCAGGCCTCGGCCAAACATTATGATTGGTTCGGGGGCTTTGTTTGTGGCTTTGCGGTTGCTATAGGTGGTGGAACTATTCGTGACGTGATGCTGGGGCAGACGCCATTCTGGATGACGTCGTCCATTTACATCATCTGTACCATTCTGGCGCAAATTACTGTTATTGTATTTCGCAAGTACATGCACAAACTCAATAACACGTGGATGTTTTTCGATACACTGGGATTGGCGCTGTTTACCATTGCCGGACTGCAGAAGACACTTGCCTGTGGTTTTCCTCTGTGGGTATCGGTAATCATGGGTTGTATCACAGGTGCCGCTGGCGGCGTAATTCGTGATGTGCTGCTCAATGATGTACCCGTGATCTTTCATAAGGAAATTTATGCCATGGCAAGTGTAGCTGGTGGTCTGATTTACTGGTTGCTTTACATTCTTAATTTCAATGCGGCTGCCAACGCGATTGTTTCATTCATTGTAATCTGCCTTATCCGGTTCGTAGCCATTCGTTTTCACATTTCTCTGCCGTTACTCCATTCTGAAGATTAGGGCGTGGCGAACGTATGCTGATAATAAAGCGGTTTGCTGCTTTATTATCAGCAGCACGCTCTATTTCAGACAGATATCCTCGCCGTTCACGTCGAGTTCGCAGTTGTTATTCATTTCCAAAAGAGTTGCAACCACTAGTTCCTGAGTCTTAAAGTGATCAATAATGTCGTGGACGTTGTGTATCTCTTTATCAGCCAGATATTCCCTGATTTTATCAGCCATCTTGTCTCGCTTTTCTGTGGAGAGATAATCTTTGGAATGATGCACGCACACGTCACACCGCCCGCAGGTGTGATTCGTAAATTCTCCGAAATAGCAAAGCAGTTGCTGACTCCGGCAAATTTCGTTGTTTTCGGCGTAATCGATGATGGATAGAATGCGGTTCTTGTAGCGTTCCTTCCTTATGTCATATACTTCGGGTGTGATGTTGATATCCTCGCCGTCAACACGGTCGCGCAGATAGGTTATTTTTGGCGTTTTCCGCTGTGGTATGAAGTGCACTATATGTTCATGACTTAGTGTTTTCAGCACCATGTACACCTGTTGCTCATCAATGCCCGAAACCAACGATATTAATCCGAGCTCAATATAGTTGTAGTCAACGAACAATCCACCGTAGCTTCTCAGCAGGGCATTTACAACCTTTTCCTCCATTTCAGTCAGATTATCCAGCTTATATAAATCATCCCGTTCAAGCAAAAATCTTATCCGGGCTTTGCCATCAGGGTCTTGATCGTATTTTATGTAACCCAGACTTTGAAGAATTTCCAGGGCTGAATTCACTCGGGTAGGGAACTGTTTGGCACTATAGCAAAATTTATCTATCTGGAAGTCAAAACTGTAGCCTTGGCCGCTGTTAATGCCTATTTGGTAGTAATAGGCCAGTTTGTCGTACAAGTAGCGAATAAAGTCCTTGGGTGGAAAGTTATCGTCGATGCGTTTCATCAACTGGCGTTTGTCGTGCCCGTTCCAAAGCAGCACGGCGTAAGCTTGAAGCCCATCTCGTCCGGCACGACCGGCTTCCTGGAAGTAAGCTTCAATCGAGTCGGGACATTCCATATGAATTACGCTTCTTACATCGGGTTTGTCAATACCCATTCCAAAAGCGTTGGTTGCCACCATTACCCTTATGTCGCCCCTCTGCCATGCGTCTTGTCGCTGGTCTTTAATGGCTTGTTCCAATCCAGCATGGTAGAAAGTGGCTTTCACATGGTGCAGGTTTAGTTGTTCGGCCACTTCTTTGGTATGGCGCCTGCTTCTCACATAAACAATCGAGCTGCCGGGCAACGCATTCAGAATGTGCAGCAGTTGTTGCATCTTGTCCTGACTCACCCTCACTACATAAGCCAGGTTAGGGCGCTCAAAGCTCATTTTGAACACATTTTCTTGCTTGAAGCCCAGAATGCTTTGTATCTCCTTAACAACCCTTGGTGTAGCTGTGGCAGTGAGTGCCAGTACAGGTACATCAGGACATTGCTTGCGTACATCAATAATTTTAAGGTACGAGGGGCGGAAGTCGTATCCCCATTGACAAATACAGTGGGCTTCGTCCACAGTAATAAAGCTGAGCTTTATCTTCTTTAGTTTTGCCTTAAACAAGCTGGATTCCAGTCTTTCAGGCGAAACATATAATATTTTAGTTGAGCCGAGAATGCAGTTCTCCAATATTCTGATTACTTCCTGGTGCTGCATTCCCGAGTAAACGGCCGCTGCCTGTATGTTGTGGCTTCTCAGATGCTCCACTTGGTCCTTCATCAGTGCAATGAGTGGAGTGATAACCAGGCACACTCCCGGCATGGCCAATGCCGGCACCTGGAAGGTAATCGATTTCCCGCCGCCTGTTGGCATCAAGCCCAGCGTGTCTTTACCTGCTTCAATACTGTTGATAATGTCTTCCTGAATTCCTCTGAAAGAGTCGTATCCCCAATATTGCTTCAGAATGTCCTTATTGCTTGTCATTCGGCCTGATGTCCTCTATCTGTAACTGCACCTGGTTTCGCTTGTAAACATTGTCCTCGATGGTATAAGCAATGTCAAAGCTCCGTTTCGACTTGATGTATCTTGCCGAGGCACTCTGGCCAAAGGCTATGCCATTAACTACTGTGCTCGATTTTGAATCAACCAGCTCGAGTTTTATGTGCTCCTGCTCGCGGCCAACCACTTTGCTTGTGCCATAATCATACACGTTCTTGGTGCAGAATATGGGCTTGGGGTTGCAAGGACCGAAGGGAGAGAAGCGTTTCAGGTCATTGTGAAGTTTTTTTGTAATGTCTTTAAAGTCCACAATGGCATCAATAGTCAGGTTCGCCTCTGTTTGCTCAGGTTGTATATGGTCTTCCACATACTTCTGAAACCTTCGTCTGAATTCAGGTACATCGTCCCATTTCAGTGTGAGGCCCGCCGCATAAGTATGTCCGCCGAAGTTCACAAGCAGGTCGCGGCAACTCTTTATTGCCGAGTAAATATCAAATCCCAGTACACTACGTGCCGAACCGGTAGCATAATCGCCGTCACGGGTCAATACGATAGTAGGTTTGAAGTAAATTTCTGTGAGTCGTGAAGCCACTATGCCAATGATGCCTTTCTTCCATTTCTCGTCATACAGAACAATGGAGGAGTGATGCTTCTGACTTTCCAGCTTGCTTACAATCGAATTGGCCTCCTCGGTCATTTGTTTATCAATATCCTTGCGCTGCTCGTTGTACTCGTTCAAATGTTTTGCTTTTTGCAGTGCAACGCTCAGGTTCTTTTCCACCAGCAGGTCAACGCTTTCTGAGCCATTTTCCATGCGCCCGGAGGCATTGATACGCGGCCCTATTTTGAAGACGATGTCACTCATCGTAATCTCCCTGCCATTCAGTCCGCAAATGTCAATAATGGCTTTCAGTCCCACGCTGGCGTTCTGGTTTAATTGTTTTAGGCCATGAAAGGCCAGAATGCGGTTTTCGTCAATAACCGGCACAATATCAGATGCTATACTTACTGCGCACAAATCAAGCAATGGTATGAGTCGCGAGAAAGGTATGCCATTGTTTTTGGCAAATCCTTGCATGAATTTAAATCCTACACCGCAGCCGCACAAATGCTTGAACGGGAAATTGTCGTCCATACGCTTGGGATTCAGTATAGCTACAGCATCGGGCAATTCATCGTCGGGCACATGGTGGTCGCATACAATGAAGTCGATGCCTTTTGTCTTGGCATACTTTATCTCCTTGATGGCTTTGATACCGCAGTCCAGAATAATAATAAGCTTTATTCCTTTCTCGCAGGCATAGTCTATGGCATGTTTACTCACGCCATATCCCTCGTCGTAGCGGTTGGGAATATAGTATTCAATGTTAGAGTAGAACTGCCGCAAGAATTTATAAACCAAGGCCACTGCCGTACAGCCGTCCACATCATAGTCGCCATAAACCATAATGCGCTCCTTACGGCCCATAGCATCATTGAGCCGGTCTACAGCCACATCCATATCCTTCATCAAGAATGGATTAATCAGATCGGCGAGCTGAGGCCTGAAGAAACGCTTTGCGGCGCTCTCAGTTGTGATACCACGTTTTACAAGCAACTGACCTAAAATTGGACTTATGTTAAGCTTGTCGCTCAGCACATTGGCTATGTTAAGTTCTTGCTGTGTGGGTTCCTCGTATATCCATTTAAAATGCATTACAAATTATTTTTTTTCTGTGTGTAAAATTACAAAAAAAAAATGACACTCTATCAGGGTGAAACCATAAAATTACGATTTAGGGCTTTGCTATTTGTTTTTACTTTAAATTATATGTTATAATGATGTCACAAATAGTTACTGTTTCCAACATAATCAAATAATTTATTTTGTGTAATTAACTTTTTTATATTAATATTTGAGCATTCGTGGAATGTAAAATATAGTTAAATGAATGAGAAGCATGATTCTTTTCTTGATATTATTCGTAACTTTGCGAACAATATGAAGAAGGTATTGATTCTCTGTACAGGAAACAGTTGCCGAAGCAAGATGGCGCAAGCTTGCCTGCAACATTTGGATGCCGAACTCTGCGTAAGGTCGGCCGGCACTTATCCTGCCCCGCAAGTTCATCCTTTGGCCATTGAAGTGATGAAGGAGGCCGGCATGCCGATTACTGATTTGCAGCCGCACAATGTCAAGGACTATCTCAACG
>Ga0256406_1001730_pt1 | contig 34005 bp, 28 predicted proteins | sample RumenRJG_03DNA_FD_185986 | JGI IMG/M metagenome (GOLD analysis project Ga0256406, IMG submission 185986) | Bovine rumen microbial communities from Lethbridge, Alberta, Canada - RJG_03 | ecosystem: Host-associated > Mammals > Digestive system > Stomach > Rumen | place: Canada: Alberta | collected...
CCCTGGCCGCAATACCCCGTGGAGTCCACTCCACGGGGTTTCTTGTTATCAAGCCGAAAACCGCATGGTTCCAACGGTTTCACGGCGTGTCGCCCCATTGCCATCGATTGCGTTATCGTACGTATTCATGCGTTGATATGCCTATGTTGTGTGGTAAACAGTGTGGTGACGGCGATGGTGTGGGCGTCATCTACCACACTCAGGCCGTGACGGACATGGAAGGCATGGGAGCTTATGGCAGGCAAGACCAAACCGGGGCGTCTCAAGTGGGGCAGCGTGAGAGTGAAACCGAATATGGAGAACCCCGACCACCTCGAGGCGTCATACAAGACGCCGGCCGGGGCGGGCGCGCTATTCCCCGAATGGAAGACCGTAAGGAAGGACGGGCGTATCCCCGCCCGCGTGACGGCCACGTTCCCGTTGGATTGTAAGGGCGAGGCCTATAAATGGCTCGAGGACGCGCACAATGCGCTCAAGGCGGGCATATGGGTGCCGCCTGACCTCGAGAAGGCGAAGGCCGAGACCGTGACCGTCACGTTCGGGGAGTACGCGGAATACTACCGGACCCACCACAGGAAGCCGAACGGGGAGCCCGTGAAGGGCTCGACCATGACCAAGACCATGGAACGGACCCGCAACCACCTATTAGGGTTCTTCGGGGACATGCCCATGACCGCGATCACCCCGCAGACCGTCCAACAATGGTGGGACACGTACGACACGAAACACGACCCGGACGCCGCGGGCGGCCGCTACTACGCCTACGTGACACTGAAATCAATCATGACCGACGCGGCCACCGAACCATACCCCGGCATCGGGCGGCCGATCATCGACCGGACACCATGCACCATCAAGGCGGTCAAACCGAGGAAACGGCATCGGACTGTGAACGCGTCACCCGAACAGTTGGCGGCGCTCGCCGACGCCATGGACCGGATGCACCCCGGCATCGGGATTACCGCGTGGATACTTGGCCGGCTGGGCTTGAGGCTGGGGGAGACGCTCGCCTTGCAACGCAGGGATATCGACGTGGAACACGGGGTGTTGCATGTGCGCCGGACCCTCACACAGGAATACGACAACAGGACGGGCAGGACGGTTACGACCGTCGGCACGCCCAAGAGCCTGAACAGTGCCGCCCCCGTACGGTTCGGCGGACACATGGCCGAACTGTTCGAGGAACATCTACGTGAGCATGTCGGGCCCGAGCCGGACGCGTGGTTGTTCCCCACCAAACGGGGTACGACCATGACCGAGGCGAACTACCGTGACCGGTATTTCAACCCGGCGAAGCACAACGTTCCCGGCCTTGAGGACTACTGGCCCCATGATGGGCGGCATACGGCCGGCGCGTACCTCATGGACAACGGGGCGAGTCCGAACATGGTGAAGAAGCAACTCAGGCATAGCGACGTGAGAATGACGAACAAGTACCTCGACACGACCGACGAACAACAGGCGCGGCAGATCATCGACAGGGTGGACGCGGGGATACCCGTCACACCATCGCCGACGTCGGCGAGCGCCACCCGTGACCGTGACGGTGGCCACGGCACTACCGGTGAGGTAGGGGGCGGGCGTGATGACGATGTTTCTACCATCCCTAATTGGGAGGGTAGGCACGGCACTACCGGTGAGGTAAGGGGCGGGCGCGGTGCCGATACGGATACCGGTGCCGGCGACGGTACGACGATAGATCCGGTGGCGCTCGCCGACATGCTCACGGGCATGGACGCGGATAACCGTGTCGCCATGCTCGATGGCGTGGACGCGGGCACCGTATCGCGCGTGCTGGCGGCCATGCCGCCGGGCCCGAGGTTGGAGACCCTCACGGCGTTACACGGGAAGAAGGCAGGACAATGAGCAGGAAGAGCGAGACGGACAGGTTCCGCAAACTGATTAGACATATCGCGCATGACCCCACGTATGGGCCCGCCGAGACACTGTTCACGTTCGCGTACTGGCTGAACGACAGGAAGGCGGACCCGTCGTTCGCGGGGCATGTGAAAGCGCTGAACAGGTTCGCGTACCCGCGTCCGGACAACCCCTATCGTGAAGAGCATCGGGGGGAATGGCCGGAACTGTACCGGTATAGGTCGGGCGGCCTAGCCGACAAGGAATATACGGAACTTGAACGTGTGGCGGCGGGCATGTTCTGTGACGGGTTCCTGTCCCGTCCCGAGCATCCGGCGGGCGAAGGCTGGGTATACGTGCGTATGCTGACCCGTTGGGCGTACACGGTGAGCGCGGCCGACCGGCTGACCGCGTTGGAAAAGAAGGGGAAACTCTTCACCCGCGGGTTCCGGCAGATCGTCACCATGGACGACATGCCCGACTATCCGACCATGAAACCATGGGACGATAAGGCGCTCGCCGACATGAACGCGTACGCGGTATGGGTGGAAGGCCCCGAGGCCGCGTGGAACGCATACAACCGCGAACGTTTCACGGAATGGTATCCCGCTTACGAGCGGGCCGGCGTCCACCCCGACCGCCCCGTGAGGACCGTGGACGCGGTACACGTGATATTGGGCATGGCCGAACAGGGCATGAAGGACGGGGTACGCCTGTTCCGCGACGACCTCGACCATGGCGGACGCTGGGACACTACGGGGGTGCAATGCGTGCGGAACACGAGGTACGGGGAGCTTGAACCGGTGTCGGAAACCGTGGAACTGTCGGACGGCATGGACGGCACGGCCCGGCGGCGCTCGATCATCGCGGACACGCTCGCCGGCGGGGACCCTGACAGCGTGGAAGACTATTCACCCTATTTCACGCCGGTTACAGGCGGCGACCCGTCCACGGCGTATCTCGAATACCTCGACCGAGCCGACATGGAACAGGAAGGAAGACGATAGCCATGTGCACATATACATCGATGCTGTCCGGTGAAATCGAACCGGGGACCACGTGCGTGGGGACCATTGAATGCGACACGCTTGGCCTGTCATGCGATATCTACCGCGACGACCTCGAAGGATGGGTATTCGGCCATTACACGGCGAACGGGGACGGCGAAGTGACCGCCGGTTCAATACGCGCGATCCGCGTCCACGGCGCACGGTTCGCCGACATGTGCGACAGGCTAATACGCCGGACGCTCGCCGACGCGGGCCCCGGCTACACGTGGCATGAATCCACGCCCGGCACAGTGATAGGCGAGACCACGGCGAGCATCGAATACTAACCCCACACGCCCGCCACATGCCGGCGAGCGCCCACGACCACGAGACCATGACAGACAGAAAAGGAACCACAACCATGACCACCATCACTAGCACCAAGACCAGGACACAGACAGGGACGGGGACGGCCGCCCCGTTGGTGTTCCATATCATGTTCCGGGACACTGAACGCGCCTTATGCGGCGAAACCGTGCGTAGCCGCCCTGGGCACGCTCACGGCAAGGGAGAGCCGCCCGCGACTATGGCATGGAATTATTGCCCGTTGTGCTGGGAGGAATGCAAACGGCGTCTACACAAGACCGACGCTGAACTACTGGCAATGTATGGCACAGACCCACGGGCGCGATGGCGTATCAATTGAACGCGCGGGCGCTCGCCGACGTCGGCGGGCATGATGAAGGCCGCCCCTCGTGTTTCATACCGCAGTATGGGGCGGCCTGTAATCCATCATGATACCGTCACGCCATGACCTGAGACACGGCACACGGGACGCCCATGCACAGGCGCGTGGGCGGTGTCGAAAGGGGTAGGGGGCCCACCGTCCCGGGGTGGGAAGGCCCCGGGGCCCCATGCATAGGGCCGGCGTATCCCCGGCGGAATCGAATGGAACCGGTTCCACTTGAATGGAACGCCGGCGAGCGCCGACTAAGTATTATCCGGGCGGGCACGGCTGACGCATATCGAGAATGGTACTCAATTATCGGGTACGTTCCTGTTTTCACGGCGTTTTAGTCGCCTACGTGCCTACATCAAGCGGCAGTAGGGCTCACGCCCGCCTACACACACGCCTACATGCCGCCTACATACCTACACGCCGATACCCGTATGGGGTATACTGACGCGGTTCGACACGCGCACGCGCATTGAAACGCGGCAACGCTTATATTGGTAGATACGACTACACGCGTCGGTCAACAGCGAGCGCCACGGCGGCGACAAACCGGGAAGAACAATATCAACGTATTTTCACATGGGCGAAGCCATACCCGGGCAACTGTTGCCGGCGCGTGTGGCGCTCGCCGGTAAGGGGCTGGCCATGACGGCGGCAAGACAGCAGTACACACTCGACCCGATAGCGGTATCCGTACCCGAGGCCACGCGAATGCTCGGGTTCAAGGACATACGCGTGGTGGACAGGCTGATACGCAACGGGGATATCAAGGCCCGCAAGGTTGGGCGCGTGTGGCGCGTGAACCTGAAATCGCTTTATGAGTACATGGGGGCGTGAACCGGAATGAACCACATGTATGGGAACGCCCCCCGGCCGTACGGCGTGGAGGGCGTGAAGGACTTGAAGGTAGGCGGCTACAATTCTACCACCCGCCATGCTTGCGGTTATGTAACCGTAGCAACGTGGGAGGCGGCATTATGAGCGGCGCCACATCGATACAACGCGTTCAGGACGCGGCCACCGGCCACGGGTTGAAGGTACGGCAGGACCACGCGGGCGACTACATGATGCAATGCCCGGTGCACACGCCGGACAACAACCCGTCGGTACATGTGACCTACCGGGACGGGCGGACGCTGATATGCGACATGCACGACCCAAACGACACGGGGCTGACCGGGCAGATCGTCGAGGCCATCGGCCTGACCCTGAACGACCTGTACGACGACCCGATAGAGGCGGGCGGGAAACGCGGGTACTTTGATACCAAATACGACCGGTGGATACGTGGGTGGGCGGGCAAACAGGCCGGCGAGCGCCACACCGAAACCATCGCGCCGACGGTGGGCGGCCCGTACGCCATGCCCGCCCCCTACGTGCCGTCGGGCACGCTGCCGGCATTGTCGGGACGGTTCACGGCCATATGCGCGGCCTTGGGGATTACCGAGCCGTGTTACGGGCCTGTATGGGCCGAATGCCCCGTATGCGGCCGTGAAGGGGTTTTACAGGTCCTGTACAACCCATTAGAACAAGCGACATTGTTGTGTTGCCTTGAATGCGGCGGCGGACGCGATTACGCCGACAAGCTCATGGACATACTCCACGTGCCGGCACCCGACTGGCGTAGCAACGACACCGAGATCATGGCATACGACACGCCCGGCGGCGCGACCTACACGTACCCCGACGGGGCGAAGGTCCACCGGCGGCCCGACAAGCGTATCAACAGCACCGGCGCGGCAGGAGCCCACCCGTTATGGCGTTCCCCCGAGACGGCCCGGTACATGCCGGGACACCCGGTGTTCCTGACCGAGGGCGAGAAGGACGCGGCCACCCTGTGGGCGAACGGGTACGCGGCCATGAGCGGCATCGGCGGGGCCGGAGCGTTCGCCCATCGTACAAGCATCGACAACATCCGCGGGGCGCTCGCCGACGCGACCGTGGTGGCCGTCGTTGACAAGGACGACAGCGGGTTGACGTGGGCGCGGCAGGTCCGCGACAAGCTCGCCCCCGTCACGAAGACCCTCACGTTCGTACAGGCGCACGGCACGGCGCACGACACGACCGATACCGTCATGACGCACATCACGCGAACCGAATGGTTCGACACGCTCACCATGCCGGCGAGCGCCACCCCGCCCGACATTCCCGACAGCGCGGATACGGCGGATAGCCCCGGCGCGGATACCGTCCACCATACGGACACGAGCATGGACACGGATACCGGCGTGGACGCGCTCGCCGACGGCATGGACGCCCGCGTGGACCCCGATACGGTGTTCTGGGCTTCACGCCCCTATCTGACCCGCATACGGGACGCGGCTCGAGCCACGCTGACAAGCCCGTGGGCCGTGCTGAACGCGACGCTATGCCGCGTGTCCACCCTACTGCCGCCGAACATCGTGATACCCGCCATGGTAGGCGGGCAACCGTCGGGACATAACCTGTTCGCGGCGACCGTCGGCAAGTCAAGCGAAGGCAAGGGGGCGGCCGAGGACGTGGCCGAACGGCTGATACCCGAGGAACGCGGGGCCGTGACCACGCAACCGGGATCAGGCGAAGCGCTCGCCGCCATGTTCGCGGCCCGTACCACGGTGGACGGGGAGGACGGCAAACCGTTAAGCGTACTTGAATGCGTCAACTGCCGCGCCATGCTCAGCATCAAGGAAATACAGGTGTTGGGCTCGAACATGGGCCGGGACGCTTCGACCCTGACCGGCGAACTGACGAAAGCGTGGAGCGGCGAGACGCTGGGAAGCCGGACCAAGCAGAAAGCGAACAGCGTCCGAGCCCCGCGCTACGGGTACGTGTTCAACCTGATCGTGGGCGTACAGCCGGGCAACGCGGGAATCCTGTTCAATCAGGAGACGACGGGACTGCCGCAACGGTTTCTATGGGCGTCCGCGATCGACCCGTACGGCATCAGCCCCGACGACGTTACCGCGCTCAACGCCGGCGACGCGCCTATCGACCCGTTGATCGCCGACGCGTCCGACATGCCGGACAGCGGATTAGAGGCGTTGACGGCGCTCTACCGGTACGGCAGCGTCGGCGACATGCCGCACGGCGAGGGGCAGCGGGAAGCCTACCCGTTGAAGCCCGTGAGGTTCCCCAAGCCCGTGTGGGACGAAACGCGGCGGTTGCGGGCCGAGACCAACAGGAACGGGGCACCCGAGGACGGCAGCGGGCACACGAACCTGACACGCCTGAAAGTCGCCATGCTCTTGCCATGGCTCGACCCCGGCCGCGGCGACCGTATGACCGTCACAATGGACGACTGGCAGACCGCCGGCATGATCGTCAGCCATTCCACCAGGGTGTGCCGGCAATGCCGTGAGCAATGGGAAGCCGAGGCCGTGGACGACGCGGCACGCAAGGCGCACGTCAAACGGGCCGGCGAGCGCAAGGCCATCGAGACCGAGGGCGAACTCAAGGCGCAGGCGTGTGAGAAGGCGCTCGACTACATCAGGAAGCACGCGCGGCCGGGCGTGCCGGTTCAGGGGCGTACCGTGCAGCAGAATCTGACGCGAAGACTCCGGGATTACACGACGGACGCGCTACTTGCCCTTGAGAAGGGCAAGGCCATCGAATGCGTCGAACGGCGTGAGAGACCGACGGCATCATGGTGGAACCTACGAATGTAGGCATGTAGGCGGCGTGTAGGCGGGCGTGTAGGCACCCGTAAGCCCTACTGCCGCAACGTGTAGGCACGTAGGCGACATAAACCATGCGAGAACAGGAAGAACAACCATGAAGGAAGAACACAACATGACCCCGGAGGAAACGGACGAAGAGTTCAACCGGATAATGACCATCGAACTACTGGCCGCGCGACCATGGTGGAAAGCCCCCATGTGCTGTAGTGTGTGCGGCCGCCCGTTCGACCTTGTAGGCGACTGGGTGGGAAACAGGCACAACGGGTATCTCACGGCCATCACGTGCCCCGATTGCGCCACGCCCGAAGTCATCGAGAAGGCGCGGCAATTCGACGCGACACACGAATACTTCGAGAAGCCGACCGGCCGACTATGGGCGGTCACGCGCGATAATCAGGATTAGCCGCGGCGGGCCGTCACAGGGGCGTGGAGCGGGGCGCATACAACGTCACCGGCCACGCCCCTTGCCTTATGCCGGTACAGGCCGGCGAGCGCCACACGTCACCGGCCACGCCATCACGACCACCGCCGGGCGCTCGCCGGCATGGGGAAGTACTCTAGTCCACACCGGCCGGGAACCGCCGATAGCAGCGACACGTGTACATACGTCGTACGGCCGTGTTTACCCATGTCACGGAATACCACGGCCCGATATGCCTGGCGGGAACCGGGGCCGGCTACAGGGGTACGTGTTTAGCGCGTACCCCATGTGATCGCGTGGCGCTCGCCGGTGTTCCATTCAAGAGAGGACGGCCCTATGCATGGGGCCCCGGGGCCTTACCACCCCGGGACGGTGGCCCCCCTACCCCTATCGGCGAGCGCAGCACATGCGGAATCAGAAACGACACGCCGATAGCGTTAAAGCGCGTGTGGCATACGTGAAAAGTGTGGCAAACAGTGTGGTTGCACTGATAGCGTGGTGAGGTAAAACCCTTACGGGAGTAGGGTTCAGCTCTCGCGGCCATTGAATCTCGCCCTGTCCGCAATACCCCGTGGAGTCCACTCCACGGGGTTTCTTGTTATCAAGCCGAAAACCGCGGTATTCCAACGGTTTCACAGTGTTTCCCATCATCGGTGCTAAATGCGTTTAATGGCATGTAGGTACGTTGAACGGCGTATATTAGGGGACATGTAAGGGGACGCGGCGGGCATGGTCGCCGCCGACTGCCGTCACTGCGCTCACCATCGATGGGCCCGCTGCGCGACTCCACGGTCGTGATTTCCGATGCCGATACTCATGGTGTGGAAGGGCAACTGAGGATTGTATGCAACCTTACGGATCGCTCTCGCCAAGGCAATGACGGCATTCCGCGAATTGCGCATTGCAGCTCGGTGCCGTTTCCGGCGTGCGGCCCCGGTTTCCTTTCCATACCGTGCAGCTCACCCACGCACATCGCGTCCATGGAGCGGCGACCGGTGCGCTCCCCGCTTCCCGCCCGGCAAATCCGCGAAGACGGGACGAAACATCCTGACACACGACCCCGGTTCGACATCAGCATGCGCGACAATATGAAGCATGAACGAGCACATCCAAGACGCCGCTACAATCGCGGGCATCACAAACGAAACCGAATACACACCCGGCGAGACCGTTATCGCCGCTCAAGGCGGCCCGATTACCGACGTGATTTTCGATTACTGCGATGTCCTGCTTGATTGGCGCCCGTGGCGTGCGCTCGAGGGGCTGTATCCGCAGGGCGTGATTGACATGTTCTTTGACCCAGCCGACGAGTGGGGTTTTGATTTCATTGACCGTCTGCTGGATTCCGGCGTGCCGGCACGTGAGGTGCTTGCCGCGTACGGGCGGCATCATGGCCCGGCGGTCACGTGGGTGATGCGCATGTGGCTTGAGCATGAGGAGCGTGCAATTTTCGGCGTGCTTGACGGTATGGATCAACTGGTCGGTGACTTGCAAGAAGCCGGCGTACGGGTATGGGGGTTGACGAATTTCACAACTGAAGCGGTTGATATCGCCCATGCCAGGTTCCCGGTATTCAGCCGATTGCAAGACACCATCGTCTCGTCGCAGGAGCGTCTGCTCAAGCCTGATCCCGCCCTCTATCTTCGCGCGATTGACCGGTTCGCTGTCGCACCGCAATCCACGGTGTTCTTTGATGACAATCCACGCAATACGCGTGGGGCGAGAATCACCGGCCTGCGCGGTGTGACGTTCCGTTCCGCCGCCCAAGCGCGTGCGGTGCTTGGCTTGTCGTGACGGTACGCCGCCTACACGATCCGTCGGTCGGCCGCCCAACGCGTCAGCTCGGTCCGGTTGGACAGTTGGAGTTTGCGTAGCACCGCGCTGACGTGGGTTTCCACGGTTTTCACCGAGATGAACAGTTCGGCGGCGACTTCCTTGTACGTGTATCCGCGGGCGATCAGCCGCATGACTTCCTGCTCGCGGGCGGACAGCCTGTCGAGCTCGTCGTCGTGGATTTCGCCTTCCGGCGCGATACCGCCGTTTTGGAAGGCGGACAGTACGAATCCGGCGAGCTTGGGGGAGAATACGGCGTACCCTTCATGTACTTGTTTGATGGAGCTGATCAGATCGTCTCCGGTAATGGTTTTGGTCACGTATCCGCGAGCGCCGGCCCGGATCACTGAGCCGACGTCTTGTGGGGAGTCGGAGACGCTTAATGCCAGGAATACGGAGGCGGGGGAGAGCGGGTGCGAGCGGGTGAGGATTTCCGTGCCGCCACCTCCGGCGCCGCCGGGGACGTGCACGTCCAGCAGGACGACATCAGGTTTGGTGGCTTCGATCATGGTGACCGCCCCGTCCACATCGCCGGCCTGGCCGACGATATCGAAGGTCGGTTGCAGGGTGGCGATGACACCTGCCCGGAACATTTCATGGTCGTCGACGACGGCGATGCGAATGTCGTGTGTGTCCGTCGTGGTGGTGTTGCCGCTGGTGCTCATTGCTCCTCGGTTCCTGTTCCTGATGGTTCGTGTTGGCTGTTTCCCGCGTTGTCCATGATATGCGTGCGCGCGCCGGCGGAATTCGCCGTGCCGCCGATGGGCATGTGCATGCGTACTTCGGTGCCCCAATGCGGCCGGGACACAATTTGCACCGTTCCGCCGCGCCGTTTGATACGCCCGATGATGGATTCGCGGATGCCGAGCCGTCCTTCGGGTATGGCGTTCACATCGAAACCGTTGCCGTGGTCGCGCACATAGACGTCAACCGTGTGCGTTCCGGCTTCACAGTACACGGAAATCGGCTCTCCACCGTGCGTGACCGCGTTGACCAACGCCTGACGGGTGGCGTTCAGCAGCGCATCGGTCTGGGTGCATGGCTGTGCGTCGCCGACGGTCACCACCTCGATCGCTTTGCCTGACTCGTCTTCGACTTCGGCGGCGATGTCTGTGATGCCGGTGCTTACGGATTTGTCGGGCGGCGTGCGTTCCTGATACAACCAGTTGCGCAGTTCGCGTTCCTGCTGTCGGGCGAGCGTGAACACGGTTTGTGGCTCGGTGTTGTGCAATTGGATGAGTGCCAGCGTTTGCAATACGCCGTCATGCAGGTGCGCGGTCATGTCCGCGCGTTCCTCTTCGCGTTCTTTGAGTGCGCGTTCGGTGCTGAGGGAGCGTGTCAGTGACATGATCCATGGGATGACGGCGAGTGCGGCGGCGATGAGCATGATGATGCCGGCGAGCATGATGGTGCTGCGTGGATGCGGGGCGTCGGGTTGCAGGAGGATCGCCACGCAGTATGCGGCGACGAGGATGGCAAGACCCAGGATGGTGGTCGGCCATTGGCTGCCCTGCTCGTTGAATCGTAGCCATGCGATGAGCACGCCGCTGACAGTCATCATGGCTGGCAGGATCATGGTGGTTTCTCCCGTACGCAGCATGATGATGCTGATGATGAGCATGATGATGCCCGCCAAAGCGATGATGGCGGGTTTGGGTGCGCGCCGGATGGCGTCCATCAGGCTTTCGCTGGATGGTTCCATATCGGGGTTGTCGGCGTTGGTTGCGCCTGGTGTGTGAAGGCTTGGCGATGCCGCTGCGTTGTGCGGTGTTGCCGTGCCGGCATCGGTGCCTTGTCTGGACGCTGCCGGCTGGATGGCGCCGGTTTGCCCGGTTGTGTCGCCGGCGTGCGGGGCGGCGGGTTGCCTGTAGGAAGCCGGGGGCGTCGTCGTCTGCGCGGGATAGGGGGCGTTGCCTTTCGCCAAGGGGATTTGATTGACGGGGCGCAGCCGTTGCGCTTCGAGCACGGGATCGCCGACCGGTATGGTCAGCCATAGGAAGATGTAGGCGATGATGCCGGCGCCGAAAATGAACGAGGTGATGATGAACACGAGCCGCACCAGCCATACGGATACGCCCAGATGCAGGCTGATGCCACGGCAGACCCCGCAGAGCATCCTGCCGTATGTTGGTCTGAACAATGGCAGTTTCGCGGGGGCGAGCGGCGCAGCGACACCATACGGCCGGGTGCCTGTCGGCCGGGCTGTGGGCGGCAGTTGCGGCCCGTTCGATGCAGATGTCATGCTTCCATTGTGCGCCCCTGAAGATGGGTGATGGGGGTTCATAGCCTGTTTTCAGGGATAAATCGGGTGTTTCCCCGATACGTTCAGCGGTGGAGGATTGCTGTAATGGAAGCATGAGCAATACAGTTGATCAATCAGACAAGCCGACGCCCGGCCAGCCGTCCGGCGGTGATGCCGCGAATCGGTCGGCGCAGCAGCCGACCGCCGATGGGCGTGCCAACGGTGCTGGGCAAGACTATCGCCAACATCAGTATGACAATACGGCCAATGGTCAGCCGGGATGGTATTCGTCCGGGCCGGCCGAGCCGCGCAACCGGCATCAGCGTGACGGGCGTGATGTGTTTTTCGGTTGGATCAGGCGCAGTGATCTGGTTCGTACCGATGACCGGTATATCGGCGGCGTGTGCGCCGGTATCGCCCACCGGCTGGGTTGGAGTCCTGCGCTGGTCCGTGCCATCGCGATTGTGCTCGCGTTCTGCGGAGGATTCGGCATATACGCGTACGTGTTCGCATGGCTGCTGATGCCGGACAGCGCCGACGGGCATATCATCGCCGAAGATGTTCTGCACGGCGGCGACGGCTGGCAGTGGGTGTTCGCCCCGATCGCCATGCTCTGTGTCGCCAGTGTGGCGATGTCTTGGCTGATGAGTGAGCGTTGGCGGTGGAATATCACCGCCATGGTGATGTTGTTCGCGTTCGCGTTGGTATTGGTGATGTTCAACGCGACGTCGTATCGTGGCCGGCGGCAACGTCCGGTGGCGGCCCCCATGCCGACGCCGGGTGCCCCCATGCCGGGCAATCCTGTCCGCCCGCAGCCGGTTTCCCGGCCGGCGCAGCCGTCACCATACCCGCAATACAACGGGTACGGTGAGATGCCTTCCTCCCGTCCGGTAGCGCCCGCCCAACCCCGTGTGGTGCATGCGAGACGCAAACCTGCTGGACCGCTGGTCGTTCTCGCTTCGTTCGGTCTGGTGTTGCTGTCCGCGGCGCTCATGGTGTTCTGGTATATGAACCGCAATCATGGTGAGCCTCAGCTGGTGAGCATGGTTGCTTCGGCGACCGGCTGGATCGGATGCGTGTGCGTTGCACTCGGCGCGCTGCTGGTCATTCTTGGTATCCGTGGGCGCAGGACAGGCGGCTTGCATCCGCTGGTGTGGCTGTCCGCGTTCATCGCGATGGTCATGATGTTCACCGCGGGAGCGACTGGTTACTGCCTGGCTGATATCAACCGGCAAGCGGAACACTATGAGCGGGTTGATGTCAATGGCTCGATGACGTTGAGCGCGGACAAGGCGACACTCAAACAGCTGACCGATGGCGTCTACTTTGTCGGCGACAGCTATTCTGGCGACAAGGTGACCATCGATTTGAGCGACTACGGCAAACGGTATGGCACACACAAGATGACTGATATTGAGCATCAGTACTTGTCGTACTGTCCGACCGGCACGTATCGGATGGTCGCGAGCAACGTGCAAGTGCAGGTGAAACTGCCGAAGTATTGCACGTACGCGTTTGAGACGATGGGAGGATTCCAGCGCTACAGCGTCGGCGGGGAATACCTGCTGTACGATTCGACGTTCGCCCAGGTGGGCGCCGATGCCGGCGTGTACTTCGGCTACGATGCGTCGCTGAATCAGGAAGGCCATGTCGCCAATCCGCCCGCAAAGACAAAGGATTCCGGCAAAGCGAAAGACAATGGCGCAGATGACGACGCGGACATGGATGACGATGACGAGGATTCCGACGATTTCGATGACTTTGATGATTCACCCACCGATATCGTGACCGGTCCGGAACTGCGTATCAAAGCGTCAACCATCCAGGCGAAAGTCAGCGTGGCATACGGCGGCAACGGTAAGGGATACGTCCGCATCTACGATGACACCACCAAGAAAGAGGCCACGAAATGAGTGAAGTCAACAATTCGGATCAGGACAAGGTCGAAACCGTAGCCATGCAACAGGTTGACGCGGCTGAACGGCCGGCGAACACGGCGGTGATGCCACAGGCGACGCTGCGGGAACCCGCCGAGGCGACTGCTGACACGATGATGATGCCACGGAACGCGGATACGGAAGTCATCCCACAGGCCGCTTCACAACAGGATGCGCAAGCGCCGGGAGATACGACGGTCATGCCGCAGGCGGCTTCAGCTGCGGCACCGGATGCGGCTTCGTCGGACGCGCAGACTCCATCCGTCCGTCCCGCCGTCCCGCGGACTGATATTCCGCTTGATGAACTGGCACGCCAACGGCAGGCCGCCGGCGAGGAACCACGACAGGCGCATCCGCTTGGCGACAACACCGTGCCCATGTATACGGGTGCTCAGGCCGGTCCGGTCGCGGCGGCGTCTTCGGCGCCGGCGGTGATTCACACGCCGGCACCCAGCGGTGTCTCCACCGGTACGGTGGTGCTTGGCGCACTGCTGGTCGTACTTGGTGTGGCGGCGATCATCATGGCGGGAATGGTGCCGAACTGGCCGTTTGGCGCGGTTGACCCGTGGGTTGTCGCAGCGGTGAGTATCGGTGTGGTCGGTGTGGCATTGGTCGTCATCGCCATCGTCTGGGCTATCGTCAACGCTACCGCCAGCGCCCGCCGCGACCGCGACAAGTCAGCGGACGCCACTCATTGAGTTACCTTGCTGTGCTGTTGCGAGCGTAGACAGTCGGCTATTTCAACCACCGTCTGTCTACGCTCCCGTCATTCCCGGCACCGCTCTCTGCCCCTGCCGATGCTGACCCTATACTCAGCGTCGGTAGAGGGTTGTGATTCTGCGTCTGCTGACGCTGACATGCCGCTGAGCGTCGGCAGAAGCTGGGAGAGGGCCTATCTCAGACCCCAGAACATGAACACGATGATGGACAGCACCAACGCGGCGATGGCGAGCACGGCGACGATGATATGACCGGTACCGGTTGCGATGGACGGTTCGTTGGGGTACCGGCGGATATGATGCACCACCATCGTAACCAGGACGAACAGCAGTAGCAGACAGACTGCAGCACCGATTTGCAGGATGGTCCAGCCTGGTCGCAGTACGCCGGCACGATTGGACAATGACAACGCCGCTTTCCCGAGCGTGGCCAAATACCAGCCCAATCCGCCGGCAGTCAGCAAGGGGAGCGTGACACAGGCGGTAAGTATCGCGGCGATACGACGCCCGAACCGTGGTGCGTCGGCGGATGACCGGTTTTCGGTCGGTATCGCATCCGTCGGCGCGTTGATCGCTGCCCCATCGGATGCATGCACGGGCGCTTGCATCCGCCTTCCACGCAGCCGTCCGCTAACCCACAGTACAATCGCCCCGACCACGGCGGCGAGGATGCACAGGATTTGCGCTGCCATCAAGGCCAACGCCTGCGCTACAGAGCCGATGAGACCGGACCGCGTGCCGCGAGGGGCTGTGAACCGTTGATGCGGTTGGCTTCCCGCAATCAGTGGCGTCGTCCAGTCTGCAGTGCTGGCGCCCGAGGCGACCGCATTCGTCCAATTTTCGAGATCATGCGTGTAATGCCGTTCCAACGGCAGGCCTGGCAGTGACAGGGACGAGCCGGTACGCATCTGATGGTTGGTCGGATAGTAGCGTACCGTCACGTTCGTGTTCCCGTTGCGTTTGGCCGCGTCAGCCAGCGTGCGTGCCCCCTGCTCGATCGGCATGGCCGGGTCAATCGTCCCGTAATTGATGAGCAGCGGCATGGTGAGCGCCGAGTAATATCGTGCGGCCGGGAAATCCGCGTATTTCAATCCGATCAGCGAAAAATCAAGGCTGATCAGCGTCGGCAGTTCGTCAACGACGCTTTGCGGTGCGCCCGCGATCGTTGCATACGAGGTCGCCGCCATCGCCATTTGGTCGCGTCCGGGCACCACGGGTGGGGAAGTGAGGATCATGAACGCGATACGCGGCTGCTGTTTGGCCATCACGCTTGCAATCCACGTGCCTTCGGATTCCGCGTACACACCGACCTGCGACGGGTTGACATGCTTCTGTCCGGCCAGCATCCGCCATGAGGTCAGATAGTCCCGGGCCATCACCTGATAGTCGCGGCTCGTCCACGAATAGTTGTCGAGTCGCTTATCCGGTACCAAGGTGACGATGCCGGCGGACGCCATCGCCGGAGCGATGTCGCCGTACACTTCAGACGCTTTGCCGGTGCCGGCGCCATGCACGAACAGGCATGCCGGACGCTTGCCGGGGGCGCCGACCGGTTCGCGCAGGATCGCGTTCACGCTGACCGTATCAGTGAGTGCGATCTTCAGTTTCGTGGTTTTGACCTTGTATGTGCCCTCTTGCGCAGTGGACAGGCCTTTCGCCGCGATCGCGGTATCGGGTGAGCTGACGTTCACATGATTCGTATACGGTTGCACCCGCCAATCTGCGCCGATATGGGAACCCAGAGCAGCCAGGATGATGAGTATGATGAGTGCCACGCTTTCGACGGTCCTGATTCGGCGCCGCTGACTGTTCTGCTCGCCCGTAGCCTCCGTCGTAGCGGTACTGTCATGTTTCGCCTGTGTATGAATGCCCATAGTCAGCCTTGTATCTCGCTTGTATCTCGTGGTGTGTGCCGGTGTCATGCCGCCGCCGTTGCCTGTCGGTCCGGTATCCGCACGCGCTGTGATTCTACGCTTGCGTGCGTTGTGCTGCCTGCGCTTCGTCAAGCCCCGCATATCCGGCCAGACGCACGGTGTTGCGTACGGTCTGCTCGGTCAGGTTGCCTCCCTGCGCCGCAATCGCGTCCACCAACCGCTCATACTCGACGAACGTGGCGTCCGAATACGTGCCCAATTCGCCGCGCAGATACGTTTCGAACGAAGTCTGCTCCGGCGTGTCCTGTGCAGTGGTGAGAACGCGCATCGCCCCGCCGAGCGCCGGCCAGCGTTCAGCGAACACCCGCGCCCACGCGACCTGTCGGGCGATCACCCGCTCCTGCCGGGCGATCCTATCCTCAGACAGGCGGGGAATATACGGTTCGATGCGCTCGCGGTAGATATCCGGGGCTGTGGAAGCCATCATCCGTGCGTATTTTTCAGTCACCAGATTGCGCCCGGTACGGTCCGCCTGCCGCAGATCGTTCTCGTAGCTCGCCAATAGCGCCGGGGTCCAGGTCAGGAACTGGCTTAATCGCATCTCATGGAACATCGGCCAATTGCCTTGGCATGCCGCACGCCCGCCTTCATTATCCGTGTGCTGGAACTGATCCCATTCCAGACGGATCACTGTTTCAAGCAGCGGATCGTCGGTGCGAACCGGAACCATCGGCAACTCCTGGGGCATGAAACCTTCTTTCCTTGACGACGCGGAACATCTGCCATGATAGGCACGCCAGTCCTGCCGTATGCAGGCTGATTCGCCGCCAGCGCTACTGCGAATCCCAGGCCGGTGCGGTAAGCCTGCCGCGTCGGCGTGATATGCGTGGTGTACAGCGGGAGGCTTTACAGACTATGCAGGCAGGCGGCATCGTCGGCGATATGCGCTTCGACGTACGGCCGTTGCCATTCCAGGAACCGTTCGTCGCTGTCGGTCAGGCCTTCACGCTTGAGTTCGGCGACAATATCCGCACATATGGCATCGATCAACGCGTCCATAGCCGTGGCGGCGTCATGCGCCTGCCCGCTTTCGCCGTAACAAGCGACGCCGGCAAGCCGCAGCACCTGCTCCACCTTGCCGCACACGCCGGCGAGCCGCGTCCCCATACGGGCGCTCAGACGACGCAACGCGGCAAAACGCCACTTGTAATACGGCGCATACCCGGCGGACGCCGGCGTATTGATCAAAAACACCAGTGATGACACGGCATCTGCGAACATGCTGACCGACATCCATGCCGCACTGCTGTCACCGCGACGCAACATCCGCGGCAGATTGTATTGTCCCGCTTGGCTGATCATGCCCAGGCGCCGTGAAATCAACGACAACCGCACGTCGTCAGGCATCAGCTTGAAGCCTTGCCGCGTCTTGGAAAACGCCCCTAACGGGTCGGCGAACACCTGGCCGTTGGTTGCCGCAGCGAGTGTCGCCTCATCCAACATGAGCCACTCGTGCGGCCGGTCAGCCGCGGGAGCCTGCCGATATCCGGTCAGGGATTCGAAGAAATCACCGATCCGGAACACACCGACCCGCCTGCCGTCGCCCTGCGTGCGCGGCGTGGATTGGCGCGGCCCGAACCCGAGGAATCGTGTCGGCAACGCATCATAATCGGCTTGCAAACGTTCGCCGATCTGCGCGTAATCCTCGTCCGTGAGCCACAGACAGAATCCCGGACCGAAATCATGGTCGTGTGACAGGTTGTCGTCGAACCCATAGCATTCGGAACCGTGCCCGACCAATCCGGCGGCGATACGCCCCTGATAGTGCGGGTATCGTTCGGCAATCATAGGTTTGCCGTATTCAAGCCACATGCGTTTGGCCAGCGCCAGCCCGGTGATGTCGGGGCTCAAATCATCGCCGACGGCCGATGCGTCAGAGAACGCAGTGGTTGTTGCGGTATCCGTGATATCGCTCGACGTGCCGGACTGCTTCGCCTGTTGCGCCATCGCGTCTTCGGCCGCTTGCAGATTGTCGCTGGTGGTCCGGTAATAGTCGGTGTCGGTGCCGTAACATTCGGCGATCACATCGAGTGCTTTGCGGTACAGCATGACCGCATCCGCGAACGCTCCTCGCGTGAACTGCACTTGCGCGGCCCCCGCCAACGCCGACGCGTAATGCGCGCTATGCGTCAAATTGCCGTGGCGATAGACACTGAGCGCGTGCTGGGCATGTTCATGGGCTTGGTCAAGCAGCCCGGCTGAAGTCTGCGCTTGTCCTGCGTCGCCGCCGGCGGCTTCGCGATTGCGGGCTTCATGCCACAGATCCAGTTCGACAAGCGCAAGATTGACATCGGTGGATGCGATATCGGGATCAGTGTGCGGGTCGGCTCCCGAATCGTTGAGGATGGCCATCGCCTGCGTGAGTTCGTCATGCGCTTTGTCCGGGTGGCCGGTTTCGCTGTACAGCATGGACAGATTGTTGTGCAAGGCAGCCAAACGCCGGTCATGCGGGCCGTACGTGGCGGCCGCGCTGTCGAGGGCTTGACGGTACAGGTCCGCGGCCTGGTCGTAATGGTGTGCGGCACGCATCGCAGTGGCGGCGTTGATCAGCGTCGTCGTCCACGCTTCACTGCCGGTCAGTCCCATGCGCAAGCCGAGCTCCAGCGCCCGCTGCACAATCCACTGGTTTTCTTCGTGCCGGCCTTGGGAACGGTAGAATCCCATGGTTTCGTTGAGCACGGTGAGCAGTCCGGCGTCATCGCCGGCGTTTTCGGCATCGGTCATGGCCTGCTGCAGGTAGGCGTCCGCGTCTTGGCCGGCCCGATGAGCCGTGTAGATGGCATCGAGTCCGGTGAGGAATGCGTCCGCATCGAACCGGCTGGCATGATTGCCGGTATCGTCGGCATCGCCGGTGTCATCCGTATCTTCGGCTGCCGAAGCAGCGGGTTGGCTATTGCCGAACAAGGCCATCGGATTGTTGGCCGCCATCAGCGCATCCATGAGCGTGTCTTCGGTACAAGCGCGGTTGTCGGCATCGCCGGGCATGGAAGTGGCGTCACGTCCTGGGGTCGGATTGTTGCGGTTCGTCATGGTCCTGCTTCTCCAATTCCTGATTGAGCCATCGCAGGTATGTTCTCACTGATTTCTGCAGCGTGTTGTCATCGGGCTTGGGGTCTGCCGCTCCCGATGCGACCAGAGCGGATATCGCTTCTCGCTCGGTGTCATACCGTTCTACCTCAATGCCATGGCTGCGCATGATGGTCACCAGCTTATCAGGTATGGCGTTCAGACTGCTGTTCAGCGCATCCGTGTCCACAATACCGGGGTTGAGTGGGATTCCGGCCGACTGTACGGTCGTGCCGATGAAGCCCCGTCCCTTGCTGTCCGGCGCCGCGTGCCGGCCGGCTGTGTGTGCGGTGGTGTCGGCGCGTTTCCACAGCATGCGATCGGCTGACGCCAGCTCGCCCTTCGCCAGGCCGAGTGCGACCGCGTACGCGAGGTTCCAGCCGTACAGTTGCGCGTCCCGCGTGGTGCCGCGTTCGCTCAGGTCGCTGTAATCCTTGAGATACTTGCCCAGCCCGAGCACATGATGGTACAAACGCATCATCGGCAGATCGATGCGCTTGGTGGGGATGTCCGCCTCGATGAGCAGATACCAAGTCAGCACCATACCCACCGGACGGATGGGGGACAGCGGCAGGGCGATGATGCAATACACCACCAGGAAGATACGGAGCAGGTCAAGCCGGCGTTTTCCATCAGAACCGGTATTTCGGATATCCTGCAAATTTCGCGTGTTGATGACAAGGACAGCCACAATGACAGCCACATACACGAGTGTCATGAGATTCGCGATCGGCACCAGAATATTCAGCCAAGTGAAACCTTCATAGCGGATGAGGATCTGCGTCAGCGAAGCACAATCAAGCGGATTGAGGAACATCCCGCCTGTGGTGAATATGCTGAATGCACCGGAAATGAACGCGCAGCCGATCAGCATGAACGCTCTTGGCGCTCCCAACGACCGCATGATGCCTCCGGATTGTCTGCTGATCTCTGATTCGACACGGGACAGCGCCCGGTAGCCGTCGGCGGAAAGATGGTCGGTCAATTCGGCAACACTCGGATTGATGTGTGTTCCAGGAACGCCAGGCATTCCCGCAGCATCGGGATGCTCGCGGTAAAAATCATGAAATGCGACGACGAGAAAGTCCAGAAGTTGGTGTTCCGCCCTTGTCAACGGCTGCGTGGGAGTGTTCTGCAGAAACACATGGCCATGCTGGTCAACGCCGATGCCGCCCTTGTCAATCAGTGAGGCGATACCCGAACCGATGAAGGTTCGTTTGCCGAACGCCCACGCGGCGACCATGGGTTCGATTTCCGGCCGGTCGCGCCAATACAGCACTTTCGACGGATGCCGTCCGCGCATGCCGACCGCCCGGCATACTGGGACGGCGATAAGGATATTGATGATGCCGATGAAAAAGAACAGGTAATCAATGGCATTGACATTGACTTCGGGTGTGTCGGATGAGTAGATTTTCTGGAAGCTCCGCCCGCGGAACAGCATGAGCATGCCGAAGTAGTACGCGAGGTACAGAATATACGCGCCGGCCAGAGCGAGCACGATGGCCAGCAGGATCCGCCCGAAACACAACCAGTCAAACCGCTTGTGGTAGTTGGGGCTAGTGTAGTTGTCATCCGGCATGTTCTCCCAGTAGCGGGCTGCGGCGCGGCCGTTGCGCGGTGGAAGGGGGTACGGCGGCGTGGGCGTGGATATTCGTGGGCTGTTCCGGTCGTCGTATTCCATGGCGTATGTGCTCCTTCGTCGCAAGCGGTTTGTGCTGCACAGCTTTGCAACCGAAAGCAGTGGAACATCCGTGCCGGTCTGCTGCGATGTCGCTGGCAACGTTTGCATCCGTTACCATTATCGTAGCGCCTGAAGGCATCCGGCGGGCTGATGGATATCGTGGCGGAGGCCGGCAACGGACATGATTCTTTATATGTTTACCGGCCATCCATCTTGCTGGAGGTGTTGTACTGGCTCGTCCGGTGATTCCCGGAACTCGATGGAGGCGTCGTCGTTATCAAGGAATCGGGGGGAAAGCCTGGGCACGGAGCAATCAATCAGGATGGGGATTCGGTGCTGCGCAGGTCGGTGTTCGGGCGGACTGCCGCCGCTGACATGGGAGAAATCGCACAAACCGACCATCGACAGACAAATCCCCGGGTTTTCGCGGGAGTTTATCGCGGAACCAGGGGATTCGGCGGTAACCTCCCGGATCCGGCTTCAGGAGTGATATTTAAGAACCGTGGATTTTCAACGTTCTCGTTGGGAGATTATCCATGAGGACGCCGGATGCCCATAACCTCCCGCATCCCATGCGGGAGAACAGACATCAGCTGTCCAATCCGTCGAGTTCTCCCAAGACGATCCTGTCCGGTGAATTGGTTTCGCGTTGGAAAAAGAAAACCGGATTACTCAGTGAGTAATCCGGTATTGCAAGTCGGGCTGGCGGGATTTGAACCCGCGGCCTCTTCGTCCCGAACGAAGCGCGCTACCAAGCTGCGCTACAGCCCGTTTTGGCAACGTCCGCTATCATACAGCAATTGCAGAACAATGCCAAATCGGTGTGTCGTCATTGTTCTGTGTCATTCATCGACGGCAGGATGTTCGTCCGAGATGGGATTGTTTCCGGGGAACGGACGAAACTCAGCCATGTCCGGCTGCCAATTGGACGGCATGAACTCGACGGATTCGTAGTCATAGGTATCTGTTGTGCTTCCTCCGGGCTGGTACTCGCATGTGACAAGGAAGACAGTGTCCCCCTGGCCGTTGAGATGACATGGATACCATACACCGGTCCGTATCGCCGTCATCCAGTTGCGGATGCGGTCGGCGAAAGTTTTCGGATATTCGGGACTGACCCAAGACTGGTTGCAATCGGTGATTCTGACTCCATAGGTCATGGTGTCTATGGCGTCGGGATCACCGCAATCGAAAATCGCACAGTATCAGAAGCCCTCGGCTGTGTACAACGAAATATCGAATGGGGCTACGACGCCGCGCGCGCCATGATTGTATGTCAGGTCGCCGGTCGGATTGTGTGACTGGCACTCGCAGCATTCGTCCCATTCCTGCGGATCGGGTTCATGATCGAAGCTTTCGCACACGATTTCGCGATCTTCCTTGTGAGTTGCGAGCGTCTCGCTCAAAGATTGGAAAAAGCCCGGCATCGCAGAGCGTGGTTCGCCTCCGTTGTGCCATTGCCAGAAAGCTTTCGCATCTTGGGTCAGACGAATCTGGTACTGCTCCTCCAGATCAGCGATTTCCCGGTCGCTGATAGGAGGGGCGAGCCGTGCGGCTGTGTCGATACCGATGTGCTGGAGAAGCAATTCGTACTCGTTCAACAGATTCTGTACTTCTTGGTATGCCATGTCATCGCGCTCCGTGGTTGTCCCCGCCTGATGTTGTATCTTCGTGCACGTCGGCGTCGATGTACACGACTTACAGGTTATTGTAGTCGCATGCATGGTGTTGTGACGGATTTGGATGCTGCCGCGTGTATTGGCACTTCGATACACTGGGGTGCATGACGAATCCTGAACAATCCGCTGAAGATACTGCGGAACAGCATACCCAGCAACCTGAAGACGCGCCGGTCATGACGACCGTCGAACATGCCGAGCTTCTGCTGGAGCAGGACAAGAAGATCCGCTCCAATATTGATGAAGGCAAGAGCCTTGACGAGGCGATCGATCCGAGCAACAAGGAATTCGGCCCGCTTGCACACCCCGAGCAGGTGCAGATGCGTGTCGCCAAGCGCGCGCTCATGCTCAAAGAGGGCGTCCAGCCGTACCCGGTCCATGTTGATGTGACCGCCACCATCGGCCAGGTGCGCGCCAAGTATGACGGCAAGCTCAACGCCGGTGACGAGACGCAAGACGTGGTCGGTGTCGCCGGGCGTGTGCTCTTCCTGCGCAACGGCGGCGGCCTGTGCTTCGTCAAGCTCGCTCAGGGCGACGGCACCGCCATCCAGGGCATGATCTCCAAGAAGGAGATCGGTGCGGATTCCTTGAAGCAGTTCAAACAGATGGTCGATCTAGGCGACCACCTGTTCCTCAAGGGTCGTGTCATCGCGTCGAAGACGGGTGAGCTGTCCGTCTTCGCCAGCGAATGGCGTATCGCGGCGAAGGCCCTGCAGCCGTTGCCCGCCCTGCATAAGGAGCTGAGCGACGACACGCGTACCCGCAAGCCGTACATCGGCATGATCGCCGACGAGCGCATCCGTGATATGGTGCGCAAGCGTTCCGCCGTGGTTTCTTCGCTGCGCCACACCTTCGAAGGCCATGACTTCCTCGAGGTCGAAACGCCGATGCTGCAAACCGTGCATGGTGGCGCCGCGGCGCGACCGTTCACCACGCATATGAACGCCTTCGACATTGACCTGTATCTGCGCATCGCCCCGGAACTGTTCCTCAAGCGGTGCCTCGTGGGTGGCATCGACCGCGTGTTCGAAATCAACCGCGATTTCCGCAACGAAGGCGTCGACGCCACGCATGCCCCCGAGTTCACCATGCTCGAGGCCTATCAGGCGTACGGCAATTATGACACGATTGCCGCGCTGGTCAAGGAGCTCATCGTCAAGTCCGCGCTTGACGCCTTCGGCAGCACGAAGGTCACGCTGCTCAACGGCGAGGAATACGATTTCGGCGGCGAATGGAAGACCATCAGCATGTACGATTCGCTCTCCGAGGCGCTCGGCGAGGAAATCATCCCGAACGGCGGGCCGGACAATCCGGGCACGTCGGTCGAGCATCTGGGCGAGATCGCCGACAAGCTGGGCGTGGAGCGTGACGACGTGGAGAACCACGGCAAGCTGGTCGAGCACCTGTGGGAGCACTTCTACGAGGACAAGCTCTACGAGCCGACCTTCGTGCGCGACTTCCCGGTGGAAACCAGCCCGCTGGTCAAATCCCACCGTTCAAAGCCCGGCGTGGTGGAGAAGTGGGATCTGTACGTGCGCGGCTTCGAGCTGGCGACCGGCTACTCCGAGCTCAACGACCCCGTGGTCCAGCGTGAACGCTTCGTCGCCCAGGCCAAGGACGCGCTCGCCGGCGATGTCGAAGCCATGGATATTGATGAGGACTTCCTCGAGGCACTCGGTGTGGGTATGCCGCCGGCCGGTGGCACGGGCATGGGTATCGACCGTCTGCTCATCGCACTGACCGGTGCGACCATCCGCGAGACGATCACCTTCCCGCTGACCAAGCCGCTGAACCTTCAGTAGGCCGCCCGGGCTTCCGGGTTTTGCAAGCATTGGTGCCGGTTTCGGGTTTCCTGCCGGCACCAATGCTGGTTATTGTTCCCCTTCGCACGCTCTCGGGGGAATGCTGCTTCGGATGCGTTCACCGTTGAAGCATCGCGATGAAATCGTCAATATCATACGTATCAGTATCTATCTTGTTCCTTGATTGGATTCTTGGGGCATGCATGCGGCATGGCGCCAAGCTGCCATGCGACCGACGCAGATCGTCTGTCGCGCCGTTGTGTGAGCTAATCCTCGCACAACGGCGTCCGCGGGTATCATACGGCCGGGTTTGGGGTGCCGGACGGGTCATTGTGTGAGCCAATCCTCACAAACATCCGTATAGCTGGCCAATCATCATCCGCAGGTCTCCCATCTGCCCCCGGTATGTGAGCCAATCCTCACATAACGCAGGTCCGACCTTGATCAACAGGTTCCCGGCGGTCTGGCACACCCGCGAAAGCATTGGAGGCTCGTGAAACCCTTGATTTCGTCACAGTGGGGGAGTAAGGAGGAAGATATGGGAAGAACAATGACATACGCGGATTGGATTCATGGCGCTCGGCCGAAAACCTTGCCGCTGGCTGTGGCTCCGGTCATCACCGGTGCCGCCGTTGCTGGCGTGTCCGGCACCCCATACACCCTACGGTTCCTTGTATTGACGCTGCTGTGCATGGGTGTGGCATTGTTCTTGCAAATCGCAGCGAATTTCGCGAATGATTACTCCGATGGCATCCGTGGAACCGACGAACACCGGGACGCCGCGGATACGATGAACAACGGGCAGACCGCTGCGAATACGCCCACGCATGCTCCCGCGCGTCTGGTCGCTTCAGGTGTCGCCCCACATGCGGTGTTGCAAGCCGCCGGTGTCAACGCGGCGCTCGCCAGTTTGTCCGGCCTTGCCGTGTGCGCGTTGACCGGTTACTGGTGGTTTCTTGCCGTAGGTGTGGCTTCGCTCCTGGCTGGCTGGTTCTACGTGGGTGGACAGCACCCGTACGGCTACCATTATTTGGGCGAAGTGTTCGTTTTCGTGTTTTTCGGGCTGGTAGCCACATGCGGTACAACAATCGCGTTGTCGGGCTGCGCCACGATTGGGGCTCTGTGCGCGGGAAGCGCGAACGGCTTGGTCGCGGTCGTGGTGTTGTGTGTCAATAATCTGCGTGATATTGAATCCGATGCGAAGTATGGCAAGCATACGTGGATGACTGCGCTGGGGCGCACATGGGGGACTGTGCTGGCGGATGTGTTGCTGGTGTGTGCGTCGGTGTTGACGATTGGCATGGTTGTCGCGTGGCGTGCCGCGAGTACGGGAGTCATCGCGGTCTGCGTGTTGATGGGCGCGGTTCAGATTGCGGCGTGTGACGCGTTGACGCGTGCCGATTATCGTCGTGCCCTGCCGTTGTGTACGCTCGGTTCGCTGTCAGTGTCCGTGGTCTTTGCGGCGATGGCTGTGCTTGCATGAACCATGGTGGAGCGTACGCCGCAGCGTTCTGGATGATGCGTTGTCCGCGATGTCGGCTGATGGCTCGATTTTGGGAGGCCGGGGCGCTAAACTACACAGTATGACCTACAAACTGGTACTGCTCCGTCATGGACAGAGCGCATGGAATAAAACGAATCAGTTCACCGGCTGGGTGGACGTCCCGCTGACCGAGCAGGGCGTTGAGGAAGCCAAGCGCGGTGGCCAGCTGCTCAAGGAGAAGAACGTCCTTCCGGACATCGTGTTCACCTCCCTGCTGCGTCGCGCCATCAACACCGCGAATTACGCGCTTGATGAGGCTGACCGCCTGTGGATTCCTGTCCAGCGTAGCTGGCGCTTGAACGAGCGTCACTATGGTGCGCTGCAGGGCAAGAACAAGAAGGCCATCCGCGAGGAGTATGGCGACGAGAAGTTCATGCTGTGGCGCCGCTCCTACGCCACGCCGCCGCCAGACATCGACCCGGATGACCAGTATGCGCAGAATCATGATCCGCGCTACACCGGCGATCCGGTGCCGGAAGCCGAGTGCCTGGCTGATGTCGTCAAGCGTGTCGAGCCGTACTTCAAGTCCGCTATTGAGCCTGAGCTCAAGGCTGGCAAGACCGTGCTCATCGCCGCTCATGGCAACTCGCTGCGTGCTATCGTGAAGATGCTTGACGGCCTGTCGGAGGAAGAGATCGCCAAGGTCAACATCCCGACCGCCATCCCGCTGCTGTACGAGCTGGACGAGAACTTCAAGCCGATCAAGCCGCGTGGCGAGTATCTCGATCCCGAGGCCGCTGCCGCCGGTGCCGCCGCTGTCGCCAACCAAGGCAAGTGAGCTGCAAGGCTGTATCACCTGAGACGTGATAACGTAAGCGCCCTCCCCGCCGATCAATGGCGGGGAGGGCGCTTACGTATGCGGGTGTTTATGGGAGAACCGGCAAACACCCGTCCGTCTGCTGTCACAAGTCAGCTACCGGCGTGTCTTCGTCGCGGCCGGGATCCTTGCTCGGGTCGAAACCGGAGACGATGTATACGACGCGGCGTGCGGCGGAAACCGCATGGTCGCCGAGACGTTCGAGGAAACGTCCGATGAGTACCACGTCAATGAGCTGCTGCCGGGTGCCGGTCCACGTGTCGCCGAGCGCGATGTCGAAGGTCTTGTGGTGCAGCTGGTCGAGCTTGTCGTCGTCAATGATGACGGTTTCCGCGATTTTCGTATCACGGTCGGCGAGCATTTCCACCAGACGGTCAGCGGTTACGCGCAGGAATGCGACCATCTGGGCGAATATTTCGCGGGTCTCCTCAGGCAGGGCGTGCTGCGGGTATTCCCGTCGTGCGGTTTCCGCGATATGGCGGGCCAGATCGCCCATACGTTCGAAGGTTGCCGCCAGACGCAGTGTGGAGACCACTACGCGCAAGTCGGTTGCCACGGGGTTCTGCTTGGCGAGCAGGTGGACGCACTGGTCGATTACGCTTGACTCCAGCGCATCGATTTCGATATCGCCGTCGATTACCGCCTGCGCCTTGTCGATATCCGCATTCAACAGTGCATCGCCGGCGCCGTTAATCGCCTTGCGGACGTCTTGTGCCATACGATCAAGGTCGTCTGCGACGGCTTTCATCTCCTCATTGAAAATAACGCGCATTGCTCTGCCTTTCTGGGATTGCTCCGTCCTGCTGGAGAAGTTCTGGCGCACTGCTTCCTGTGCATTGCGGATGCGGTGCGGTCACTACTGTCCCTAGTCTATTAGCGACACGCCCGCGACGCCACCATGGTGACGGCGGATTGCTCAGCGTTTGTGCAAAATTCACCATGGTGTTCATCATGGTTCATGTTTGGGCGCGGCGAACCGGCGTTGGCATGGGCAAACTGTGGGACAATGGCGGCATGGGCTTTTCTTCTGCTGATTGGCATACCGTCCCGATGATGATACTTGTCGTGGCGGGTATCGTGGTTGCCGTGGCGTCGGTTGTGGCATGCGTGTGCAACGGCGGCGTGGCGCGGCTTCTGGAGCAGGACCGGGAGCGCGGCTTTTTCTGGTTTTCCCGCCGTCGCGCTGATGATGGCGATGCGGAAGATGATCTTGACGATTCCACTCAAGCACTGCTGGCGATGCTTCCTACGGCTTCGGCGGTTGTTGACGCCCATGACAGCGTCATCAGGGCGAGTTCCGCAGCGTACACGCTTGGCGTGGTGCGTGACGAGTCGATATGCAATGATGAGATTCTTGCCGCGGTCCATGAGGTGCGGCGTACGGGGGTCCGCAAGCAGCTTGATGTCACTACGCAAACCGCGGAACAGCGGATTGTCAGCCCGCAAGCGGATACTCGCGGTGCGGATGCCGGGTTGCAGAACATCCGGGTCATTCACGGCGTGTCGCGTCCGAATTGGCTGAAGGTGACGGTCGGGAACATCAACGACCGGTTCATTGTAGTGATGCTTGATGATGTCAGTGAAGCCATCAGGTTCGCCCAGGTTCGCGAATCGTTCATCCAGAACGTGTCCGAACAGTTGATTGAACCGTCGCATGCGTTGGAGCAGTTGGCGGATTCTTTGGAACATGATGATCTTGACCGCGATGAGGTCCGGCGTGATGCCGTCGAGGTCCGTACCGCGTGCCGGCATATGGAACACATGGTTTCCGATTTGCTGTTGCTGATCAAAGCGCAAGAGCCGATTGTCGCCTCCGGACATAACCGGATGAATGTGATGGAGCAGTTGCGAGACGTGGTCGACTCCCATCACGAGATGGCGAGTACGGCCGGCGTATCGTTGGAATTGTCAGGTGACGAATCGTTGACGATTCACGGCGAGCCTGACCAGTTCAAGGCCGCGGTGTCCAAGCTGGTGGAGAATGCGGTCGGATATTCCCCTCAAGGCGCGGTTGTCGCGATTTCAGTGAAACGTTCCGATGATGGCAATGATGCCGCGGTCAGCGTCATCGATCGTGGCTGTGGTATTGCGAAAACCGAGCAAAACCGCATTTTTGAACGGTTCTACCGTGGGTCGCATCAGACTGAACGCACACGGCATGGTATCGGCTTGGGATTGGCGATTGTCAAGCATGTCGCGCTGACCCATCATGGGAACGTGAGCGTGTGGAGCGTACCGGGACAGGGCAGTACCTTCACCATGACGATTCCGCTGGCCGCGCAATCACAGAGTACGGCTTCCTGACAGTAAGCGCAGTAGCAGCGTGTAGCATGTGCAGGCGGTTGAATGCCGCCATCGCAGGCGGATTATTTCCCCAAGCGCCGGTAATCCCACCGGTCGAAATGCTCCCAGATGAGCAGCACGATACCGACGAACACGCCTGCCGCGCACACGACGAGTTCCCGAAGAACCGGAACGTGCAAGGCGAGCAGCATCGCGCAAATAATCAGCGCCGCGGTCCACAATGCAGTACCGATCAGGAACACCTTGCGCAGGTCGACGCGCACAGGCTTGGGCGACGGTTTGCGGGCCGCCGGATCGAAAATCGGAGCCAACTTCATATCTTTACCATAACGTGCGGGGTAACCTTGTTAGGTATTGTTCGCCGGAAGAAAGGGGCGTCATAGCCGTGTACGTGATACGTCCGGTCCCCAAACGCTACGCATGGGGGTCGTATACCCGCCTGCAATCCTTGTTCTCCGATGAGCCCGCCCTGGCTGCGGCAGATACGGGCGATCCGGCAACAGGCGCGGTCGATACGGCGAATAGTCCACTCGCGGAGATGTGGTTCAGCGGACACCCCCAGTCACCCTCGCAGCTCATCGCGCCGGACGGGACACACACCACGGTGCTGGATGCGATTCGTGAACGGCCTGAATACATGGTCGGCCGCCGCTGTTCCGAACAATTCGGTCCGGAACTGCCGTTCCTGTTCAAAATCATCGCAGCGCGCATTCCACTGTCACTGCAAGTCCACCCTGTGGATTTCGAGGCGAGGGCGGGATTCAACGCCCAGAACGCCCAAGGTATCGCGCAGGACGCTCCAGAACGGTCGTTCCATGACGCCGAAGCGAAAAGCGAGATGGTTGTCGCGCTCGAACCGTTTGAAGCGAGTGTAGGATTCAGCCCGATTTCAGTGATGCTGCACAATCTGAGTATGGTCAGCCACCCGCTCGCCGCCCGCATGGTTGATGCGTTGACGCAGCGGACACTGCGCATCGGTCAGACTCCTGAAGGCTTTGAGCATGCTGACGCGATGATGCCGATGTCGTCCATGGTTTGGCCTGATTCGAGACGCCGTATTTTCCGAGCATTCCATACGGCGATCACCGCGGGACCGGTCGAAGGGCTTGAAACGCAACTGCGATACGCTTCGCTGCGGGTGAGCGACCCGGTTGCCCGCAGCGCGTTCCATCATGCACTCGCCGCGGCCGCCGCGTTCCCGAACGATCCGAGTGTCTTGACGCTGCTCATGCTGAATCCGGTGTCCTTGCAGGAGGGGGAGTCGGTGTTCATCCCGGCGGGCATCCCACACGCGTATATCCATGGCATGGCGGCGGAAATCATGAATAATTCCGACAATGTGCTCAGGGCCGGAATGACAGTCAAGCATAAGGATATTCCCCGGCTGTTGCACACTTTGAATTGTCAGCCGGGGGCTCCGGTGGATCCGGCCGACGCTCGATTCGGCGATATGGCTACCCGTGACGGTGACTTGATTGTCTATACGCCCCATATTGACGAATTCATGCTCGCATACGGGCATACCGGCCCAACGGCTGCCGCCTGGCCGGTGATGGATCGGGTGCTTCGACGCTACGGCGCTTTGCTGCGCCAGCTGGCGCGAGGACGCATCGATCAGGGGCGTCACAAGCCGCGCATCGTGCTATGTACCGCCGGATCAGTGCGCTGCTCCAGCGAAATGGACGCACGGGAACTGTCCGCAGGCCAAGCGGTATTCATCCCGGCAGCTGAGGGATGGGTGAGTGTGGAATCCTGCGGAGGCGGCTCATCGGACGGCGGGTCGTTCCTGATGGCAACCACCCAAGTGTGATTCCCCGTGAGTCAAGCGCGAGCAGCTGTACAACAAAAAACCGGTTACGTTCGCGGTGAGCAAGCGTAACCGGTTCAACAAGACGGTGGCGTCTGGTTACATATGTTCGACGACGTAATCGACGCACTTCGTCAGCGCCACGATATCCGCAGGCTCAACCGACGGGAACACGCCGATGCGCAGCTGATTGCGCCCAAGTTTGCGATAGCCGCCGGTGTCCACGATGCCGTTGTCTCGCAGCATCTGGATGACCTGTTTCGCGTTGACGGACTCGTCGAGATCGATGGTCACCGTCGCGGTGGAGCGTGCATCCGGATTCTCGACGAACGGCTTGGCATATGTGCTGCGTTCCGCCCACTGGTAGAGCAGGGAAGCGGACTTCGTGCACCTCGCGTTCGCCCAAGCCAGACCGCCGTTATCGTTGAGCCAACGAATCTGGTTTTCCAGCATGATGAGCGTGGCCACGGCAGGGGTGTTCAGCGTCTGATCCTTGCGTGAATTCTCGATTGCGGATTTCAATGACAGGAACGACGGAATCCAACGGCGCGCGCCTTCCAGCTTCGTGCTTGCTTCAAGCGCGTACGCGCGTTCGATGGCCGCGGGGGAGAGAATGGCGATCCACAGGCCACCGTCGGAGCCGAATGCTTTCTGCGGAGAGAAGTAGTAGGCGTCGGTCTGCGCGATATCAACCGGCAGTACGCCGGCGCCGCTGGTCGCGTCCACCAGCATGATGGCACCCTGCTCGGCGCTGCCGGCGATACGCTTGACCGGCGTGGCAACACCGGTGGACGTCTCATTATGAGCCCAGCAGTAAGTGTCAACATATTCGGTCAGTTCCGGCAAACGGTATGTGCCGGGGTCGGAACGGAACATTTCCGGTTGCTCAAGGAACGGGGTGCGTTCGGCTTCGATGGCGAATTTCTCGCTGAACGAGCCGTACACGCCGAAAGCGGCCTTGCGGGTGATCAGTGAAGCACACGCCGTATCCCAGAACGCGGTGGCTCCACCATTGCCGAGCACGACTTCATATCCGTCAGGAATGCTGAAAAACTGGGCAAGCCCCTCGCGGATGGAACCGACGAGCTGCTTGATCGGCGCTTGACGGTGGGATGTGCCCAGCAGCGTGGTGGCGCCAGCGTCGAGCGCCTGCACCTGCTCCGGGCGGATTTTGCTCGGGCCGGAACCGAAACGACCGTCCCGAGGCAGCAAGGATTCGGGGATTGTCACTGTATTGCTCATGCTTGCAAGGGTAGCCAACACGGTGGATTGGCGGCAAGGTACGTGCGTATCGTGGTCACCTGGCGCTATGGCCGTATCGCGCTCGCTGTTGTCTGCCGGGCAACACGCCGTTCCCGGATTGCGTATCGGTGGCGGCGGTGGCCGCGGAGAGGCAAGTATTCCGCGGCAGAAGCCGGATTGTCGGCTGGTTGATGTTCGACGGCAATCGATTGACATGTTGCATACCGGACATATCGGGTTGTATCGTGGGGGGTATCGAGCCGGTTCGGCGCTGTCTGATTGGGAACGGTGATATTGCCGATTCCACAGGCATCCGTTGCGCTGTACCGCTCATGTAATCAGTGTTGCAGCATCATTGATGCGCGGCGTTAGGGAACGACAAACGACAACAAGGAGTGCACAGGTATGGGACATGCGGCACACAAGGCGACGCGTTCACAGCATCGCTTCAGTGTCACTGACGTCTTTTCCAAGTCGTCCCACGGTGCCCATGCGGCTCATGCGATGCGTTCCGTATCCGCCGGATCCGCGGCGGCTATCGACCCGGCGCTGGCTGCAAAACTTGATGAAGTCGCACCGTTGACGCGTCGCGCGATTCGCGAGTCCGCCCGCGCTGCCCGTCGTAAAACCCGTTTTATGGCTTCCGGATCGTTCGTGGCCTTGGCCGGTGCCGCGGCGGGAGCTATCAGTCTCAGCGATATGGGGGCTGTCACCTCAGTGGCATCGGGAACCTCGACTGTCCAGCAAGCAGGTCGGACGGGTACCGGCAGCGTCGTCTCGCGTTCCCAACAGCGTACGTCATTGGGGTCGGCCGGCCAGACCAGTTCGGGAAACTGGTCTCTTGGCGCTTCCAATTCCGATCTTGATGTTTCGCAGATGTCGCAGACCACCATATCCAATCCTGTGGTGGCCAAGCTGGTTGAAAGCGACAGGAACCAACTGCCTTCTGGTTTCGATCCGAATCATGCCACTGGCGACTCCGGCAACCAGTATTCGTTCAGCCAGTGCACGTGGTGGGCGTATGTACGTCGTCAGCAACTGGGATTGCCGGTCGGTTCGCATATGGGCGATGGTGCGCAATGGGCGGCTTCCGCGAGGAAACTGGGCTACTGGGTGGATTCCACGCCGCGGCATGTCGGCGATGTCATCGTGTTCCAGCGTGGCCAGTATGGTTCCAGCACGGTGTATGGGCACGTCGCCATTGTTGAGCAGATCAATGATGACGGTTCGATTGCGACTTCCGAGTGCGGTGCCACCCTTCAAGGCAAAACGGTTTCCCGCACGTTCACTGCTGATCAGGCGGCGCAATTGCAGTTTATTCATTACTGAATGATTGCTGAGTGATTACTCAGCAATGCATGGAATGTCGCCGACAGGTGGGTTCTTGGTGTCGTGGCGTAGTGTGTTCGGCGTGTCTTCAGGGATACCGCGGATAGCCCCCGATGCCCTCGGATTCTTGTAAGTTTCACATGGTACAGTGCCGTGTTGATGATGAAATTAGGTAGATCTCTTACAGCGATGGTCGCAGTTGCAGCCGCGTGTTTGTCGTTGGCGGCGACTGCCTCATCAGCGTCCGCACAATCCTCGACGTCCGCGACGGCGATCACGTCATCGCGCTCGTTCCCCAAAACCACAACGGTGAAGAAGAATCTGCTCGCTGAATCAACGTCGACCAGCGTGGACTCCAATTCCAATTGGGGTGGCATCGAATCGTTGAATCCGCCGCAGACCAAGTCC
>Ga0256406_1001731_pt1 | contig 33967 bp, 33 predicted proteins | sample RumenRJG_03DNA_FD_185986 | JGI IMG/M metagenome (GOLD analysis project Ga0256406, IMG submission 185986) | Bovine rumen microbial communities from Lethbridge, Alberta, Canada - RJG_03 | ecosystem: Host-associated > Mammals > Digestive system > Stomach > Rumen | place: Canada: Alberta | collected...
CCAGAAACTTGTTTATATCATCTACACCATAGCCTCCAAAAAGCACCTGCCAGAGGCAATCAGAAAGAGAAAAGAACTCTTGAAAGTCAAGTTCTCAGCCATTGCATCTTACGCCAAGAACAGCTTGCCCTATGCTATTTCTCTTCTTAGTCTGTAGATGTCGTTAATTTTGAGGGATATATAATAACTCCTAAGCTACATCCGGCTTGGGTAGGGGATGCTCTACCCATTGGCTATCAGACCTTTATCGTAAATAGAATTTATGCGGAGAAACGTGAGCTGAGCAATAATCATGCCATGTCAGTCAAAATTTAAATGAAAGAACCGTACTTTTGTTTATTATTAATTTCCCCATTTTCATCTGATATTGAAATTTTTTCTTAACTTTGCATATATTATGCTTCAAATGACAATAAGTCGACTTACTTGTCATACGAAGCTCTAAATTCATGATTATGGCAACAAGAGACATTGGAATATATTTTCTTCACTATCAGGGTTCAACATTTGCAGACAGCACAGGACTAGATAAGGCTCTCGATAAAGCTGTTAGTAAGTCAATGGACATTGCATTCGACCTTGTACGACGTGGTTTTTATTCTTTTCCTGATTGGGCTAGAAACTTCCAACGTGAAGCTATAGACCCAATCATAGATAAGTTCGGATTGAGTGATGATGAGCAAGAATTGTCTTTATACTGTGCTTTTGGGACAAGATACACATATCACGGAGTGACGATGTCAATCAATGATTGGATGGGCTCAGCTATCGAGGATGACAAAGTGAACTCCCTTGATTTAAAAAGAATTCATTACAAAGGAACTATTGCAACTGAGAATAACATTAAAAAAGCAAAGCTATTATTTCCAGAAGCAATAAAGAATTGTTTTGACTCACTCTCCAAAAAAATCAACGATTGGGATTATGGTCTAGCAAAAGGGTACGAAGGTATTGAGAAGTTTACCAATATAGAAGTTCTTTCTATTGCTCATCATAAGGGAGTATGTGCTTCAACTGTCAGTGGTGCCTTGTATGATGATTTAATTTCTACGTTAGAGGCTGCTTTCTGGGATCTCGGAGAAGTGGATTTACTAACTCTTCGGATTAATAGCACACCAGAAGAAGAGGATTCTTACGATGAGTCAGATAGTGATATATCATCTTATGCATATGATTATCTGGACATCTATCTAGAAAACATATATAAGTCCGATCACGTTCAGTCTTTAATAGAACAAAAAGACTTTCTTGATCATTTAGCTTTGCTGAATATAGATCAGGCACATGCCATGTTAGATGAATCACGAGACTGGCTCGATCCGGAACATTGATAATAATAGAGACATGATGAAAAACGATGATTTTGAACAGATGAAATCTCTTATTGCCCAGTTTAGCCTGAACGAGGTTATAATAAAACTTTGGAATCGTAGGCATACACGCAATACCATATCTATCTTCAAGATCATTTTGTTTCTTATCCAAGGTATGTGGAAGAAAATGATTTAGTAATAGCTGCAGAAGATGATAATAAAAAAAGTCATTAACAAATGAAAGAGAATCGTAGCAAAACAACAACATTAATAATCGGGAACGGATTTGATCTTAGTCTTGGTATGAGAACGGATTATAGTTCTTTCTTCCAATTCTTAGAGGATAAAAATTTCTTTAAAGATAATGCAAGAAGCCCTTTGATATCGTACATAAAAGAAAAAGGAGAGCAAGAGAATTGGTTTGCTTTCGAGGATATTATCAGTGATTATGCATTACATGGCGTGGTTGCACGTAAATTATTGTATATGCATAAAATGATGGATAATATTGAAAAGATTTGGAGATTGGATGATTTTGCATTGTCTCAAATTCATAAATATAGAGATTTAATCGAAGATATACCTTCCCTTGAAGGTTTTATTTCAACGTGTGAGCAACACAATTATTGCGATCTTAAATTACTGGATTTATTAGATCCTAAATATAGAGATGTTCAAAAAGAAGTTGACCACTTTGTAAAGGGAGTCAGAAAGGAATGCGAAGAGGTAATAAACCTATTATCTTCCCAACTTCGAAATTTTATAAAAGTAGCTCGTCCGAATATAGAATATTCGCCTGCCATAAAAATTATCTGTGCTCTTTTGGGATGTGATGGAAAGGGCTTTAATGATTGGGCAGATAATATACTAGAGTTATTTAATAGAGAGAAAGATAAGTATATTTTTCATGAATTCCATTTACTATCTTTTAATTACACAGATGCGTTGCGTTTGGTCTTAAGTGTTATTGAAGGTCGTACAAAGAAATCTTTATATGACGATAACACTACTTTTGTCCCATCGGTATTTAATATTCATGGCGATTTAAATCACGCTATTGCATTCGGAACCGATGAAAATAATGATATCCCTAACGAATTGTGGGCGCTTCGAAAATGCTCAAATATTGGGATTGACATGAAGAAAAAATTTAATGAAATTCTAAATCTGTCTGATAGAATCGTTATATTTGGCCATTCTGTGTATGGGATTGACTTTGAATATTATAAAGACTATCTTAAAAAAGGAAGTGTAAAAGCGGACATCTACATAGTAAGTAATACAGAAAATTCTCTAAATGATATTAAGAGAGGATTAGAAGAAAAAGGAGTTTCTCCACGAGCTAGATATGTAATTGCAAATATTTATAATGATGAATTTTGCAAATTGTGTGAAGATATAAATAATGACCAACAAGACCCTTTATTGAAAATATATGCTTCTGTTGGAAAAGACAGCATATTTTAAGGTTAATAGGTTAAGTAAATCTAAGGTGATCAATGCACATGTTGATCTTCGTCTTAAACGGACTTACTTCTGCTCCTCCATACGTCCAGTGCTAATCAAGCAGAACAGCCCCTGATTTCAGATAATTTTTGCGATTTTCTTGATTCCTTGAAGAAGTTTTATTATCTATGTGCCAAAGAAAGCAGTGCTTTGCGGAGTAGTAGTGTCATTCCGCTTGCCCGAAAGGGTCTTGACAGTGTCCATCGTTTTGTCAAGGGCACTGCTTAATTGTTGTCAAGCTGCTCCGAAGGCCTTTGCTCTATAGCATCAAGGAAGCATCCCTTCGGAAAGCTTTTTTGTAGTTGTACTTCGTAGTAATAGTAACGTTTGTTGGCTAATGTTCTATTAATGGTCGTTTAACCTTTTACCGCCTCCATTTTGCCTGCTGACTTTGCTCATCGTCTACATCATTCACGTTCATGCCTTTGCCGACCTCGTTTTCACGATTGGCATCCTTAGAGCCAGCCTGGCTGTCCATCATATTGCCGACTACAGGACTAGAGCCAGTGGAAGACGACTGTCGTGGCTGCTCAGTCTTTGGCTGATGAGAATTGACTTTCTTGACGATGCCTTTTGACTCCAAGTAGTTGTCATGAAGCTGACGAGCAACAGACTCGCGTAGATTGATGGTATCACCGTTCCATGATACAGTTCCTCTATGGATGCGCGTGCCAAACTGCCGATAGAGGACGCGGTTGATGTCGGCAGTGGTGAGCTTCGGATTATCGGCAAGCAGGTCGTCGATGGTCTGTTCAATATTGGCAAAGCGGGTGGGAGCATCCTCGAACTGGAGCAGCTCTTTAATGCTTAGGAACTCTCCGCCTTTGAAGACGGTCTTGTTCTTGTGGTCGACAACGATGTAACCATATGGCGTGTCTGCCTTACCGACAAAGACCAGGCTGATGCCAAACTTACGCTTCATGTGAGCTGCAAGTTCTTCCTTATTGGCAGACAGGTTGCGATACTTTTGCAGGATGGCACGCAGTTGTCGACGACGCTTGTCATCAGGCTTGTTCTCTTTCAGTGCATGCTGCATGATGAGCTGCACCTGTATGGTGCCCAACTCTTCACCGTTTCTGTAGAGATGTACTATCGGCTTCTCATCATCATCTTTGCACTCATATCCCAGACTTTCCATGATGGCACAGAATTGTGCCTTGGAGGTGTAGCGATAAGAAAGTGCATCTTTGGCAATGTCGTTGACTTCCGGTTCCTGCCTTTGACCAGTATATTCCTCCATGATTTTCAGCGTCGCTGCTCGTGAACGGCGTTTTTCATGGTTGTGGTCTATCTTGTGACCGTCGGGAGCCACGCGGGAAGTAACGATATGAATGTGGTTGTTGTCCGTGTCGTGGTGAGCATAGACCAGCAGTGGCTGCCCTTCATCCGCATATCCCATTTCCTTGAGATAACGGTGGGCGATGTCAAGCAGCTGCTGGTGGGTGTACTCTGTTCCCTTGCAGCTGACAGCTACATGGAACTGGGCGTTTTGGATGTGTGTGTTCCGTGATGAGTAGTCCATAAAGAACTGCCGGAGCTTTTCGGTGGTGAAGGCTTCCGGTCTAAGTCCAAGAATATTCTGAGCCTCAAGGAGCGTAGCCACACCTTTTTCAACCTTCATTTCATTGTAGGCGACGGCATGGAAGTTGGTTGAGAATGGAAGAATGGTGATAATCATATCTAAAGGGTAAAAAGGTTCATGCTTCTTCTTGCTTGTCGTGGATGACATCCAACTCAGCCTTGATACCCCTTATCGCTTTGATGGCCTTTTGAGTCTCTGGGATTAGGATGCTGCGGAAGTAACTCTCGTGGAGTTCACCGGCTATGGCCAACTCATTGGCCCGGTGCATACACTGGTTGAAGTTGCCGCCCAACCACGATAGCTGTTGTTGATATTTTTTATAGAACTGTAGGAGTGCTTCCATCGTCTCTATCTTCCCTCTTGTCCGTTTGTCGTCGAAGCGTCGGACGGCATCACGTACCATGGCACTCACATTTCCTCCATAGTTCTGTGCTTTGTTTTGGAACATCTTAGCCTCTTCATCTGAGAGACGGATTTCCAAACGGATACATTTTTTCATCATACGTGGTTGGATGGTTTATAGTTCATCTGATAAGGATTAGGGAGTTGCGACCGTTTTTCCTCTCCAGCTCTGCTGGCAAGTGACTTTTGAAGTGCACCGAGGTGGTAACCGAGGTGTACGTACAAAAGTACAACTTGCTACTCATGAATGGCTTAGTTACATGGTTGACGGGGTATTTCATCTCTATTATACTTCAAAATGGTTTTCAACGTTCATCACATGATAAAAGTCCGTTTGGCCAGTGCTCTTCAACAGAGTTTTTACGGGATTTTGATATTCAAACGCTTGTCTCAAATTCCGCAATGGTTGCGGATTCTCGAACGTAAAGCAATATACTTACATAAGTAATATACTTGCTCAAGTAAGATATTTGCTTGAGTAATATTCTTACACAAGTAATATGTTTGCTCAAGTAAGATGCTTACTTATGTGATATATTTGCGTATGCAATATATTTGCACAAGTAAGATGCTTACTCAAGTAAGATATTTGCGCGAGTAATATGTTTTCCTTCGCAATATGTTAGCACAAGTAAGATGCTTACTTTGGTAATATGCTTGCTGGAGCAATATGCTTGCTTTAGGTCGTCATTGATTTGGACTGGCAGCTTCGCGGGAGCCTCAGTTGTTTACAGACACTGCGCCATACGACAGATTGGTGAGCAGGTCAAAGTTAAGAAAGACACCGTTCCGGCTGAACGAGTGCGTGTAGATGTTCCGGCATGGCAGGTTGCAGCCAGACTTGCCGAGAAGCTCCTGAGGTGTCAGCAGGATGTTCTCCCCACCCACGATCTGCCATCCGTTCCCTACTCCTCCTTCAACTCTTATGTACAATGCGTAGTCGCGTGATGAGATTTTGAGATCACGGCAGTAAACGGGATTGCGCTTAGTGGTGATTGTCGGAGTCTTGCCAAGGATTGCAGAGAAGCACTCACGCAAATAGTTGTTTCGGTCGTCCGTCGTGCCAAATGCGAGATTTGCCAACACTGTCTTGGTAGGCTCCTCGTTACGGATGGGTGTCAGGATAAGCTTGATGCCATTGAAGTCTATGCCCAACTCCTTCTCCAGCTGCTTGCACAGCAGGACAACAAGCAGACAATGGAACGGGGTCTCGATGGAGCGGTCAACAAGGGTCAGCGTGCACTTCTCCTGTCCCTTGAAGACGTTGCGGAAGAACGTCCAATGTTCCGGATCCTTGTCGATGATGGAGCTGAGGAAGCGTTGTGTTGTCGTGTCCTCACGGAAGAAAACGTTGAAAGTAAGCAACGCCTTCTGCTGGTTGGTTGAGTTGTAATTTGTGTTCATAGGTCGGGGTTGAATTATGAGTAAAAGTGTTGATTATCAGATAAATAAATGTCTTTTATATTTGGATTATTCAATTATTTTTCGTATCTTTGTATATATATTATAAGAGTAAGAGTTTACAAACATAGTCATTCACCCTCAAATAGAAATCACCATGGCAGTAGCAGCCCTCGTCTTCGTGTATGTGTTCATCATCACGTTCATCATCGTACTCGCTTACTACCTTCTTGTAGGCATCCTGAAACTCATCGGCTTCATTCTGATGTCGATAGCCATCTATCTCGGTTTCTTTCTCCATTGGCTCATCGGGAAGATATACCGGAGTATATTTCCGCGCAGGAAAGTGGATTGTCGGTCTTAAACTGCAAATCATTGTCTTTAGGATTGTAGGAGGGACATTCCATCACGGAGTGTCCCTCCTGTGGTTTGTTGCTTAATTAATTATTAGTCGTATGTGCATTACTCTTATATCACTTTTCCCTATTGTCTTTATTGCTCCTGCTTACAGGAGACAAAATTCAAAAGACATGGAGAATAGTGGAATCTCATGGAGAGACGAAAGCTTTTTGTCAGGCAGAAGGTCTTTCAAAGAGCTTGATCTGATAGTTGGCCCCTTCCGTCTTCTCTATGATGTTGTTGTCTCTCATGTACCTGATGTATTCCTTGGCGGTCCTTTCCTGTACGTTGACGGACTGCATGACCTGCGCCACCATTTCAGAGTAGGCAAGACTGTCGGTGTTCTTGAACAGACTCACGGCAAGCAGCCTTAGCTCACGCAACTTGCGACGCTCCTTGTCTTCCTTGGACTTGACACCACGGTACATGAACATGTCCTCGTCATTGTCCCATCCAAAGAGCAGCATCGGGATGTCGAGCGGACTGCCGTCCCTTACCTTGATGACCTTGACGACGGAGTACTCCGGGTTGTCATCTTTCTCGATTGAGAGAATACCCGCTGCCTTTCGTTGGAGCTCAGAACCTATATGTCCACGGAGCTTGATGCCATTTGGCACAAAGTGGAGCACACAGATGATACAGGTGCGGTAGAAACCTGCAAGGCGGTACAGTTCGTCCACCACCTCTATGCTTTCCAACTCATCGTTGGCCGAGCGGACAAGATCTGCCACGCCGTCAATGACCACGAGCTGTATGCCCCCATGCTCATTGAAGTTCAGCTCCAGGCATGAGCGGATTGCCTCCAAACGTTCCTTTCGTGACATCGCTGTCATGTGATAGGCGTGAAAGAAGTCCGGCTTGGTATCGATGTATGCTCTGTGGATAGTCTTCTTCACATTCTTGTACAGTTGCCGTTCCGACTGCTCCGTATCGAAGAGCAGCACCGCCCTCTTCTTTGGATTCTCGGCGATAGTCATGCCGAGTGTCCGATGGCTGTCCAGTGACTTGCCCACTAACGAGCCCGAAATGATGGCAGAGATAAAATTGCTTTTGCCTACCCCTTCCCCACCAGTCAGGCAAAAAAGGTTGTCACAGGATCCGATGGGAACATCGTTTACCATCACGACGGCGTGCGACTCTGACGGCGGATTGGCAAAATCCAGCTCGCACGACTTGTAGATTGCGGCATCCTTCTTGCAGGTCTGTTTCAGAAGGTCGAAAAGAAGCTTCTTGAATTCTTCCGTCTTGTGTCCGTTGGCATAGAAATCGGATATGTCCTTGTCGGTCTTTCCGCCTGACAGTGGAAGTTCCAGTCTCTTAACCTTGAAGGCAGCGAGACTTTCCACACGCTTGTTGGAGCAGTTTATACCCGTCTCATCCATATCAAAGAGTAGGATAATGTGCTTGAAGCGGCGCGAGAGGTTCTCCATGATACTGTTGGGAATGTCCGATGTCTCACTGTTGAAGCATACTGCATGAAAGCCGTGCGCGGCAAGCGTCATCACATCTTTCTCACCGCCAGTGATGAAAACCACGTGCGCTCTTGAAGGCAACTGTCCCAAGCCGAACACATAACTGGAGTCTGCTGACTGGGCGTAGAGAAATCTGAACTTGCTATTCGGGCGATACACCTTTATGGCATCGTCAACAGTCTTATAAACAAACATCGGCTCGGTTGGCGTAGAGTAAATGGTATAAGGCTTACCCTCCGCGTTAATACTGCTGTAGCTTTTGCCGCTTCTTACATGATAACGCTCCAGCACTGACTGGGTAATCCCATATTTCTCCCAATACTCGAGCTCCTGTCTGCTGAAGTCCTTGTAGGTTACCTTGGCCTTGTGGACAGGGCGTGTCTTGTCTGCGTTGTCAGTCTTTGCAGTCTTTTCATTCCTTACTACACCCACGTTACCATTATGGGGTGCATTCTGCGATTGTGATTCAGAAGGCTTATGCAGCTGCCATCCTGTACTGTTTCCCTGCTGGTCGAATGATATGCAGAGGGACATATCGTCGTTGATTTTCCGCAGGACCTTCAAGAAATCACGTTTGTTGTCCCAGCCGTTCAATACAGCTACGAACCAAAAGCAGTCTCCAGAGTGCTCATCGGACCCGAAGTCCTTGAGCATGTAGCAGCCTCTCTTTGAGTTGAAGTACACATAGCATGATGCGTTGGTGTCCTCATAGAGAGGGTTCTTAAATCTGCGTTTAGGTGAAAAGGGCACGTCGATGTAGTGATGAAAGACATCGAGTCCCTGACGAGTCTTTTCAAGAATCATATCCCGGATATTCATCATGGCTTAGGCAGATAAGGTTGTAACGATATGTTCTTGAAAGTACTTACCTTGGCAAGGTAGTCTTCCATTCTTTTCAGCGCTTCGATGTTGCTGAAACCCTTGCAAGTCGCTTTGCCCGACTTGATGGCCTCGTATAAATCCGAAAAGAGATAGACTACATGGTTAGAAGAGAGATAGCGGAACTTGACCTTTTTGTCTGACCGCCAGCGGGTCAGTGTGGAGGCGGAAATGCCGAGCATTGTCATCACGTCCTTCGAGCCCAGCTCTATGCCATTGTTCTGAAGGGCACTGTTGAGACTCAGGTCGCCTGGAGGTGCGTGGGGTGGCTCCATGCCATCCATATCCATGCTTCCGTCAAGGTTGCTGATCTCTCTTGTTAACTCTCTGATGTACGCATCGTTCTGATGCAAATGCTGCACAATTGCAGACAACAAAAGTTTCATAACATTTAGAACTTTAATTAATAGTGAATAAATAAGTTGTATGCTTTAGATGTCTCTCAAACTTTTCGTCTTTTCTCTTACAATGAGTCGTCGTTGCTCGTCGCCCATTTAACGATATCCTTTCTGAATTTTCTTATTTTAGTGAGCAACTCCTCGTTTTCCATCCCCTTCTTGTTTGCAGCGGCGGACAGTGTCGCGACAAGCTTAAACATTTCTTCGTCAAACGGCTGTGGAATTTCATCGTTTCCAAAGATCGTCAACAAGAAATCCATTAATGTATGATAGTCCTTGGTATAAGGAAATTTCCAAAGGTTATCTATCTTGGAGCCGTCCTTGGTTAGGATAATATTGAGTTCAGTGGTATCAGGGATCTCAATGATGAGAAGCCGTTTCTCCAAAGCCTCAGCGCATTTCTCGTAAGTCTCCAGATTGGAATTCGTACCACCCGCCATAACCTTTCTCATATTGGAAATTAAAACGTCCGAGTTATTAGCGGCCTTCCTGACAATAGAAGGGTCGCTTGAAAAAGTAGATTTGGGATATACCAAAAATATGGCACCCTTAGTGGCACTCTTAGTGGTTTTTCTGACTTTCTTTGTATTTTTACCTATCGTATTCATGTTGCAAATTTGTGAAAATTTGCTTGTAGGACAATACAACATAATACTCTTAAAGGTGATATAATACCTCGAATCAGAAAATAGATTTGTATTACTCATAAAATCAGCATGTTATATATCATGTTAAAACAAGCTAAATAAATATGTTAATAATTTAATGGTTAATATTTTCTCTACAAAAATGCGGTTTTTGAAGCATTAGTGAAGAGTGACCAAAACTACTATTTGATATTTTAATAATATATTAAGTACATAAGTATCATTATAAACTCTATTATTCTAACACATTCAAAACAATATGGTGACGTACGTGTGCGAGGCTGCGAAATGATAAATATGCAATATTTTTTCGCATACAATATGATTATAACATTGCTTTATTGCACAAATTATTAGTAATTTTGTGGCATCAAATACGTACCATGCATCATATTTTGGGGATTGATTGATGAAGAAGTAATATTATGGTATGTAAGACGTTAGTGTATTAAAGACAACTTGGATGTCAGATGGGTCTAAATCGGCGGATCGAGATAACAGGTAGTAACGAATATAGAATGATAAGACTATGGCAAATCCGAAAACGAAATCAGAATTATTGGAGTTAATGGCAGACGGCTATGCCAAGCTTAATGAGCAGATAACAAAAATGTCGCAGGAGAAAGCCGAACAACCATTCGGATTCACTTGCGACCCTAAGAAACGTGGTGTGCGCTGGCAGTATGACCGCTGTCTGCGCGATATATTGGTACACCTCTACGAATGGCAGGTACTGATGCGAGTCTTCGTGCAGAACATCCGAAACGGACAGCAGAAAGACTATCTTCCCTACGAGTACCGTAAAAACTATCACGAAATGGACAAAATGATAGTTGAGAAGCACCAGGGAACGTCGTTAGAAGAGGCAAAGCGTCTGCTGGAAGGAACTCACAGTGAAATGCTGCAATTAGCAGAAAGCTTCACAGACGAAGAGCTTTTTACCAAAGGCTACTTCAAATGCACTTATACGACTGATATGTCATCCTATTTTGTGAGTGTGACATCGAGTCCATATGGTCAGGCCGTGAAACTGTGGAAAAGACATCAAAAGGCAAGTTAGACAATATTAGATTATGGCAAAGCGTGAGTACATTGAAGCTAACCGGAAATGGGTGGAAGAGAAAGCCAAAGAGGAAGGGGTTAAAGCTCTTCCCGGTGGTGTATATTATAAGATGTTGAAGCAAGGCAATCCGAATGGTCTCCAGCCTTCCCGACGCAGCATCGTTACAGTACATTATACCGGTTGGACCATCAATGGCAAGAAGTTTGACTCCAGCCGTGGCGGAACTCCGATAGCAATGCGACTTAGCGACCTCATCGACGGATGGATTATCGCCATGCAGCAAATGCATGTGGGCGACCAATGGGAACTTTATATTCCTGCCGACAAAGGCTATGGAAAATTCTCGCAACCCGGCATTCCCGGTGGCTCCACCCTCATATTTGAGGTGGAGTTGTTGGGAGTTGCATGATAATTGTCGGTTCACACGCCATTATTAAACCTGTCATGAAGATAATCAGTTGGAACATTAACGCGTTGCGGGCACATGAAATGGTATTCCGTAATGTGATACAGCAAGAGAAGCCGGATGTCTTTTGCTTACAAGAAATTCGTGCTCGCGAAGATCAATTAGACTTTCGTGTGGAAGGCTATAAGTCGTATCTGAACCCTGCCACCTTGTCTCAATACTATGGTACGGGGGTCCTTGTTAAAAACAACATTCATCCGCTTTCAATCACGTTTGATCCTCCGGTTCGAAGCCATGATTACGAAGGGAGAATCGAAGCCATAGAATTTGAGGACTTCTTCTTAGTCAACAGCTACTGGCCATTCTCATCTACCAAAGAATTCCTGCAATGGAGACTGGAATGGAACAAGCTGTTCAACGATTTCGTTCAAAAGTTGCAACAGAGCAAACCTGTCGTTATCTGTGGCGATACAAATATGGTACGTGGACCACTAGATGCTTATGATAAGAAATATATTAAGAAAGCACCCTGCTTCTATCCAGAAGAACATGAGGCTTTTGAGAAGTTCCTAAAAGAACAGCATCTCATAGATTCCTATCGTTACCTTCATCCTGATGGCACCGCTCAATCGGAATGGCCTTACGGCAAAAGCAACATCTATCGCAAGATCCGCCAAGGCTTTCGCATCGACCACTTTCTTGTAAGTGAAGATCTGATAAGCCAAGTTCAATCATCTGATGTACTAGAACAATATGAGGGTCCCGACCACTGCCCTATCTCTCTGGACATAGAACCATAAACAGATGACTATACTTCATATATCAGATACACATGGCTTCCACAAGCAATTGGGTCGACTGCCTATCACAGACATCATTGTTCATACAGGCGATTTCACGTCTGACGGAACTGATTCGGAAGCCTCAGACTTTATTCAATGGTTTTGCAGATTGCCCCATAAACATAAAGTATTTATCGCCGGCAACCATGATATGTGTATGTTCGGAAAAGATGGCATAAAGGGACTGCCGGAGAATGTGCACTATCTCTGCAATTCATCTATGGAGATTGAAGGTATCAAATTTTACGGAATGCCGATGTTTATGGAAAATATGATGGGTGGTGTATACGACATGCTAATCAATGCAATTCCCGATGATGTGAATGTTCTGCTAACCCATCAGCCACCATACGGAATCCTTGACGAAGGGGAATATCATGGCCAACAAGATTACCATTATGGAAACAGTCACCTTTTTGCCAAGATCTTGGATGTAAAGCCGACGTTACATTTTTTCGGTCACAATCATAACGTTTACGGGCGTACTGAGCGTTTCGGCATTACATTTTCAAATGCAACTATCGTTGATGAACACTATGATGTCAAGGAAGAAAAATATCTTATGTCTAAAATTTGAACAATAGTGAGAAAGATGTCTCAGAGCAATGCTATGTAAGGAGAACTGAACAGTATTTTCGCTATCTTTGAGTTGATATGTTTGCCAAATGTATCTAAAAAAAGTAATCGACTTATGAGGAACCACATGAACAATGATGTATGAGATCAGCTAACACGATGGTGGAATGACTATTAAATATTAAAGGGTATCTTAATAAACGTTATAAACATAGTTTTTTAGGTGTTTTTTGCGACCGTAGTACATGACGTTCTAATCCTAACAGTTTGCACAAAAAACAGTTGATTATCATTCTATCTGGTATAGTTCCTAATATAGATTCACCTTTGCTTATACTTGATGCGATCAAAATGACAATGTACCATTTATCTATGCTCTGATATGTGTCCCTAACTTTTCTGACGTGTTCTCTATATTTGCAGCGTGTAACACTAATTGTCGCACATTTAAATTATGAGAAAATTTAATATTCCATTTCGTAGTAATATCCTTAGAACTAAGAAGGATATTATAGAGGCTTATCGGAAAATACTATATTCTGATAACCCCTTAGTAGAGAATCAGGGAGATTTCAACTTTTTGATGACCGTATTTAGATGGCACCCAGAATGGGACAAAAAGTGTGCTGGCCAGAAGATCACAAAAATCTTAATCGGTAAGGATAATTGGAATAAACCTTGTTTCTACTTGCAACGTGCAGACGGAACCAAAACCGATATTTCTATAACGAAATGTCTCAACCATCCGACTCATTACTCCGAGGTAGTAGCAGCCTGTCGTACAGCGGTGGAACCAGTCATAACCGAGTTTAAATTTAATTTTGTGAAAACTCATAAAGGGAAGATTATGCACAGCGAGCTTTCCGGTGAGATCATTCATGATATGTCGGAATTGGACGTCGACCACTACGATTTAGAGTTCAAAGAATTGGTAGATCTCTGGATCAAACAGAAAGGAGGTGTAGAAGCGTTATTTCAGTTCGTTGAAGAGACCAAGGACAACAACTGTATTACACGTTTCACGAACGATGACTTAATTGCAGACTTCGTTGATTTTCATAATAACCACACACATCTTCGCATAGTTACAAGAAAAGAAAACCGATCGCTTCGCCGCAAAAAGAACAAACATTAGTCGTAGATAAGTAAAAGGCGCCATCCTTTATAGGGGGCGCTTTAAAAACTTTCTATTTTATCAACTTATCTATGATTTGAAGTATTTGCTCTACATTCTCGACAATGTTGTGCTGCTCGATGAAATCAGAAATAAGATTGAAATTTAAAATATGGGGTAGCATCTCACAAAGAAAATTTTGCTCTCTAAATTTGGATTATTGAAAAACAACTGCTATTTTTGCAGAAAAATTACAAATATCGGCTTTAAATTATGATAATCCAATTTTCTATCTCAAATTATCTGTCTTTCAAAGAGCCGGCGACATTGTCCCTTGCCGCCACATCTTTGAGGGAAACAGAGGCTGATGCCAACGGAGCTTCCTTTGAACTGGATGGCGTCAACCTGAAGCTTCTGAAGAGTGCCGTAGTGTTTGGAGCCAATGCTTCGGGCAAGTCCAACCTCATCAAAGCACTTCACTTTTTCAAGGACTTTGTGTTCAACTCGTTCAAGGCATTGCAGTCGGACGAACAGATTTCAGTGGAGCCATACCGGCTGAATTCAGTCTCGGCCAAAGAGCCGAGCATGATGGAAATGGTGATGTCCGTAGAAGGCAGCATTTTCCGTTATGGCTTTGAGGTGACACCAACAGAAGTCTGCAAAGAATGGCTTTACAAGAAAGCTTGCAAGCCCCGTTCCAAAGAGATAGAGCTGTTCTATAGGGAGAATGGACAATTCAACGTCCATGCCAAGTACAGTCAGGCGCAAGAGCTTGTCAACAAGAAAATGATTCGGGACAATGCGCTGCTGCTCTCTACCCTTGCTCAGTTCAACGACCCGACAGCAGTTTCTCTCATCCGCTGGTTGGGTGAAACCCAATGTCTGACAGAGCAAGACGAGAACAATATATGGAAGGATGCACTCAAGCATCTTGATGACCCGAATATGAGACAACGCATCGTGTCGTTCTCACAATTTGCTGACCTTGGGCTTGATGACATCGAGAAGGTCAACAATCGTCTCGTGAGCACCCATGCGCTGTTTGACAACGACGGCAAAAAGGCTGGTGATGTTTCTTTCCCCTTCGAGGTGAACGAGTCGGAAGGAACGCTCAAGTACTTCGCCTTTGCCTATCCTATCCTTCATGCCCTTGACACGGGTACAAGGCTTATCATAGACGAATTGGGCGCAAAACTGCATCCGACGCTATTGGAACATATTGTCGGTCTCTTCAACAACGCTTCGACCAATCCTCGCAACGCGCAGCTGATATTTACGACCCACGACACCAACCTGCTCAGCTCGCATCTCTTCCGTCGTGACCAGATATGGTTTACGCAGAAGGATATTTATGGTGCATCGCGGCTCTTCTCTCTTGCAGAATACAAGGTGCGCAGCAACGCGCCGTTTGAGCGTGACTATCTTTTAGGAAAATTCGGTGCCACTCCGATCATTGGCAACCCTAACTATGCATTGCAAGGTTATGAGCAGCATTAATCATCGAATAGACAGAGGTTACGGGCGCAGAAGTGGCTTGCGTCCCATCAAGCAGTCGTTCCTCATCATCACGGAAGGCGTGAACACAGAGCCTGACTATTTCACATCTTTCCGACTGACATCTGCCAGCATACATGTTGTTGGGGAAGGAATGAGCTGCTTGTCACTCGTGAAAAAGGCAATAAGCATCAGAGACGACTTCAGAAAGAGAGGACGCACGTATGACCAGAACTGGGTGGTGTTCGACAAGGACGACAATCCTGACAAGACGTTCAATGATGCAATAGCCTTGGCTCAGAAAGAGAATTTCCACGTAGCCTACAGCAACCAGGCTTTTGAATACTGGTTCCTGCTTCACTTCAAGAAATACACAGGCTGCTTTACACGCATACAGATGAACAAGATGCTGGGTAAGATACTCGGCGAAAGCTACACGAAGAAGTCTGGCCATGCAGCTACTCTCTATATACGTCTTCTTCCCTTACAGCAGGATGCAATAGCAAGAGCCAAAGAAATATTCAAGGAGATGTCGCATGGGAATCCGGCCAAAGAAGAATCCTCTACTACGGTATTCCAGCTTGTCGAAGAGCTGAACAAGTTTCTATGACTTGACGTAAAGCTGATAAAGTGGCATTGCGTACTACGACGGGATATTCTTGAGAGCTCCCCAATGCATGTCTTGAGGGTTCGAGAGAAACGTCCCCAAGAAAGTGCACAAACCTAACAATCTTTAGTTCCGTTCCAATGCCAGTGCAGGGGTGCAAGAACATATACATATAACCTTGCACCCCTGCACTGGCATTGTAACAGAAACAAATCTAAAAGATTGTTGCTCAAAGATTTGGAGGTTAGAACATTTTTTTGTAACTTTGAACCCATCAAAAGCGTTTGAAATCTGCGTGCTCTCTACGTAGTCTGTAAATAGTCTGAATTTGTTACAGTGGTGTTACAATGGACTTTAGAGAGTCGGCGAAATAGCTTATTTTCAGCGAGTTAGAGATTTGGTTACAAGTTCCTCTCTCTCCGCCAGAGATGCGTAACTCGTTGTAAAACAACAAGTTGCGCATTTTGCTTAGAAAAGGCCGGACGATTGACGGACGGTTTCTGTTAATGAAGTTGGACGTGCATCTTTTATAGCTGAAACGACAGCGACAAAAGATGTTAAAAAAATGTGTTCCAAAATTCAAGGAAGTAATGTTTCCAAGCTCGTAGGCTACACCTACCCCAAACTCCACAAAGGCAAAGAGTGGTATGTTGACTTCTATGCGCTCGATCCTGCAACCAATACTATGCGGCGTAAGAAGTACAGCATCAGTACTGAACTCCGTGTTGCTGAACGCAACCGGCGCGCTACAGAGATCATCAATGTGGTGAGCAGCCAGCTCATGAAAGGATGGAATCCGTGGGTCCAGACGGACAATTCTCGTGCTTATGTGCTCTTCGACGATTGTCTCCAGCGCTATCTCGACTTCGTTGACCGCATGGATCGTAAGAAGACACGGCAGAGTTATCATTCCCGGGTTAACGTCTTGAAAGAGTACATCGCCACCCGTGTCACCCCACTGAAGTATGCTTACCAGTTCGACGAGTCCTTCTGCAATGATTTCATCGACTGGATTTACCTCGACCGTGAGAGTTCGGCGCGCACACGAAACAACTACCGTGGCTGGCTCTTTGGTTTCTCCGAGTTCATGGTTGCCCGCAAGTACATCAACAACAATCCTGTCGAGAAGATTAAGGTGATGTCTGAGACCGAGAAGTTCCGCAAGGACCTCACTCCGGAAATGCTCAAGACGATGACCAACTATCTTGCGGAGCATGACAAGTCGTTCCTTTTGGCTTGTCTCATGCAGTACTACACGCTCATCCGTCCCGGTGAGCTCAGCAACCTGAAGATTGGTGACATCAGTTTGAGGAAGCAGACCATCTTCGTCTCTAAGGCTTTCAGTAAGAACCGTCGAGACGACAATGTAGGCTTGAACAAGATCATCATCAAGCTGATGCTCGACCTCAATATTTTCCAGCACACCAGCGACTGCTATATCTTCAGCCACGATTTTAAACCGGGCAAGGAGCATGTAGGCAGCGACCAGTTTAACAAGCGCTGGAAAGTGATGCGCAATGCGTTAAAATGGAGCGACTGCTATCAGTTCTACTCGTTGAAGGATTCCGGCATCCGTGACCTTGCCAGCTCTGAGGGCGTTGTTGTTGCCCGTGACCAGGCACGTCATCGTGACATCTCCACGACCAACCGCTATATCCAGCATCATGACGTGCAGCCGGGAACACTCAACTTTGAGGGTAACATGGTCTATGGGAAACCAAAGGAGAAGGAGGATAAAGAGGATAACAAGGATAAGAAGTCAGGAGATAAGAAGCCAAAGGACGAATAGTCTATCAATGAAATCAGCCACCCGTGGGGATGTTCCTCGCAGGTGGCTGATTATTTTTTTTACGTAGATATACGAAAACCACAATATTTCAATGTATCGCTGTAGCGTTGAATTCCGTATCTTTAATATCGGTTGAGTATCAGCTATTTGCAGAAAGATACGGTATGTAGCATGCTTTCTCTACGCTACAAGGATTACTCAACAGAGAACGAATAACAGATGCTGGAGAGCGTCGGAGTAATCATATTGCCGAGGTAGAGCACGGCATACTCACCCGATTTCAGCTGTGCGGCAGGAATTGTGAGGATGGAACTGTGATCGCCGTAGTTCTGATAGCCGAACGACAGGTAACCGGCCTTGTCAGCCTTTTCCGAGTCATCGGTATTGATGAGAGCGGCCTTTGTCTGGAACCACTGCAAGCGGCGGTCTTTCTTCGACTTGTTAAATCTTATCACCTTGAACAGTGCCAGTCCGTCCTCGCGCTTCGTGGCTCTGAGGTTGACCAGCACCCTCACGTCCTTGCCATCGTTCTTGCACTTCAAGGCAGAGGATGGTCCGTCGAAAGTGAAGTCCATGCCCTCGGCTCCTGCCAAGGTATTGGCGGCGTCGGCGAGGCTGCCCACATTGGCGGCTGTACCCATCACCTGGGCGCCTGTCACAACGGCTCCCAAGGAAGAACTCCCTGCTCCTGCAATCATTCCGATACCTCCCAAGGCACCGGCAGCGCTGGCGGCTGTGCTCACGATGGAAGCGAGCTTGCCAAACTTGTTCTTGTGCTTCTCCATCTTGCCGTCTTCCATGGGCAGAGCCTTCAGGCTGTTGTCTGCACCGACTAAGAACATTAGGTCTGTGGCGGTTGTGTCAGGTTCAACGATAGCTGCTTCCTGAGCCTTGACGGTTGAGCACAATCCTCCGGCCATCAGCATGAGGACGAATGTGAAAACACGAATCTTGTTCAAATGTTTCATAACGTGATAATGTTGGTGAATAATATGAATTAAAATCTCTCGCTTTTGGTTATACGTTGGTTCTTTATAGGTGCAAAAATAAACATATTCTTTGAAATATCAAACATATTACTTGAATTTGTTAGTCCAGCTTCGCTTTTTGTGCTATCGCCCCATCCCAGCTTCGCTGTTCCCTCCCTTCCCTACTTCTCTGCCATGCCATGTCTTTCCATTCCGTTTTGCATGGAGTCGCAAGGCTTCGCATTTGCGCCGTCATGCTTCACTACATTTATAGACACCGCATGGCAAACGCTTGCAGCAGGACGGTGGCCGTCCTTTCTTTGATGCCGGTCCATGACTGGAGTGAAGACTACGCAAGCTCCGTTTCCTCTCCAGTCATCAACCGCATCCCCGTAAGTTTTGGCTTGTCGCTTCGCCCCACTTCCTTTCCCACCCTTCTTGACTTCTCTGTCATGCCGTGTCTTTCCATTCCGTTTTGCATGGAGTCGCAAGGCTTCGCATTTGCGCCGTCATGCTTCACTACATTTATAGACACCGCATGTCAAACGCTTGCAGCGGGACGGTGGCCGTCCTTTCTTTGATGCCGGTCCATGACTGGAGTGAAGACTGCACAAGTTCCGTTTCCTCTCCAGTCATCAACCGCATCCGCAAAAGTTCCGGTTTATTGCTTTGCCCCACCGTTGCGAGGCACCACGAAGAAGGCACTTGCAGGGTGCCTCACGACCCCTACCCGATTAAAGGGTCACAGCCGTTGCCCGATGCCTAAGTGTTTTCTTAGCCTATGCCCACACCACAAAACGGACGACGGCTATTCTGCTTTTCTGACCGTCCATCCATTGCCGTCCGCACACTCCCGGCAAAGGCTGGCCGCTCAGCAGAACGTGCCGGCGAATTGACTTCCCTGCCAAGGCGCAACCGAAGCCCGACGTTGCCGGTCTCCACTTGCGCTTTCTTGTCAGCGAATACAATTCTGTGCCGTCACTGTAGCCGACGTCCGCTTTGTTCCCACCCTTTCTGAAAAGTTTCCGACCACTTTGGGAAACCTAAAGAAAGGGAAATTGACTCCTTGTCTATACCCGTGCCACAGCCACCGCATTGGCAGCCCTTGACATTGAGGGGTATTCCATCTGGACATCGTACAGGTGAAGGATGCGGTACAGGTTGCTCTTGCTACGGTAGCCGGTGCGTTCCATTATCTCCTTGATGCCATATCCGGCCTTGTACATGTTGATGACCAGCTTGTACCGTTTCAGCTTACGGTCACTGTAAGTATTCGAGTACAGTTCCGCCTCCAGGTCATCGTGGGCGTTTCGGTCGCGCTTGCTGAACACCCGGCACACCAGGTCCAGCGTGTTGACCGTCTTCGATTCAGGGAACAACTCGTCCTGAGTATCCAGTCCGTCGCCGATGGAGACAATCCGGATGCCCGTCTTACGGCAGAACTTCACAAAGAATATCATATCGTGGAAGTTGAAGAAGGCGTTGTCGAAGGAAAGCAGCACCGCGCAGTCGCCCTCATGGAGATCGTTGATGAACGCCTCCCATTGCGGCCGTTTCCGTCCCCTGCTGTTTTCCGTATAAAGCGTCTCGCACCCGTGTTCTCTCATCTGCTGGAAAACACTCTCGTCGTGCTCATTAATATGAGCATTACCGATATATCCGATATGTTTCATATTTCTCTGTGATTTATTTACAAAGATAATAAAAAATTCCCACTTATCGGCATATAAGTCCTATTATTATCAAAATATTACGAATTTAGTACCAAAATCCATGTGTTTGGTTCTATTTTCGTGTTTTACAGAACCAATAAGTTGTATATTGAGCGTATAACGCACTATTTTGAGAAGAATTTATTATCTTTGTTGTAGTATCTCACCAAACCAGTATCAACAATGGCAATAACCGGAAAATCGAGCCTGCAACACTATCATTATCAGTCGGAACGGACTGCGTACCGGCAAGTTATCAATACCATATTTACCGTATTACCCATATTACCCGTATTGACGATAATTGTCCTTTTGTCAGCTTGTAATAAACCTGACAAATACCAGTTCGACACCAGTCGCGGAGCCGTCGAAACCTACCGCGGTTTTCTCAGCAAAATGAAGGCTACCAAGACCAGCAACACCAAGGAATTCGCCGCGTCGTTGAAGGAATGGAAGGAAGTAAACGATACCGTTTACAAGTTCCTCGTTGGTGACTCAGTTTTCATCAAGTACCACAATGAGGCCAACGACTACCTCCTTATCCATGACTCCATCCGCAAGGAGCTGCTCCGTCTCTCCGAGACCTGGCGCTATGGCTACGATGATGTCCTCTCCATCAAGGAGCAGACCAGTGCATATAAAGATGACAAGGAACTGGCCGAAGCCGTTCATGCTGCCACTCCCTTCTTCGCCTCCCTCGACAGCACCGGCACCAGCGTCTGTGACAAAGCTTCCATCCTTAAACGTTACCGCTTCTTCCTGACTGCCACCCTCCGTCAGGGCATCAACAGCCGTGACGACATGCTGCGCTTCATCCGCGAGGAAGACTACATGTTCCGCACCTTCCTCCGTCACCTCTACGAGATGGACGACGAGCCGTTGGCCGACATCAGTCAGAACACCGAGACCATCTGCCGCAACATCTTCATCGCCTCTCGCGAGGGTTGCATCCCGTCCAAGGATGCCGTCGTCTATATGTCCATGCGCACCGTGCGTCGGCTGTTGCAGAACTCTGCCGAGTGCGTTGAGAACATCAACCGCCTGGAGATGAAAGGCAAGTCACAGGGCAATGCCTACCTTTGGATGATCATCCAGCCCTTTGTCAGTATCGACCCGTTCCTGCTGGCCACTATGACGCCACAGGAGCGCAGCCGGTTTGAGTATATCGTCACCCAACTGCCGAAGTCGCGCCGGTTCGCCGACACCTTCGACATCAACCTCAAAGCATTGAACTATCTGCTGCCACAGCAGTTGCTAAAGATATATGTATTATCCATCTAATCCCAAAATGTTATGATTGTAAAGGAAGTAAACAAGTTTATGGCCCTGATGCCATTGATGCTGCCCAAGCTCATTGACAGCAAGCAGTGTGTAGAACCCGACATCGCCGAAGACTCGGCGGTACTGTATTTCAACCTTGAAGAGCGATTCCCCATCGGCATGGTGATGGACATGATCGATGACGACCTCGACCTGCTGCTCCTCTACCACGGCACGAAGAAGTCCGAGCCGCGCATCCTCCACTGCTGCTTCTTCGCCAGTCCGAAGCTTGGCAAGAGCATGTTCAAGATCAACCTGCTCACTGCCGCCGACGGCTTTGTGGACAGTGTTGCCGTCACCATCTACGACTCCGTGGATGTCTTCGCCGAAGAGCTCGACAGCGACCTTCTTGCCCACACGCTGTCCTTCGACTTCATCGAGGCCATGACCACTCAGGAACTGTTTTCCGTATTTTGCAAGATGAGCTATGAAACCTGAGTTACTATATTCCATCGCCGATGTCATCAATACCAATGGTGACACCTATCGTGCCGTAGTGCCCTACGCCAAGCACGACTATATGGTGCAGGAAGGCAGCCGTCTCGTGCGCTCCTCCTGCTATGTGCTCCGTGTCATGCTTGCCGGCAAGCCCAAGAACCATGTCCGACGGGCAGTATGGAACATCTATGAGGGCGACATGGATAAGATTATCCAGAAGATCAGCCGCCGGGACAAGGCCTTTGCCGAGCGCATGAGCAACTGTAAGCCCTCGCCCCGGGATGTCGAGTGGATTGTGCGTCGTGCAACGCTGAAGTCGCTGACGCTGAAAATCTCCAACTCGTCTTACTACCTCTATGTCGGTAGTGGCCGTTAATAACAGTAACCCTTATGTATTACCCATATTACTCATAGAAAATCATGACCGCAAAAATACTCTTCATATTACTTGTTTCGTTCCTGCCGTTGACCGCTTCCTTTCTGCTTGTCCGCAAGGGTCGTCTCACTGCTGTTCGTCAGTATCTGTCCCGCTCTGAGAAGCGTCAGAACTTTGCCGCAAGTCTGTTGGCCATCGTCATCCTTGTCTTCCATTTGGCCTACTCGTTAGTTTTCCCCGTGACGGTTGGTCTGGCTGTCTCTTCGCTCTATGCGTTCTTTGCGATAGCCGTCAAACGTAACACGCCGCTGTTGCTGTTCATCCGCTCCTCCACACAGATGTTCCTTGCCATTTTCTCTATCACTGTTCCCGTCGGCTTTGTTCCCGGCATGTTCCCCATTGCCTACACATTGGCTGTAGTGCTGATTACCGCTTCCTGCTTTCCCGATATTCCTCAGGATAACCCTACGGAACCGAATATTCCCGTTCAGACTGTCACCCAATAAACGACTACAACGATGAAACAAAAGAAGAACAAACCAACCGTCAACTGGATGGCCATCGGCCATGAACTCATCAACTGTCTCCGAACCAAAGATCGCCATCGTCTCTCACGCTATGATGCCTTCGTATGGCTCATGGAGTCCATCGGCAAGGGCGTACCCGTGCATAACGAGCAAGGCGAGCAGATTCATGTCCTGCCGTTCTCTGCCTCTTATATGCGTTTGGCTGAGGAGTGGAACTGGGATCGTCATACCGTGCAGCAGTTCCTCGACGAGTTAACCGGCCTCTCTGTTATCTCCCGGCAGCGCAAGGGCAACACCTACGTGTTCTCTTTAGCCAAGAAGTCCCATAAACATCTACTCCTATAATTCTACATTCACTATGCTCCAAATCTTCCATCTGTTCCATTCACTCCTTTCAGGAAACAATGCGCTACGTGTCAATTATTTTCTAAGTCGAGCGAGCTTGCTTGCCTTTCTCCACCGGTTTAGTTCCACCTACTGCTTAGGCACGATTTTCCAAATCGGTAAGCCTAATTACCGTTAACTTACATTAACGGCTTTCATGCCCCTCCAAAGGAGTTCCTACGGGGAGCAAGCTCGGGCAAAATACGAATTAAATTTGTAAATAAAAGAGATATGGCAGGACGCAAACAAGTCATGGATATGCGCTCCGAGACGGGCGGTGTCAGTCAAAGAGAAAGCGACGAACAGCAGCGCAACTGGACGGCGCAGCACTGGCGGAGGAAGGCAGGTGACAGCCTCGCCAACTACGACCCCACACGGGCAAAGCTCAATTTTGAAGTTGTCCGTGGCGGCGTCGTGCAGCCCATCGACACCTCCAAGAGCATTGCTCAGAAGATGGCTGAGAACCTTGCTGGCCGAGGCATCAAGGACCCCAACAGCAATGGTGATGGCAAACGGAAGTACCGTACCATCGCCAAGTTCATCTTTGGAGGCAACCGCGTGCGCATGCATGAGCTGGCCTTTGGCAATCAGAAGGTAGATTTGACGAAAGGGGCTGACAACAGTGGCATCAACCGTTGTAAGGACATCGAGGACTGGGCACTTGACGTGTACAACTTCATGGCCAGGCGATATGGTGAGGAGAACATCATCAGCTTCTATGTCCACCTTGACGAGAAGAACCCACACATCCATTGCACAATGGTGCCGGTAGATGCTACCCGTAATCGAATATCATGGAAGTCCGTCTTTGGTGATGGTCGTGAGGCCGAGTCTGCTAATATGACCGCCCTACACTCAGACCTCCTTGAACAGGTCAACAAGAAATGGGGATTGGAGCGTGGCAGTAATATGGCTGAGACCGGAGCGCGTCACCGCTCCACCGAAGAGTACAAGCGTGAACTGGTGTCCGAGGTCTGTGAGCTGGAGACAACTCGCCAAGGCTTGCTCAGGCAGATACATCGTGCAGAAATCAAACTGAAGGGTATCTCCACGATGATTGCCCATCTTAACGAGCGTCGTCAGGCCATTCAGGATGAGATTGACCAGATAGCCCGGCAGTTCGGTCAGGATGGCTGTGACAACGCTGCCTTGGCAAGTCGAATGGCAGCTTTGCGCAGTGAGATGGAAGTTGTCAAGGAGAAGTTAGCTCTCCGCCAGCAGATGCTGGAGGATGCCGAGCGCACCATCCTTGCCGCCCGTGCGCGCCTCGCTGAGTTGAAGCAGGAACATGCCGAGATCCGTGAACATCTCGGTACCGACTTCAACCATCAAACCACTGAGTTGCAGAAGAACCTGTTGGCAACCTATAACGACATGGTGGCTTCGTCCTGGGAGCCGGTCCGTCCGACCCTTACCGAACAGCAGCGTCGCATCCTCGACGAGTCCGGCTTCACCCACCTCACAGACAATGCCGCTGGTGTCATCAATTGTGCCCTGCTTCTCTCCCTCAACTGCATCCGTGAGGCCACTGCCTACGCCGAGTCCAATGGTGGCAGCACCGTCAATAACCAAGGCTGGGGTCGTGACAAGGACGAGGACGATGAGCAGTGGTGGCGTCGCTGCATCGCCCGCTCAGCAGCCATGATGCGACCGGGCGGAAAGAAGCGGCAGAGAGGGCGGTAAGATGGGTAATATGGGTAATACCGTGATAGCTTTCCCGTATTACCTGTTCAGAACTTTACCGCCATTTTATCCAGCAGACTCTTGTCAAGCGCATGCTTGTTCAGAAAAATATAGGTGGTGTACATCGCCACGAAGCTCTTGCTGAGATACCAGATACCATGGTAGTTGCCGTAGTCTCCCCACGAGTTCTTCACCATATAGTATTCCTTGCCGTTCTTGTCCTTCGCCGTACCGAAGATCAGCATCACGTGGTCGTAGGTAGCCTCCCACGTATCGAAATATTTCTGTCTCAATGCCTGTGTCGGCGTCACCTCCGGTGCATCTACACCGAGACTGTCGAGCTTGCTCTTCTGCTGCGCCTTCGGCAGTTTGAGCCACCGCTCCGCGTCGCTCCCCGCCAGTGAGTACGCTTTCTGTTTGTCCAAGGCCAGGCCGATACCGCTCCGTGAGAAGTTGTCTCCACTCACATCTCCGCCCCATGCCACGCAGTAGCCATGGGCAAGAGCATTGTCGATGACCGCCATCATCCGGTTCAGCGGAATGTTGAAACTCGGACGCGGGCGCCATTTGTAAGGAGCCTCTATCACCATCCATTCATCGAAAGGATGATGGGTGTAACTGGTCACGCTGACATAGTCGTCCCAGTTGAGCCCGAGACTCGCTGCAAACGTCTGCGGGGTAAAGCGCTTGCCCCCATAGCTAAACTCCTTCTGATAAGTGCCGAGATAAGCATCCAGGATTCCTGTCATGCCCTGCCGCCACTGCGTCGTGATGGAAGTCTGCTTGCTGTCAGCATAGTTGTTGACATACGCTTCCAAAGCAGGGAAGAACTCGTTGAAGTTGGCGAGGCTGTCGCCCACCATCGCCCCGGGTCTTGTCATTGCCTCTTCCGGCACGATACCGAAGCGCTTGATGACACTCACCACGTCGTCGCAGGAGCCGCCTTCCGAGAAACGGCTGTTGCCATGCATACGGATATGGTAGTCGGCACAGTCGAGATAATCCTGATATGCCACATACATCTCGGCGAGGTCCACCGTCTTGCCCGTCTTGCGCAGGATCTCACTCTCCAAGAATCCGCAGGTGGCATAGTCCCAGCACGTCCCACTTCTGTTCTGATCCTTCACCGACGTTATCGCGTTGGCTTTGATGGTTGTGAATACCGGTGCTTTGCTTTGGGCAAAACCAGCCAGTGCTGTCGTTGCAAAAGCGACTGACAATAGCATTTTCAATGGCGTCATCATAACTGTAAATTTTATGTTGTTCAAATTGATTTTTATTAAAATGTGCACTATTGGCCGTTGTGTGATCCACTATATATGTTTACCTTTGCATCCGGAAACCTGCCTGTAGGCGGTCAACTGTTCTGCACGAACTTCGTCCCTCGATGCACGCATCTCTGAGGTGTCCTTACGAAAGCTAACAGTCCGCCTGCTTGAATCAGCAAGTTTGAGAATGCTGCACGAATCTGGCTATACGACGTGCCTGCACGAACGAATGCCCCTGTACGATCACTCATCCTCCACTTGCTGAAGGTTTCCATTTCATTATCTTTATTATTTGCAAAGTTAACATAAATGATATAAAGTTCTTGTCGATTTCTTAAAAGCGGTCATGCAAACAATTTGATTTCATTGCATGACCGCACACTTGACATTACAAAGATATGAGCTTTTGTAAGTTACTTAATAATTTCTGGTTCCGCAGCCATATTATATCCGCTTTCCTCTTCCAGAGATTTATAACAGACTGATCGGTCTTCTAAATAAATATGGTTAAGTGTGAAAGCAAGAGATTTAAGAGTTTTGTCTCTCTTATCTGGTTTTAGCTCGCACTCCCAAACTGTGATACAGTGCCAGCCCATCTTTGCCAGTTGCCGCTGCTCTTCCTTGTCCCGTTCTTTGTTCCGATTGATCTTCTTCTCCCAAAAGTTGGTATTCGTCTTAGGAAGTCGGAAGTACTTACAGCCATCATGTCCGTGCCAAAAGCAGCCGTTGACAAACACACACGTGCGGTACTTGCGCAGCACGATATCGGGATGACCGGGCAGACGAGGATTGTTCAGTCGGTATCGGAAGCCTTGACTCCACAAGTATTTGCGCACAAGCATCTCTGGCTTCGTGTCTTTTGAACGGACTGAAGCCATTACATGATGTCTTTGTTGTGGTGTAAGTGTATCCATATGCTAACACAAAATTACTAAATAAAGTTGTTTTTCAGCGTATTTCCATTATTTTTTTGTAATTTTGCACGCTAATTAATCAGAAAAAGGACATGAGTAAAAAGAATCTTAGGGGAATTGATCTTTTTTGCGGCATTGGCGGTTTCCGTTTAGCCATGGAAACTTGCCATGTCAACTGTGTCTTTTCTTCAGATATTGACAAATTCGCAAGGCAAACTTATCAGGCTAATTTTGGCGATATTCCTAAGGGTGATATTACCAAGATAGAAGCTTCTGACATACCTACTTTTGATATTCTTGCAGCTGGATTTCCATGTCAGCCTTTTAGCTATGCTGGATTGAAGGAAGGTTTCAAAGATGAAACTCGAGGTACTCTATTTTTTGAGATCTGCAGGATACTAGATTATCATAAACCTCCAATGCTTTTCCTTGAAAACGTAAAGGGGCTTGTTTCTCATAGAAATGGAAAGACCCTTGATACAATTTTAAGGACTCTTAGAAGTTTGGGATATTATCCACATTGGAAGGTCTTATCATCATTGGATTATGGCCTTCCTCAGAAGAGGGAAAGATGGTATTGTGTGGCATTTCGAAAAGATGTTCCTTTTGAATTTCCTAAACCTCTAGGTGGACATCCTACATTAAGACAGATTGTCGATATTAATGATAATTCTGAGAATCTTAAACTTTCTCAGTTTGAATTGAATAGAATTGATTACCATTTTGCACATGCAAAACCTGGTGATAGAATTCAACATGACAATTCAAAATATGCACCTAATACCAAAAAAGGAAAGTATGGTGTGTATTCTTTCCAAAAGGCAGATGGATCTTTAAGATTCCATGTTGGTGATAAAGCCAAGACCCAAATACAAGAAGCCTTTTATGCATGTCTTGATACATATGCACCAACTATAATTGCAGGAAGGACCCCAAAGTTATGGGATCTTAGGAGAAAATTGTCAGTACTTGAATCTAAAAGACTTCAAGGCTTTCCAGATGATTTCAAATTTCCTGTGTCAGATGCTCAAGCATACCACCAATTAGGAAATTCGGTTAGTGTTCCTATTATTAAGCTCATAATGAAGAGCATGATAGATACATATAACTCAACTATTCTAAATGTAAGTGAATGAAATTATGTACATATCTTTAAACTCTGTACTTGAGGCGTTTTTGCATTGTCGCCATAACACTGATAATAAGTTTTGGGGATTAGTAGCAATTTTACATGCAATAGGAGAGAAAATTGTACCTGGCGTTAGTTATACAATTAATACCAAGGATGTCTCAAATGTTCTAGAGCAACTATTTAGATTACAATCAGACAAAAAAACTTATACTTCTACATTAACCTGGTCGGTATTGTTTTCAAACTATTGGATTGAAAACATTCCCAGTATAATGTTCCAACATGAAGTAAACTTGTATGATGTTTCTACGTGGTATTTTAGAAACAGACCGCTTGAAGACAATGTCACTCCTGATATACTTGCTAATAAATTCTTAGAGGAAATGAATCTTAGCAAGGAAGATGCCACTAAATTATTTTCCTTTGATGCTAAGCCCATTACATTTGATGATAAACTATATCGTGATGAGGATTTACTAAAATCCATTGAAGATAAAACAGGAGAAATATCATCAAAAGACAACAAGACAGTCTCTTTTGAAACTCTATTTATTAAATCTAATCCAGGTTCTTTAGGGCAAGCGCCATTCATTCAAACACTTTATGCAAGTCAAGGCGTGCAAAAATGTTTAATTATTACACAGTTTGATTTCAACAAATATTATTCCAACAAAAATAATCAAGGAATGAAGAAACCTTATCGCAAAGGCGATTCTCTACAAGAAATTTACTACGGTGCACCAGGCACGGGCAAGTCGTATAAGATAAATGACGAAACTAAATCATTCTCGACCATCCGCACAACGTTCCATCCCGATAGCGATTATTCCACATTTGTAGGCGCGTACAAGCCGACGATGGAAGAAACGCCAGTGTATGGTGCACAGGGAGTTGAGGTAGCAAAGGAGAAACGCATCACCTACGCCTTTGTCAAACAAGCGTTCTTGAAAGCCTACCTCAGCGCATGGAAGAAGTATGCAGAGGGCGGTGAGACGGCAGAACCGCAGTTTTTGGTGATTGAGGAAATTAACCGAGGCAACTGCGCCCAAATTTTCGGTGATTTGTTCCAGTTGCTTGATAGAAGCGACAACGGCTTCTCCACCTACCCGATAGATGCCGACTCCGATTTGCAGAATGAGATAAGTAAAGCGTTTGCCGATGGCGGGGAGTATGCCATAGAAAGCGAGTTGGACGTAGACGATGCAGTGGAAGGCTACACAAGCAACTATGGCAAGACGTTGTCCGACGACATCAAGAGCGGACGAGTGCTGCTATTGCCCAACAATCTTTATATACGGGCAACTATGAACACAAGCGACCAAAGCCTGTTTCCAATCGACTCTGCTTTTAAGCGTCGTTGGGATTGGCATTACGTAAAGATAGCCAATGCTGGCAAGGGCTGGAAAATAAAGTGCGGTGACGAATACTGCGATTGGTGGACATTTATTGAGGAAATCAATAAGAAGATAGCAAAGGAAACAAGCAGCGACGACAAGAAATTGGGATATTTCTTCTGTAAACCGTCACAGGATGGCGACACAATTACGGAAGAGAAGTTTGTCGGTAAAGTGTTGTTCTATCTGTGGAACGATGTGTTCAAAGATGGCGACATCACACTCTTCAAGGTAAATGACGATCCAGAGGCGGAGATATGCTTCGATGCATTCTATTCGATCGACAACAAGGTGAATGTCGAGGCTATCAGGAAGTTCTTGGTCGGTGTAGTTGGAGAGGAAAATCTGATGAGTAAGGATGATGCCGATGATGAAGCTTTAGAAGCTTCAGTCACGGGAGGAAAGGTAGATAGGAGCCAGTATACTTTCAATGGTACAGGAAAATATGGGAAGAGTAAATTAGGTCAAACAATCGTAGATAAATATCTAAATCTACATAAAGAGTTGACCTTTGATGAGATTAAACAAACGTTCCCCGATAGTATGCTTAATGACGTTCCTGGCCCTGGGCTCATTGTCAAAGAAGGCGTAGACTTGGGTTCATATAAAAGATACTACAAATCTGGCTATACTTCCAGTGACGGCATAAACTATTTAATTTACAAACAATGGACATTGATAAATATTCAAGCTATAATTGATTTTGCAAAGAAACAAAATTGGTCCGTTGAGAAATTGTAACCATGCGCATACTGATCGAGGAATATCAATATGAATATGAGGACGTTTACGACGTTCTTAAAGGACTTGGTGTGCTTCAAGACGTGGAGGGAAAAGTAAGCCTAAGCTATGTGGGCTATTACTTCAACGATGACCCCGACGTGAACGATTGCGTGTTTATTCTGCCAAAGGTATTGCTGGAAGGCGAGTTTGGCAAAGAAAAGGTGTTCGGACATATCGAGCCTAAGGACTTGATAAATGCCGAGGACTGCAAGGAATTGACCACCGAGGAACACACATTTATCTACAATTTGAGCGTGTGGATATACCGAGCCATCACTGTATTCCGCGACCATGAGTTTGACCGGGTGGAAGACGGCAAACGGCAGTCGAGCATCGTGCTCTACAAGCAAGCCCCGATGATGGGACACACCAGGAAGCGCAAGGCAAATACGTTTCTTGACGTGCTGCTCTCCCTGCAGGAGTGGAACATACGGAACGAGAGCTTCGTGATGTTCATCGTGAAGAACCTTCATTCCGGCTACAACAAGATAAACTGGACACGCACCATCAGCCGAAGCCAAGCCATAATACAGGAAAGCATAAGCGGGACACACCGACAGGACGTAATTTATCTGAAACCCATCAATAAGAAACGGCAGATAAACTTCGATGAGGAGCTGCTTGTAATCTATTATAGCATCCTGCAGCACATGCACGACAAGTACGGTTTCCCTGTAAGCATCAACGTTAACTTCTCCTTGATACGAGGCGATAAGTTTGCGAGATATATAAGCGGCTACGGAAAGCGGAGGTTGAAACAAATCAAGTATAAATACTTTTCCGACAAAGCATTGGAGCTATGGGAACTATGTTATGCTTTCTTCGACCGTCCTGACAATATCATGCTCAACGTAGACCAAAGGGAATACCTATTGGTGAAAAGTTTCCACATTGTGTTTGAAGCCATCATCGACGAACTGATAGCCGGTGATCAGAAGTTGCCCAAGGAACTGAAAGACCAGCCCGACGGCAAGCGAGTGGACCATCTCTACCAATACCGGGAGCTGACAAACAACGACACAGACGACAACATTTACTACATCGGTGACTCCAAGTATTACAAACGTGGTAACTCCCTCGGCAAGGAATCAATATACAAGCAGTTTACTTATGCACGAAACGTGATACAATGGAACATCGACCTCTTTAACGACGGCAAGGTGGAAGACCAGAGCGGTCATGTGAAACTACGCGACGATGTGACCGAAGGCTACAACATCATCCCCAACTTCTTCATCTCTGCCAACCAAAATGTGCTCCAGCCTGAAGATGACATCAAGCTAATAGACAGCGACAAGGAAGCAGATAAGCGCAGACAACAATACTACCTCAGCCGCCAGTTTAAGAACCGCCTGTTCGACCGAGACACGTTCTTGCTTGCACACTACGACGTGAACTTCCTCTTCGTGGTGGCACTCTACGGACGCAACCACTCTGCAAGCAAGGTGCAGTGGCGCAGTAAGGTTCGGAAGATGTTCCGCAAGGAAATCCAGCAGATGCTAAAGGAAAATTTCGAGTTCTACGCCATGACCGCCAAGAGCGATGTCAATCCAGAAGTTTACATTAAGGAAAATTTCCAGTCATTGCTTGGTAAAGTATATCATCCCTTCGACAACCGAGAAGGCAGCGACCAGGAGTATTTCTCGCTCGCCCTACGCAAGCCGGAGAAAGAAAAGGAATACTACGAGAAAGTACTGAAGGACCCAGCTCTCGGTGAGAAGATGATGAAAGAAATCACCGATGAGAACGAAGCCGTGATGTTCAATCTACGGCAAGCGTTTTATGTTGCCAAGTGTCCGCTGGGCGTAGACCCAAGGACTTTACCCGAAGACGAGATGCCAATCGTAGAGCCACGTCCGCACGATGTTATTCCGAAACAGTTTCTCACAATGCACTATTTGGAGAACTACCCCAAGACAACATTTCTCATTGGCATCGTGAACGGCATGGATCATTTAAATTGGATATTCAGCAGAAAAGGCGGAAAGCGAGATGATGCCTACAACGTACGCCTTGGCAAGGACGTGCATGGCGGTGTGGTGAAGAGCCGCGAATACGTGAAGCACGCCAAGTTCGTCATTCTGTATATGGATGGTGAGAAGAAAGTGTACAAGGCGTTTCGTGTGAAGAATACAGGTGAATTAACTCGTGAGCAGATGATAAGCCAAGGGTATCTCAATCCACAGCACGACAGATATTTCTGTTATTTCTTCGATGAAGAGATAACGCTTGGAGAATTCGACATTGAAGCGATTATCGAAGCGGAGAAAGCGAAAAATGTGGAATATGCAAAGGGTATTCCAATTTATATGAATGGTGAGGAATTGATAAAGTTTAGAAAATAACACTAATTTTCGATATATCAATGTCCTCTGCATATTTGCTTTTGCTCAGGATATTAGATTGAACATAGTGGTGTGTAAACGAAGTGGTATTATAAAAGAATTACGATGGAAACATCCGACCTCATTCTAATTAAAGGCGAGCCAAAGACTCAACAGATTGTCTCCATAAACGAAGACCGAAATGGCGTTTATTGGGTAAGGTTCCATAATGGCAAGACTTACCATCTTGCCAACCATGATGTGAATATACTGAAATCGCCAAAAATAATAAGTACTGTCGATTGCAGGATTACAAACAAGATGGGTGCTTGTTTTAATCCTAAGCAGATATGGGAATATCGTCATCATTTCCATCGTTACTATCGTATAGAGTTTGAGTCGGGTGAGCTAAAGGAATACGATGAAAATTATTAGAATATCTCAAAGTCAGTTTTAGCTGACGAAACTGCAATACCCCCATTCAGTTTCTTAATGGATATTTCTGGTGTTAGTACATTATGGCTTTCTTAAATATAATGCATTAATTCTATGAGCATTCTTTAGTTGAGATGAAATTTTTCTCATTTTCAATTATCAGTCAAATTCGTGTTTTTTATATTGGTAAGATATGGTAAATTATCATAAAAGTTAGTTCTAAAATGCTTAGGATCAAATATTTTTTTTATCTTTGCATGATAAAAAAAGAAGCCTAAGAAAAGCAGCGTAATGAATATGAAACGTACATGAAAGGCTTCGCCAAAGGGAATGAAAAGGGATTTTTTGTATCTTTGCCACAGATAACCCTTAAACCCTACAGATATGGCGACACAGAAGAACGAAGTCTCCTTTGAAGA
>Ga0256406_1001732_pt1 | contig 33949 bp, 24 predicted proteins | sample RumenRJG_03DNA_FD_185986 | JGI IMG/M metagenome (GOLD analysis project Ga0256406, IMG submission 185986) | Bovine rumen microbial communities from Lethbridge, Alberta, Canada - RJG_03 | ecosystem: Host-associated > Mammals > Digestive system > Stomach > Rumen | place: Canada: Alberta | collected...
CTCTGTAGTATGCCGGTCTTGCAAGAACAGAATATCAGGAGTTCAAAAAAGTGAAAAGAGCGAAAGCACCTTGGTTTTCATAACCCCATTGGTGCCTTTCGCTAGAAAGGCGGATAATAAATATGGAGCATAAGGCGGATTATAAACTGATTGCGCTGGGTCTGTGCCTGTCGTCCCTGGCAGCGGGAGGAACGGCAGCGGCGAGTCCGGAGATTCCCGATTCCGTCAGTTTTGAGCAGCACACGTCGGCCGGCTCGAAGAAAGGCTATGGGGGTACTTCAAATACTGTGAAAGTCAATGCGGATGGGACATATACGGTGACCTATGGCACCCAGTTCGATCCCCATCCGCAGAGCAGCCTGCTGAAGCCGGGCGGTGATGTTTCTGTCACGATCACCTCTGAACTGAATGAGCCCAATGCGGCAGTCAATCCCAAAAATAAGAAACAGAGCGGTTCCATCTGGGCTCTTGGACTCAGCAAAGGTGTGCACCTGAATCATGTTGACATCCAGTTAAAAGGGGATTCCTATGATTACAGCTATGACTGGGGCGGAAATCAGAAGCTGCGCAGCATCACTGCATACCGTACCGATCAGATCCAGATCGATGATTACCGGCAGGAGAACGATCTGACCGTACATGCGGCAACGGAAGTCACGTCTGTCCGTGCCGGTGGTTCCACTATCAATATTGGAAACTGTTATATCAGGAGTTACGTCACCAAAGGAGACGATTTTGAAGATGGTGCCTATCTGGCCAATAACGGGCTGTATGCCTTGAATGAAGGCGGTGTGGGCATTATCAATGTGACGGGGAAACATGTCTATATCGATACGAACAGCAATAATTTTTCCAAACTGTATGACAGTGATACGTATGAGACCGATGTTTCTAAAAATGATGCTGTAAGCGGCAAATATGGCGGGACTGTCAATATCAATGTGGACGGTACTGCAGAAGACGTGGCCATCATTGGCAACCTTGATGCCAAACAGGGAACGATCAATATGAAACTTGCCAATGCTCAGTCCTACTGGCACGGGTCGCAGGCAAATTATTCCGACACCAAAAAGCAGGGCACGCTGAATCTTTCAATCTCCAACGGGGCCCAGTGGGTGCCGGACGGCTATCAGCAGAATCGGATCGATGGAGAAACGGATCCTGTGGGGACCGAACGGATCACGGCCCTTACCTTACAGGACGGCGGCATCGTCAACCTGCATGGCTTCGACAGTTTCATCGGGGAGAAAACGGCTGTCAAAGAACTCCATGTGGATGAATTGAAAGGCAGCGGCGGTATTTTCCGGATGGATGTGAATACGAAAGCCACACCCGATGGCGGACGCAACGGCAGCGATTTTGTCTATGTGGCAAAAGGCGAAGGCACCCATTATATCCAGCCCGTCGATCCGCAGAGGCTCACGGGCCTGACGACGCCGGTCTGGGTAGCCGACGCGGATGCCAATGTCTCTTTTGAAGGTTATACAAAACAGGAAACGATCGATGAAGGTTTTCTCTATAATTATATCCCGACGGTGGAAAAAAACGTGGTAGCTGCAGATACCGCACAGAATCAATATGGCAACAACTGGTATATCACAGCTGTCAGGGAACAGACGGAGCCCGTCGTACCGGTCATCGAGGCCAGCATGGTCAATACGTATGCCACGGAGCGGGCCCGTCTGGAAATCGACAGCCTGAACAAGCGCATGGGCGAACTCCGTGACTATAAAGATACGGAGGCCGGCCTGTGGGTCCGTCATAAGAGCGGCCAAATCGAAGGCAGCGGCTCGAACTGGTTCAAAAATACATATCATTTCAATCAGATCGGCTTCGACAGACAAATCCACAATGACAGAGATGGGAGAGCATGGTATGGGATCGCCGCCCATTACAGCGATGATGATGCTGCTTATCATCAGGGCCATGGCTCGGAAAAAAGTTACGGCGCATCACTCTACGCCAGCTGGGAAGGGAATAAGGGCCATTACAGTGACTATGTGCTGAAATACAGCCATTTGACCAATAAGTTCACGGCCTGTGATCAAACAGGAAGCGCAGCCGGCGACTATGACAACAATGCGCTGAGCCTCAGTGCGGAGTATGGCCGTAAAAACCGGTTTGGCCATGGCTGGATGTTCGAACCGCAGGCTGAACTGACATATACTCATATTTCGGGCGCTGACTATACCATGAGCAACGGGATCCGGGTAAATCAGGACAATAACAACAGCCTCATCGGGCGCATGGGGTTCCGGTTCGGCCGTGAATATCATCTGGACAATCCGGCAAAACGCGGCCAGTGGTACGTCAAACTGGATCTGCTCCATGAATTTTCCGGCGATCTGGGCATTGCCATGACGAGTGCCGACGGCAGCCAGTATTATTCGCATTCGACTGACGGCTCCGATACCTGGCTGGCCTGGGGCTTTGGCTGCAATCTGTCCCTGTCCGATCATTCCTGGTTCTATGCGGATATCGAGCGCTCTGCCATGGGCGATATCAACACAAACTGGCAGATCGACGCCGGGCTGCGGTTCGCCTTTTAACCGCATGCAGGAAAAAAGGGCACGTCATTTTCACTGGAAAAAAATAAAACCATACAGGGATACAGGCCGGACGGCACGGATGCATGGATCACGCCGTCCGGCTTCTGTCATTGTTCCATCCAGCCAGCACGGCCAGCGGCCGGGCAGCCGGACTTGCTGCAGCGAAGGGCCGGCCCTGCTTATGGTCCAGCTGGAAAATCATGAATGTAAGAGTTGAAATTACAATTGATTTTGTTATAATAAAGATGTAATTTAATATATTACATAAAACCGAAAAGTCCCGGGGAGGGGGTTATCCATGCAGATTTCTACAAAGTTTACCATCGCTGTGCATTTGCTGACGGCGGCCCGCTATTTTGAGAATGAGACAAAAATCACGAGTCAGTTCCTGGCTTCCAGCATTGGCTCCAATCCTGTGATCATCCGGAACATCATGCTCCAGCTGCAGGAAGCGGGCATCATCGATGTAAAGCGCGGGCCCGGAGGCATTACGCTGAGACGGCCTCTCTCAGAAATTACCTATCTTGATGTCTATAAGGCAGTGGAAACAGGCAGTCGGGAGGATCTGTTCCGGTTCCACGAAAATCCGAACCCGAAGTGCCCTGTCGGCAGACAGATCCATCAGGCGCTCGACAGTTCCCTAGAAACCATCCAGGCTGATTTTGAAAAAGATCTGGCTTCGCATACTGTCCAGGAAGTTTATGACCGGATCCGGTCAGCGGAGGAGAAGGATTGAAAGGATATTCCAATCCGGGACGAGTCTGGCAGTTTATATAAATTGAAAAAAATTCCATGCTTTTTTCAATCATTTCACGTTTTCCTTGCCGGATTTCTCCTATAATGACAGGAGTACAGCCTGCCGGGACAGGGAACGGATTTCCTGTGCCGCCGTATTTGCTGTCCTTCCACTTCCGGCAAAAGTCCGGCCAGCGGAGAAGCAGGCCGGAAATTTGTTTTTTCCGGTCATGGCAGTATGGTTGTGAAAGGGGAAGCTGCTTCATTGCCCCATCGGGGTTTTCACCATTTTGTGGTCATTGACGGAAAGGATGATCGTCATGAAACTGATTGCTCTGAACGGCAGTCCGCGCCGCGCCGGCAACACGGCCGTCCTCTTGAAGGAAGCGCTGGCGGGCGCTGCTTCCGGCGGCGCAGAAATTTCTTTTGTGGATCTGTATTCTCTGGAGTATAAAGGCTGTATCAGCTGTTTTGCCTGCAAACGGAAAGGCCTGGCAAAGGGGTTCTGTTATGTACAGGATGGCCTGACGCCCGTGCTGGCGGAGGTCCGTGGGGCGGATGCCGTGATTTTCGGTTCTCCCATCTATCATATGAATCTTACATCGGGGCTGCAGGCGTTCCTGGAACGGTTTCTTTTTCCGACCAATATCTACAGTACGGAAATTCCGTCCGTACTGGGGAAAAAGATGCCGTCGGCCTTTTTCTATACGATGAACGTGACCGGAAAGCAGGCAGAGAAAGTCCATCTCCAGGACAGCCTGCAGCCCTATGAGGATTTCACCTCCAAAGCGCTGGGGCTTGTTCCGCACAGGCTCTGTGCTTATAATACACTGCAGTTTGATGATTACACAAAATATGAATCGGCAAAATTTTCCGAAGCGGACAAGAGAGCCTATCAGGAAAAATACGGGCCCGTTTGTCTGAAGCAGGCTTTTGACCTGGGAGCCGCCCTCGTAAAAGAAGCAGAGGCGCTTACGCAGACCTGCTGAAGAAAGGTTCTGCCCATCTGTATGAAAAAAGGAGTCCGGTAATGAGATTATTGTTCCGTCAGAGGATTTTTTCCTGGTTCGACAGCTATGATATCTATGATGATGACGGCAATACGGTTTTTGTGGTGAAAGGACAGCTGGCGTGGGGACACTGCCTTAAGATCTGCGATGCCTCCGGCCGGGAGCTTGGCATGGTGAAGGAAAAAATCATTACCCTGCTGCCCCGGTTCACGCTGTATGAGAGCGGCAGGCGGATCGGCCAGGTGAAGAAGAATCTGACCCTGTTTTCACCATCCTTTACGATGGATTTCAAAGGCTGGAAAGCAAAAGGCAATTTCATGGAATGGGATTATACCATCCGGGACAGAAAGGGCAGTCCGGTGGCCATCGTCAGCAAGGAACTGCTCCGTCTGACAGATACGTATGTGCTGGATATCGTAAATCCTGCGGATGCGCTTTATGTACTGATGTTTGCCCTTGCCATGGATGCAGAAAAATGCAGCCGCAGCAAAGACTGAAAGGGACCGGGAAGATAAGCGCAGCGCCCGTACCGTCGGTGTGTGCGCTGTTTGCTTCCGGATATCCTGTTTGCGGACAGGACCCGATATTCTCCAGGACAGGGGAATAAGGTTTTGACGAAAACAGGTTAGGAGTAGTAAACTATATGGTATGTAAGTGAATGCTGTACAAACGGTACGTATCTGACGGAAAGAAAGGGAGAACTGAGATGAAGATCCATAAAACCTTTGCCTGGCTGACAGTGGTGTGCTTCTGTGTGACCATGATTTCAGGATATAAAAAGAAGTAATGACATGCCCTGCGGCATGAGGGATTGCCGGAACCTGGGCGGCTCCGGATCTGCTGCGGAGCAGCAGGATCCGGCAAAAAGGAAGATCCGTGACCGGAAAAACCGGTCACGGATCTTCCTTTTTGCTGTTTTGCATACCTGTTTCATCGCTGCTTGTGTTTAGTCGGGACAAACCGGAACAGAAGGTTCTGTGCTGCTGCCGTCGCAAATGGCACCGTGCGTATCCCGAGCTGTCCGTCCGTTCTCTTTATGCGTCCGTTTTTTGTCCATTTTTCGGAACGGTGCTGCATTCTATGGTACAATGAGGACAGAATCAAATATACAGGAGGAGAATGGATCTTGCAAACCATTACGATTGTATCCGCGGCGATTTTGAAAGGGGACCGGGTCCTTGTCAGAGAGCAGTGTGAAAATACGGAGCAGAGCCACTGGGAATTTCCGGGCGGCCCGGTGGAAGAAGGCGAGCAGCCCGTGTCTGCGCTCTTCCGCATCATCCGGAAAGAGCTGGCGGCTGAAGTCCAGGTGGACAGACCGCTCCTGCAGATCACGGACAGCGAGCCGAAAGGCCGGGTGATCCGGGAATGTTATCTCTGCACAGCGCCGGCCGACCAGCTGAAGCAGCTCGAACAGGAGAACACCCGCTGGCTGACGTTCCGCGATCTGGATCATATGGAATGGCAGGAAGCTGACCGCCGGATCGCAGAAGCCGTGAAGCAGTTCTTTAAGCAGGCAGAGAGGATGCTGTGAGCTGACCGGTATGGCATGCTGAACGGGTGCTGCAGGAACTGCAATGCCCCGCAGGGTGATATAATGATAGCATCATTTACGGAACTTTCTGAATTGCTTGGGAGAATCTTATGAACGCTATGGAACAAAAAATGACTTTGTGGGAGGCCCTGCAGGGATCTTTGGGCGATCCTGCTTTTTGTAAAGAGCTGGGCCTTACTCCGGAGCAGATGCTGCAGCGGGTCCGTGAGCTCCGCCTGGAGGAAGCCTGTGTGCTGATCGAGAATGCGGCCGAACCGGACGGGCGGTTTTCCGCCGGAGCCGTACTGGGCATCCTGAGGGGGTTTCTGCCTTCTCTCGGCGATGAACCGCAGAAAGGATGGCTGCGGGATTGTTATGATTTCCTTCTGCGGCAGATCTTCCCGGAAACAACGGAACCGGAGCCTCCGGAAGCCGCTGCCCGGTACGGGACCGGCCGCCGCATCCTGCTCCAGATCCTGCGGGGTGTGTATCATTATGAAAAGTTCCACTGTCCTTTCGATCCCAGACGGAATTTTGTCCTCATGAGTGCCAGGGAAGTCCGCCAGGAACATTATACCCGGGAGTATCTGCGGCTCCGCACCCTGGTGCGGGAGATGTATCTTTATGAGTTCATGCGCCTGGGGACGGAAGTGACACCGTTCAATGCTCTGGGCCATATCGGCGGCGTGACGTATGTGGCAACCTTCATGGCGCGACAGCTGCACCAGCAGGGAGTGCCCGTCGACGTGGCCCTTATCGCGGGAGCGGCAGCAGTCCATGATATCGGCAAATACGGCTGCAAGAAGGGCGAAGAGAAGCGGGTCCCGTATCTGCATTATTACTATACGGAACTGTTCTGCGAACGGGAAGGGCTGCCTCAGATGGGACATATCGCGGCCAACCATTCTGTCTGGGACCTCGAACTGGAAAACCTTTCCGTCGAGTCGCTGCTGCTCATCTATGCGGATTTCAGGGTCAAAAGTTACTGGAACAAACAGCATCAGGAAATCATCCACTTCTATACCCTGAAGGAAGCTTTCGACATCATCCTCAGCAAGCTGGATGATGTGGACAGTGCCAAGCGCCAGCGTTACCAGAAGGTATATGGCAAGCTCGCGGATTTTGAGGCTTACATGCTGGAACTGGGCGTAACGGTGGAACTGCCCGTCTCGTTCTCCCAGGCCCCAGCCGCCGCAAAGGTCCGGAAGCCCCGCGAAAAGATGCTGATGGAAGGGACGGAAGTGGTGCAGCAGCTGAAATATTCCGCCATTGCCCACAATATCCAGCTGATGAGCATTTTCCGCAGTGAAAGCGATTTCGGCAATCTCATCGAATCAGCCCGCAGCGAGCAGAACTGGAAAAGCCTGCGCACCTATATCAGCATTTTCGAAGAGTATTCGACGTATATGACGGAACAGCAGAAGCTGATGACACTGAAGTTCCTCTTTGAACTGCTGAGCCATCACGAGGAAGATATCCGGGTCCAGGCGGCGGCCCTGATGGGCAGGATCATTGCCAATTTCAACGAGCGCTATACGAAGGAACTGCCCAAAGGCGTGCTGCTGCCCCGGAAAAAAGTCACCAACCTGACGCTGTTCAGACAGTATACGGCTCTCATCATCGATCCGGGGCGGCGTTACACCCAGCAGCACAAGACCTGGATCGGATCCTGCCTGGGGCCTTTTGTCCGGTCAGTCCTGGCCACGCGGTACGAGCGGCTGGGAACGGCCGTTGCCAATATCGCCGAAGACAAGCATCCTACTGCGCCGTATCTGGCTGTGCTCGAGGAGTATTACAAGACCGCTTCCCCTTTGCCCGAACAGAGGATGATCCTGCTGCAGGCGCTGCTGTCCCTGCGTCCTGAGGATCTTACGGAGAGTTTCTGCCAGATCGTGAAGACATACCTTGCAACGGCCCTGCGGGACAGCAATACGATTGCCCGGATCGCCGCTCTCTACTGCAATCACCATCTCTTCAGGAAAGAAGAGGGGGAACAGGTCTTTATCCAGCAGCTGCTCCGGGTCATGCATCTGCCCGAGGGTCCTCAGCAGTTTGCAGAAAAAGAAAGCAGCCTCTTTCTGGAGGACCTGAAGACCGGTACGCACTGGCTGGTCAAGATCGCCAATATCCATCTCATGTGCCATGCCCTGAAACGGCAGCAGGAACGGGGCAATGTGATGCATCTCGGCATGCACCTGTGCAACCTGGTGAAGGTCAGCGAATACCTCGCTGTGCGTCAGGCCGCGGGGGAGGCTCTGCTTGACATTGCTGGTTCCATGACCTATGCCCAGCGCAATGAAATGGCAGTGGAGCTGTTCAACGGCCTGGAGATCGGGGACCTGCAGATTGCCAAATATGTGCCGGAATATCTGGGGAAGATGATCCTGAAGCTGCTGCCGGGAGAACTGGATGAATTTGTCAGTACGCTCCAGGAGGAAATCGACTCCACCAACTTCCAGCTGGCAACGGCGGCTGTCAATACGATCGGTGTGGTCCTGGAGAATTTCCGGCAGTTTGACAGCCAGTTCCCCCGGGAAAAAGAGAAAAATGAAAAACGGCAGCTGCGGCTGCTTTATGCCATCCTGCGGGCCTATGCCCACTACAATAAGGAACTCAGCAGGGATGCGTTCCGGGACCTTGGTACGTATATCTTCCACAGCCCGGTGATGCCGGAAGCACAGAAAGATTTCCTCTTTATCCACAGCTGCAAGAAAATCTGGGTCCTGCTGAATGAAAATACGGAAAACATGTTGGACTTCTACAGCAATGCGGCTGTCCTGAACCATCTGTATCGGTACATCGGGCGGGCCGAATCAAGCCACGGCTCCTTTGCCTTCACTCCGGAGAAAAAAGTCTGTTTCTATCCCGGTACATTCGATCCTTTCAGCAGCGGCCACAAGGCGGTTGCCAAAAGGATCCGGGACATGGGATTCGTGGTGTACCTGGCCCTTGACGAATTTTCCTGGTCCAAACATACACAGCCCCGCCTGATGCGGCGCAAGATCATGAATATGTCCGTGGCGGACACGGAAAATATCTATCCGTTTTCGGAGAATCTGCCCGTGAACATCGCCAATCCGGATGATGTCAGGAAACTGAAGCAGATTTTTGCCGACAAAGATCTGTACATTGCCGTAGGATCCGATGTGGTGGAAAATGCTTCGGCTTACCGTCTCGATCCGACACCGGATTCCATCCATACGGTGAACCATATCATCTTTGAGCGGGAGACCCGGGAAAGTGCCAACTGGTACACGGATGCGCCCGCCGCCAAACTGAAGGAAAAAGAGACGGAAAAGAAGATCCAGGGAGATATCATCCATCTGAGGCTCGATAAATTCTATGAGGATATCAGCTCCACCCGGATCCGTGAAAATATCGACCAGAACCGGGATATTTCCGCTCTGATCGATCCGGTAGCCCAGAATTTCATCTATGCCAACAATCTGTATCTGCGCGAGCCGGCCTATAAGCATGTGCTGGAAGCCCGGGAAATCGGCATCGGGGAATTCAAGGCCCGGACCTGGGAACATCTGGCCCCGCTGCAGCCGAAGCTGGAGGAGATGGGGGCCAATCCGCTGCTGCTGAAGCGCTATCTGGAGTGGCAGGAGAGGGAAGGGATATGCCGGGTCCGTTCCCAGTATGTGGATACGGGGGACAAGGACAAGCGCATCGTTGCTTTCGGCGCAGTGCACCAGGTCCCCATGCGGGATCTGCTGATGGAATTCCGGGATCCCCGCGTGGCAGAGCATGTCCGCGAGGAAGCTGCCGGGCGCATTGCTTCGCTGGGGTATTTTTACGTCGACGAGGACAGCCGCATATCCAATCCGGGCGAGATCCTGCTGGCGGAAATGCTGACGGAGCTGATCAACAGGGACTTTACCTATGTGGTCTACCATCCGGTGGATCCGTCCGGCTACAATGAACGGGCTTTTACGGCACTGACCCGCCAGGGGTTTGTGGATATCGCACCGGAAGGTTCATCCCATCCGCTCTATGCAGTGCATCTGGAATCGCCGGTGGTGATTTTCCGTGACGTGGAGACCACCATCAAGAATCCCTTCAATAAAAATATCCGGGTGCAAAGGGCCTTGGACAAGGCGCACAACAACCTGCTCAGCGTGATGCGGAAAATCTATCCGAGCAAACTGATCCTGTCCTTCAATACCAGTGCCATGCACTACCGCATCATCCACAAAGTAGCGCGCATCAATGGCGTGCCGACTCTGGAAGACCCGGAAAAACGCCGCGGCCCGTATATGACCGTGCCCTTCGGCAAGGCCCTGAGCAGCGTGCTCGTGCCCAATACGGTAACGAAGGCACTGCATATCGAAAAATATTTTAACCGGGCCGTAAAGGGCTTCAGCCTGGCCGAAGCGCACCATTATGCAAAAGTGGACAACCAGGTGAAGACCATCAAATCTTTCCACCGTCCTGTCATCCTGATCGATGATCTGCTGGAAAAGGGACACCGGATGCGGATGCTGACACCGTACCTCAAAAAGAACGATGTGGAAGTCAAGGAAGTGCTTGTCGGCGTCATGACCGGATCGGCCATGGATCTTATGGCCCAGCAGGGCATGCGGTGCGAGTGTGCCTATTTCCTGCCTTCTCTGGAGATGTGGCTGAACGAGCGGGACTGCTATCCTTTCATCGGCGGGGACAGTATCGACAATGCCAACAACTACAGCGGGTACGACCGGAATCCGTCGGTCAATCTGATCCTGCCCTATGTAAAACCCCAGTTCATCCACCACGGCGACACGGACGCAGCGTACAGCTATTCCCTGACCTGTCTGCAGAATGCCCGGCTGATCATGGAAACACTGCAGGATGAATACCAGGCTCTCTACGAAAAGCGCCTGACCCTGAAGCGGCTTGGTGAAGTCATCACGGTGCCCCGGATCCCGGACATCGATATCGGTGTACTCTTCGATGCCAATATGGATCCCACAAGATTCATTGAAAATGATATCGAACGGCTTGTGCGTCTGCGCTGGGGAGATACGGGCTGGAAGAATTATCTTAAAAACCGGGGCGGCGAATGACCCGCTCCGGCTTGCGGAAGGAGAGCGATTGTTTTGACTGACCATTGCTGCCATATCAGTGATCTGCCCGCCGAGGCGGGGGTGCAGCAGCCCCTTTCCCTGAAGGGACGGCCGGCACTGCGGGAAAAGAACCGTGTCCATATCCTTGCCCTGGGCGATGTGGGCAGGACGATGCTTGTCGGGCTCAGGCTGCTGGGTGCTGACAGGATCGCTTCAATCGGAATCTGCGATCTGAATGCAAAGAACCTCGAGCGGCTGGAGATTGAAATCAATCAGATCCGCTATCCCTTTGCCTCGGGAGAACGGATACTGCCGCCGGTGGATATCATCACGGAAAAAGATTTGTTTACGTGTGATGTATTCATCTTCTGTGCAACCAAAGGCACGCCGCCCATCGGAGCCACAGGCGATATGCGCATGGCCCAGCTGGCGGCCAACAGCGGGCTGGTGCGGCATTTCGGAGAGCTTGCCAAAGCGGCGGGATTCAAAGGACTGGCCTGCATCGTGTCCGATCCGGTGGATAACCTGTGCCGCGCCTTCCTGGAAAGCTCGGATCTGAAGCCCTTCCAGGTGCAGGGATACGGTCTTGGCGTGATGAATGCCCGAGCCTGCTACTATGCGGAAAAAGATCCCCGTCTGACTCATTATCTGACGGAAGGACGGGCCTTCGGGCCTCACGGGCAGGATCTCGTCATTGCGGACAGCCTGATCCATTATAATGATGCCCTGTCCCGGGAACTGACGCAGAAAGTCGTGACCTGCAACCTGGCTGTGCGTGATCTTGGCTACAAACCGTATATCGCGCCGGCCCTTTCCAGTGCGGCCATCTCCATTTTGCTGACCCTGCGGGGCGAATGGCATTACGGTTCCCTGTACCTGGGAGACGGGACCCGCGGTGCCTTTCTGGGCATCAAAAACCGTCTGACCGCAGGCGGCTTTGAATATGAAGACGCGGCGCTGTGTCCGCAGCTGTATGACCGGATCCGGAATGCCTACATTAATTTGTGCAATGCGTGAAAGAAGGCTTTACGATGCTCTATGTCATTCAGATGGGCTGGGATGAAGGCGGAAATACCCGGCGCCTGGACGGTGTCCTTATGAAAGCGCTTCGGGACGTGGACCATCTGGCAGTGCGGAGTGCAGAAGCTTTTGCCGGGCTTTTCCCGGATGTGCTGCCGGGGAAAGAGACACCGCGCCGGCAGGTCCTGTTCGCCGTGAACCTGGCGCGCGGCGGGATCAGTGTGGGGTTTGCCCGCATCATCGCTTACATTTCCCAGCATCACCACTGTCTGGAAAACTGTGTAGGAAGCGTGATCGTGGATGGAGCGGAGGAACTCTTTACCAAAAAAGCCGGCCGGGAGATGATCTTCATCGCCAACCGGTCCGGCTGCGGTTTTCCCGGCGCCCCTCTGGTGGAGGCGACGGGTTCCCTGTACAATTTCAACATCCGGGCCAAAGTGCAGGGAATTGCCAATCAGGAAGCCTATGAAAATGCCGTGCAAAAGCTGATCGGCAATTTGCTGGCTTTTCAGGGGGCACCGGAACCGGCAGGCGGGCGGCACCGGATTGCCCTGTTCCACGCCAGCAGCCGCAGGACTTCCAATACACTCCTTCTGTGGAGCATGATCCGCCAGTCCATCGGTGATGCAGCGTCCATCCGCGAAGTGAGCCTGCGCAACGGCACTGTCGTGGACTGCCGGGGCTGCAGCTATGAAGCCTGTCTGCACTTTGGAGAAAAAGGCGACTGCTTTTACGGCGGCATCATGGTGGAAGAAGGGTATCCGGCCATCACCGAAAGCGATACCCTGGTTTTTGCCTGTCCCAACTACAATGATGCCGTGAGTGCAAACATCATGGCTTTCTTTAACCGCATGACCGCTCTCTTTCGCTCGGACTTCAAGGAATTTGCCAAAAAACGCGTCTTTGCTCTCGTCGTGTCCGGCTACAGCGGCGGCGATATCGTGGCTGAACAGATCATCGATGCCCTGAACTGCAACAAGCATTTTATCCTGCCGCCCCATTTTGCTCTGATGGAAACGGCCAATGACCCCGGCAGCATCCTTGCCTGTGAAGGCATCGCACAGCGGGCTGAGGAGATGGCGGAAAGGATCGTGGGAAAAATCAGGTAAAGCGAAGAACCGGAAAGCGTCCTGCCGTTTTATGAGGCCCTGCAGACAATCTGTCCGCGGGACCTTTTCTGTAAAGGATGAGCAGGAGGAAGCCCCTGATGCGGCATCCCGTCCGGACTCCGTAATTTTGAAGATTTCGGGAACTGTAACCGTTTCATAAGGAAAAATGCCGGTTTTCTGATAGAATAAAGAAATATACTCTTGCGCTCTTTCGCAGGCGCATGCAGAGATTCTCTGTAATAACCAGAAATCGAGGAACCAGATATGGAACATTTTATCATGCTCATCGGAATCGTGCTGATTTCCTGCGCTTTGTTTGACAAGGTCTTTGGAAGGACCGGTGTGCCGGGACTGTTTATGTTCATCCTCCTGGGCATGCTGTTCGGATCCGACGGAATCTTCAAGATTCCTTTTGACAATTATGCATATGCCGGCAGGGTCTGCAGTGCGGCCCTTGTGCTCATCATGTACTATGGCGGCGTGGGGACGAATTTCAGGGCAGCCAGGCCGGTGCTGAAGGAGTCGGTCCTCCTGTCCTGTGCGGGAACGCTGATCACGGCCGCACTGGTCGGACTGTTTGCCGTGTATGTCCTGAAGCTTCCCGTGCTGGAAGGTATGCTGCTGGGCAGCGTCATCTGCTCGACGGATGCGGCTTCCGTTTTCTCCATCCTCCGCTCACGCAAAATGAACCTCCGGTACGGCACTGCATCGATCCTGGAACTGGAGAGCGGATCCAACGATCCTTTTTCCTACATGGCCACGGCCGTGGTGCTTGCGTTGATGAACGGAGCGGACATGGGGCCCGCCGCCATTTTACGGATGATCCTGCTGCAGGTTGCAGTGGGCCTTGGCATGGGCTTTTTCTCTGCTTTTCTGATCAAAAAACTTCTGAGCATACTGCATATTGAAGAAGAGACGCTGCTGAATGCGCTCCTTCTCGGCGGCGGGCTCCTGACGTACGCTGTTACAGCGGCTCTTGCCGGAAACGGCTATCTGTCCGTCTATATCTCCGGGATCCTGATCGGCAACAGCCATTTCCCCGGGAAATGGGCGAGCATCCGTTTTTTCGACAGCCTGACGGGACTCATGCAGATGCTCCTGTTCTTCATGCTGGGGCTTTTGTCCTATCCTTCCCGTATTCCCCATGTTGCCCTGCCATCCCTGCTGGCGGCGCTCTTCCTGACTTTTGCAGCAAGACCTGCCGCGACAGCACTGGTGCTGGCACCGCTCCGCCGTCCTCTGAACCAGATCGCTTTCATTTCTTTTGCCGGCATGCGCGGAGCCGCATCCATTGCGTTTGCCATCCTTGCCATCAGCGGAGGTGCTCAGCTGTCTTATGATTTGTATCATATGGTCTTCTGCATCGTCCTCTTTTCGATCCTTGTGCAGGGAACGCTGATTCCCTCTGCCGCCAGGCGTCTGGATATGATCGATGATACGGAAGATGTCATGGCCACATTCAACGATTACACCCGGGAAATGCCCGTGCAGTTTGTGCGGTGCATCCTCGGGAAAGGCCATCCCTGGGAAGGACGGACTCTTTCGGAAATCACCATGCCGCCCGGCTCCCTTGCCGCAGCTGTCATCCGCCGCGGCCGCGAGATCATCCCCAAGGGCGATACGGTGCTGGAGCGGGGGGATGAAATCATCCTGTGCGGCCCTGAAGGCGGCAGCACGGACAGCGGCGGCCTCCATAAAGTGCGGCTGTCCCGCAGCGATGAGTGGACGGATAGAAAGCTGTCGGAACTCTCTCTTCATCATGAGCTCATCGTCCTCATCCAGCGCGGCGGGAAAACTCTCATCCCGTCCGGTGATACGCTGCTGCAGGCCGGCGATGAACTCTATGTGACCAGCCGGAAGGACACCCGGGAAGCATGAATCTGACGATCCGTCCCTGAGCGGGCAGCGGCGGGGCCGCACATGCTGTTAGCGTACGGCTGTGCCGGGAAATCATGTTTTGACATCAAATTTTTACAATGGTGTCCTATTATGGAAAATAGCGAATCGAGGCGGAGTTTTTTAACGAAATCTGCAGCCCTGTCTGGAAACAGACTGTGCTGATGCAGGCAGGGAAATATGGGTCAGAAATGACTGAGGAGATACTATGACAACGATCCAGGCTTTGGGCGGCAGCGGAGAAAACGGGCGGAACTGTTATGCCGTGAGCGATGATACGGGATGTTTCCTCTTTGACTGCGGCGTAAAACGGGAAGTGTACGGAGACCGCGTTGGAGACTATCCGCTTTTGACAAGAGAGCTGGTGCAGTCCCTTGAGGCCGTGTTCCTGTCCCATGTGCATGAAGACCACTGTGCCGCGCTGCCGCTGCTTGCCCGTTACGGCTACAGGGGACCGGTCTGTGCTTCGGAAGAATCCATCGAGTCCGTATACAGTTATATCCATAAATGGATGCGCTTTGTCCGGAACAGGGGAGGCCGGTTGCCTTATGACGAGGCGGATGTGCGTGCCCTTTCCTTTGTGCCGCTGTGGCCGGGGTGGAACACACTGCCTGCAGGGAAGGGAAAAACCGCCAGGACTGTCTGCTGCGGACGCACCGGACACATGCTGGGAAGTCTGTGGTTTGCTCTTACTCTGGACGGGCACCGCTTCTTTTACAGCGGTGATATTGTAAGCCACCCGCTCCTGCTGAAACAAGACAGGCCGGAACCGGCCGATACGGTCATCCTGGACTGCGGTTACGCCGGCAGCACCATGCGCCAGGAAGAACAGACGGGACGGCTGCTGGAAGAAATCCGCAGCACTCTCAGCGCTGGCGGCAAAGTGCTCCTGCCGCTGCCTCCCAAAGGGCGCGGTGCCGATTTACTGGTGCTTGTGGCACGCACTTTTCCACAGGTCCCCATTTATGCCGATACGGAATTCCGGGAGTACGTCAGCTTTTTGCTGGAACGGAAGGACTGGCTGCAGGACGGGGTCTCCCTGCCCGCAGCGGAGAATGTGCACTATGTCCAAAACGATGGGGAGCGCCATGCCGTCTGCGGACAAAAGGGTCCGGCTCTCATCCTTTCGCAGGACGGCATGCTGGCAGCGCCGCAGGGGCTTGTCTATTACAATGCTCTGAAAGGGGATGCCCGCAGCAAGGTCATTGTGACCGGCCATACCGGAAAGGGCACGGAAGGCAGTCTGCTGTGGGATGATGCATACTGCCGTGAGAATGGCATCCGGATCCGGCGCTGCCGCATCATCTATAAGGTGCATTTCGATGCCGGCGACCTGCTGGACGGCATCCGGATCCTCCGGCCTCGCCGGGTTGTGCTCTTCCACGCACCCCGTGCCGACTGCACTGCTGTCCTGGAGCGGCTTTCAGGTCTTGGCATCGATGCCCGCTGCCTTTCACCCGGAGAAATATGGAATTTTTGATACGGATACTCTTCAGCGTTTGGTCCGCTGCTGGCAAACGGCATTGCCGTTTTGCCTGCAGCGGATTTTTATATTTCGAAGGGAAGACCGATTCTCCCGGAGCGAGTGCAGACGGGCTGAGCTGTCAGAGCTGTTAGGTACGGTTTTTTGTGCCTCCGCTGCCGAATGAAGTGTTCGGATCCAGGAAGATCCGGCAGGAAGCCGGTACCGGGCCGGTTCTTCCTGACATAAATTTTACATGGCTTTACCTGGAATTTACAGGCATCGGATATACTGGAAAACAGCTGTGGAAAGGAGTTATTTATGGATATCCATATGCAGCATGTCTGCAAAACTTATTCCGATGCGTTCCAGATCAGAGATCTGGATCTTCACGTCGGCGACGGGCAGTTCACGACGCTCCTCGGCCCTTCCGGATGCGGCAAGACGACGATTTTACGGATGATCGCCGGATTGGAAACACCCGATTCCGGAGAAATCTATTTTGCTGACCGGTGCGTATTTTCTAGCCTGAAGCACATCAATGTCCCGCCGGAAAAGCGGAACCTGGGATTCGTTTTCCAGGATTTTGCGCTGTGGCCCCATCTGACGGTATACGAAAATGTGGCTTTCCCGTTGCGGGCCAGGAACGATTCGGAAAATCTGGATGCCCGGGTGCGGGATGCCCTGGAAACGGTCCATCTGACGGGGTATGAGGACCGTTATCCCGGTGAACTATCCGGCGGCCAGCAGCAGCGCGTGGCACTGGCCCGGGCCATTGTCGGCAGACCGGACTGCATTTTGTTCGATGAACCTCTTTCTGCACTCGATGCAATCCTGCGCGAAAGCATGCGTCATGAGATGAAACGGATCACGAAGGCCCTGGAGATTTCCGCTGTCTTTGTCACGCATGACCAGCTGGAAGCGATGAGCATGAGCGATATGATCGTCCTCCTCCAGAAAGGAAAGGTGGAACAGCAGGCGGCGCCTGAAGAAATTTACCAGCATCCCCGGACAAGGTTTGCTGCCCGCTTCATAGGGAAATCAAACTGGATCGATGACGATTCCATGATACGGCCGGAAAAACTGTCTCTGGATCCTTTTCCGGGTTCCCGGAAATTTTCCGTGACCGTGGTCTCCGTGCAGTATCTTGGCAGTGCGTACGAAATGGTGCTCGACTATGAAGGCCGGCAGTGGGAAATGACGAGCCCCGTCAGGCACGGACCGGATGAAATCTTCCCCGTGTATGCGGATCCTGATGCTATTTTGCATTTCGACCAGGTAAAAAGGAGTGGAAAACTGTGAAAAAACTGACTGTATTGCTGCTGGGTGCTGTGCTGTGCCTGGCTCTGACCGGTTGCGGCGGAAAGACTGACAAGGCGGAGAAAGCTCCGGAAGCCAAAAAACTTTCCGGCAGTGTGACCGTCTATATGCCGAGTCCTTCAGGACTGAACAAGAAATACGTGGCTGCTTTTGAAAAAAAGACCGGTGTAAAAGTCCAGCTCTTTGAAGGCACGACGGGAAAGATCCTGGCCCGGCTGGAGGCCGAAAAGAGCAATCCTGTGGCTGATGTTGTCGTTCTGGCATCCTGGTCGGACGGCCTGGCCCTGAAAGGCAAGGGAAACCTTGCGTCATACAAACCGGCCAATGCGGACAAACTGTATGATGGCTGGGTCGACAAGGACAGTACTTTGTTCGGCACCAGTGCCTCCGCTGTGGGAGTCATCTATAATACGAAACTGATTCCCAAACTGGACGCGGACTGGGACGGGCTGGCTGACCCGAAATACAAGGATCAGATCGCCATCCCGGATCCGCAGAAGTCCGGTGCCTGCAAGGATTTCCTGGCAGGCTACATGGATGCCAAAGGGGAGAAAGGCTGGACGACCTTTGAAAACCTGCAGAAGAACGGCCTGACCATCCCCGGTGCCAACAAAGCCGCCCTCGAAGCCGTCACCACCGGCGAAAAGGCCATCCTGATCGCCGGCGTGGACTACAACGCCTACAGCAGCATCAAGAAGGGAGAGCCGCTGGCCATGTACTACCCCAAATCCGGTACCATCATCAATCCGCGGCCTGCCATGATCCTGAAAACCAGTAAGAACATGGACAATGCCAAAGCGTTCGTTGACTTCCTGCTGAGCGACGAGGGACAGAAACTGGTCTGCGATGCGTACCTGCTGCCGGGCCGCAGGGATATCACGACGGATAAACGGCCGAATGTAAAAGAGATCCCCCAGCTGAAGCACGACTGGGATGAGATGATGAAGATCGCCGGCGACTATGCTGCCAGACTCGTGGCACTGTGCAAATAAGTCCGGACTAAAGACTGCAGATAAGAGCAGAAGCTGTGGAATCCGGTTTTCACAGCTTCTTTTAAAATCATTATGGACAAAAAGATCAAAGCGAAATATTTTTTCATAGCAGCATTATTGTTTTTCTTCATCCTGGTTCCCGTACTGACCGTATTTTCAGAGGCCCTGATGCCGGAAGGCCGCTTTGCACCGGCCCATGCCATCCATGTCGTGCTGCAGGCGGAGAACCTGAAAACAGTGTTCAATTCGCTGCTTCTGGGTTTCCTGGTCGTCGTGACGAGCTCCCTTCTTGCGGTGCCTCTGGCCTTTCTGCTGGCGAAAAGCCGGTTTGCCAGATACCGCTGGCTCGATATCCTCTTCCTGGTCCCGTTCATGACGCCGCCGTATATTGCGTCCATGGGATGGATCCTCTTTGTACAGCGCCGGGGCCTGTTCCAGCAGCTTTTTCCTTTCACGGGACATCTCTCGGAAGTTTTTTTGTCCCTTGCCGGACTGACTCTCGTCATGAGTTTCCATTCCTTTCCTTTTATGACGACCATCCTGAAAAACGCGATCCTGAATCTGGGGGATAATCTGGATGAAAGCGCCCGTATCTGCGGTGCCGGGTTCCGATACCGGCTTCGGAAGATCACGCTGCCGCTCCTCAAGGGAAATTTTGCCATTGCCATGCTGCTGGTCTTTGTGAAGACCCTGTCCGAATATGGCACGCCGGCCACATTGGGCCGCCGGATTGGATTTGCTGTGTTCACGACGGATATCCACCGTTTTGCCTCGACGGCGCCCATTGATTTTGGAACGGCGGCGAGCCTTTCGTCCGTCCTCGTGGTGATCTGCATGGTCATGTGGCTGCTGCAGACGTATGTGACGGATAAAAATACCTATGCCGTGGTCGGAGGCAAGGGGAACCGCTCCGGCAGCACTTCCTCCCGTTTCGTGACACTGGCCGGCGGAGCTTACATCGCCCTCTTGATGCTCGTTACCATCGGCATCCCGTATTTTTCCGTCCTCTCCACTTCACTCATCAAACTGCGGGGATTCGGTTTGGCACCGGGAAATTTCACCCTGGAACACTATGCGACGCTGCTTACGGAAAGTGACGGCGGACTCGATGCCCTGCTGACCAGTACGGCGCTGGCCGTGGCTTCTGCGATCCTCGTGAGTATTGCGGGCACGCTCATTGTCGTTGCTATCCGGAAAGCCGGCCGCTGGAAAAAGGTGATTTCAGGGTTCGCTCTGTTTCCTCAGATGATCCCGAATATCGTACTCGTCATCGGCCTGATGCTCTTCTGGAACAAGATCTATGCCTTCGTACCGCTCTACAACACACTTGGTTTTATGGTCCTTGTCTATTCCGTCATGTTCCTGCCTTATTCCATCCAGTATGTTTCGTCTTCTCTCATGCAGATCAGCGGCAGCCTCCTGATGGCAGGCCGGGTCTGCGGCGGGAGCAGGGGCTATGTGTTCCGCCGGATCACCCTTCCCCTGGTGATGAAGGGCATCCTGGCAGGCTGGATGATGACCTTCATCATCGTGTTCCGCGAACTGGTTGCTTCCAGTCTGATCGCTCCTCCGAATACTCTTACCGTCTCCACTTTCATCCTGAGTGAATTCGAACAGGGAAGTGTGTCCGTGGGCATGGCGATGGCAGTGCTCTGCGTATTGTTTACTACCGCTGTGCTGATCGGCATGAACCATCTTACGGGGAAGCGCTGAAGCTTCCAGATGCCTCACGGCTCAGGCGGGGGCTGCTTTGCTTTCCGGAATGACAGGCAGGAAAAGGACGCCGGGAAGGAGGTCACCGCAGCTGCCCGGACAGTTTTCACTGCCCTCCGGATCCAACCGGCAGGCAGGCCCTGCGCATTTTCTTGCGTGCTGCGGCCTTGTGCCCTATAATGGAACCTGTCAGAAAGGGCGTGATTTTTATGGGACAGCTGGAAACAATCTGCAGGGCAGTTCTTTCTTATGATCAGGGGGATCCGAAACGGATCCATCATTTGCTGAAGGTCCATGCGTTTGCCCGGATCATCGGACTGGGGGAAGGACTGGATCCCCAAACACTTTTCCGTCTGGAAGCAGCAGCCTATCTCCATGATATCGGCATCCATCAGGGAGAGATCCGTTTTGGCCGCAATGACGGGAAAATCCAGGAAGAACTGGGTCCGGAAGCGGCACGGCCCATTCTGGAAGCAGCCGGTGTCGAAGGACAGGATCGGGAACGCATCCTGTGGCTCATCGGGCATCACCATTCCTACGCCTCCATCGACGGTCCGGATGCCCAGATCCTGGCAGAAGCGGATATGCTGGTGAATCCTTACGAAGACGGTATGGACCGGAAACAGGATGAAGCACTGTTTAACCGGCTGTTCAGGACAAAGACCGGCCGGGAACTGTTCACCTGTCTGTATTTGAAGGAATACGATCCTTCCGCGAAAAAATAAAGGAGCCCGGACTGGAGGCAGTCTTCCTCCAGGCTTCGGCACGGAAACGGGGACTGTGGAAAGTACTGGATATTTCAGCACTTTCCATGGTCTTTTTCTTTATGTCCCATTCCGTGAAATCAGATATTATGATGGAATATGGCGCTCAGACATATAAAATTCTTATCTCGGAAATCATCTGACAGGGCATATAATAAAAAGGACAGATCGATACAGGGTGGATCTGCCTGGAAACTGGCATCGTACCAGCATGGAAAGGATCCGGGGAAGGAGTTTTCTAAAGATGAGCACAAAGCAGGCAGCAAAGGCGGTTATCCTGGGAATGATCTTTTCTCTGGGAATTTATGCGGCAGCACCGGGTGAAGCCGCTGCGAAAAAGCCGTTGGTCATTGCGGAACAGGGTTCATTTACAGTCGGCGGGACGTATAAACAGCATCCCGGCACATTTGCCCAGGAAAATTTCACATCACCGGAAGGCCAGCGTGCCTACGGCGATTTTGCTTATGTGGAATATCAGAAACCTGTGAAGGCGAAAAGACTGCCGCTGATTTTCCAGCATGGCGGCGCCCAGTCCAAACGGACCTGGGAATCCACGCCCGATGGACGGGAAGGGTTCGGAACCCTGTTTGTCCGCTCAGGCTACAGTGTGTATCTGGTGGATCAGCCCCGGAGCGGAGAAGCGAACCTGTCCACGGAAGCCGTCACTCCGGATACGCCATGGGCGGGAAACCCGATGTATGGAGATAAGACGCTGTACCTCCTTTCCCGCGTAGGCCACTATGATGCAGAGGGCAATCCCGTTCCCAATGAGCAGTTCCCGGCAGGGGACAAGTATTATCAGGCCTTCCAGCAGTGCTGGACGATCGGCTCGGGGCCCCTGGACAATGACCTCAATGCTGACGTGCTGGCGCAGCTCGTCAACCGGCAGAAAGACGGTGCCGTGCTCGTCACACATTCCATGGGCGGTACCATCGGCTGGCGCACGGCCATCCGTACGGACAAAGTAAGGGGCATCATTGCCTATGAACCGGGAGGAACACCGTTCGTATTTCCGGAAACAGAAATGCCGAAAGTGACGGAAGCACGTTTCAAAGCTCTGTCCGCATCGGCTGTCGGCGTACCGATGGAAGATTTCCTGAAGCTCACGAAAATACCGGTCGTCCTCTATTACGGCGACCATATCAAACTTGGCTCCGACAATGTCGGCGAGGACAAGTGGGGTACGGAATTTGCCATGGCTCAGCAGTTCGTGGCTGCCATCAACCGTCATGGCGGCGATGCCACGCTGGTCCATCTTCCGGATATCGGCATCCGGGGCAATTCCCACTTCCTCATGCAGGAAAAGAACAATCAGCAGATCCAGCAGCTGGCCCTCTCCTGGCTCCATGAAAAAGGGCTGGATAAATAAAAGATCATTTCGAGACTGGTGGGCATAACAGAATCCGAGGCTGTCACTTCAGGGTGGCGGCCTCGATTTTTTACTGTCTGCCGGGAATTTCCCTAAAATATGGAAAAAGGACGGGGACACTCCTGACGGCGCCTGCAGGGTCCGGAACTGTTTTTGGAATGGACACAAAGGGGATCCATGGCGTATCATAGTAAAAAGACAGGCTGTGCCAGGGCGCAGCAAAATAAAAGGCAGGTATCATTTTTATGGTCCATACGACGACGAAAGATATGACAAGCGGCAGCATCCCCAGACTTCTCCTGGAGTTTGCTCTGCCCCTGATGATCGGCAACATCTTTCAGATGCTTTATAATACAGTCGATTCCATAGTGGTGGGAAATTTTGTCGGGACCGAGGCACTGGCAGCGGTCAGTGCCACGACGATGGTCACCAATATGTCAGTTTTCTTCTTTAACGGTTTTTCGATCGGGGCCACGGTCATCATCGGCAAATATTTTGGCGCGAGGGATCACCGCACGCTCCATCGGGCCGTGGAAACCACGATGGCAGCGACTTTTATCCTGTGCCTGTTCTTTACGGTCTTTTTCCTGAGTGCCAATCACTTCATGCTCCGTTTCATGAAAACGCCTGCGGATGTATTCGATCAGGCTTCGCTTTATCTCCAGATCTATTTTGCCGGTGTATCGGGTCTCCTGCTCTACAATATGGGCAGCGGCATCCTCCGGGCCGTGGGCGATACGAAACGGCCGCTGTATTTCCTGGCCCTTACGAGCATCCTCAATATCATCCTGGATCTGCTCTTTGTCCTTGTGTTCCATATGGGCATTGCCGGAGTCGCCTATGCCACGGTCTTTGCCCAGTTCATCTCCGCCTTTGCCACTATGGCTGTCCTGATGAGGACCCGGGACATATACCATTTCTCCTTCAGGGATCTGTGCCTTGACCATGCTCTGATGAAGGAGATCTTCCGTGTGGGGTTTCCGGCTGCTGTCCAGAGCGTGATCACCGCTTTTTCCAATATCTTTGTCCAGTCCTACATTAATTTTTTTGGTGCCACGGTCATGGCAGGGTGGGGCTGTTACAATAAGATCGATCAGTTCGTCATGCTGCCGGTGCAGTCCATGGCGATGGCTTCGACGACCTTTGTAGCCCAGAACGTGGGCGCGAGGCAAAACAAACGGGCTGATGACGGCACCGTTTCCTCCATTGTCCTGAGCCTCATGATTACCGGGGCCATTACCGTATTCCTTGTGATATTTGCGGACGCGGCCCTGCGCCTCTTCACATCGGATGACGGCGTCATTGTATCCGGTGTCAGTTTTATCCGGGTCAACCTGTTCTTCATGCTGTTTAACTGTGTCAATCAGGTCCTCGCCGGAGCCCTTCGGGGCCGGGGCGATTCGGTGGGTCCCATGGCCATCATGCTGTTTTCATTCGTCTTCCTGCGTCAGGTCTATCTGTTCATCATGACCCGCTTCATCAGCAATACCCCGCTGACCGTGGGATTTGGCTATCCCGTCGGGTGGATGATCTGCTGTGTGCTGGAAGTTTCCTACTTTTATCTGTTCTGGAAGCACAGATCCAGATGAGGGATGCAAGGAAACCGGGAAAAACGCGGCAGTTTAGCAGCAGAACAATATAAAAGGATATTTAAAAGAAAGTGGGAATGGATATGGAAAATGCAAAAACATCACTTCTCGATAATGGAACGCTGTGGTTTGGCGCCGGTGTCTCGATTGCAGAAATACTGGCCGGCACCCTGCTGGCCCCGCTGGGAATGACCAGAGCCATCGAAGCGATCCTGCTGGGACATCTGCTGGGCGGCATTTTGTTCTATCTGGTCGGGCTGATCAGTGCCCGAACGGGCCGCACCGCCATGGAAGCAGTAAAAATGGCATTCGGACATAAGGGCGGACTGTTCTTTGCCGCGCTGAATGTCATCCAGCTGATCGGGTGGACGGCCATCATGATTTATGATGGAGCTCTTTCATCGGAGGCGCTGCTGGGCGGGTCCCACACCCTTGCCTGCTTTCTGATCGGCGGCCTGATTGTGCTGTGGATCGCACTGGGCGCGGGCGGTCTTTCCAAAGTCAACCGGATCGCCGTGACAGCTCTGTTTGTCCTGACGCTGGTGCTTTCGGCAATCGTCTTCCGGGGAGGTGCGCATCCGCAGGCAGCTGCAGAGACCCTTTCCTTTGGAGCGGCTCTGGAAATCGCCATCTCCATGCCCCTTTCCTGGCTTCCTGTGGTGGGGGATTATACCTGCCACGCTGCGGATGGCAAAAAGGCTACTCTGGTTTCCACGATTTCCTATAACCTCGTGAGCTGCTGGATGTTCGTGATTGGAATGGGTGCTGCCCTGTTTGCAGGCAGTTCCGAAGTGGGAACCATTATGCTGAAAGCCGGGCTGGGGGCTGCAGGTCTTTTCATCATCGTCTTCTCCACTGTTACGACGACATTTCTGGATGCACTCTCCGCCGGGATTTCCCTGACTGCCATCAAGGGCGTCGGGAAGGAAAAACAGTTTGCCATCCTCACTGCAGTAATCGGGACAGCTGCAGCAGTCTGTTATCCCATGGACAATATCACGGAATTCCTGTATTTTATCGGCTCCGTATTCGCTCCCATGGCCGGTGTCCTGATCGGCTGTGTGCTGATCGGGAAGCGGGATTTCTATCAGGAAGCCTGTTCCTGGCGGAATATCCTTGTCTGGACCGCCGGTTTCATAGGCTATCGTTACCTGATGACGCTCGATATCCCGGTGGGATGCACACTTCCTGACGTGGTACTGGTCATGCTCGCTGCCGCTCTGGTGCAGAAAAGAAATGGCCGCGGGCAGCAGCTGGAAAAAATAAACGGCTGACCGGGCTGAAACAGCGGAGGACCGGCGGGCAGGGAGAGGAAGCGGCTGGATATCTGTCAGAAAAGACAGGGGCTGTGAAGCTGTGATGCATTGCTGCGATGCTGCTGTATGGCTGGCAGCGATGCGGATTTCCTTTCGCTGCCGTGGAATCCGTCCTTTCAGCCGGGCTGCCACAGAGGCCATGGCCTGCAGGCGTCAGAGAAGGATCTTCTTATTGGTTTTTGGGGGTTGGAAAATGGCAGACTGTGCTCTTTTAAAGCAGCCTGCGGCAAGGAGTAGTTCCCGTGCAGGGGGAAAAGATAAAAAAACACTTTCTCTTCGGGGACCTTCAGGGCCCCGGAAAGAAAGTGTTTTGTTTTTCAGTCGATATCAGTTGCTGCATTCTGTGCCGTTCCCCGTTTCGTACCGGGACGGCATGAAAGGAGAGGAGAAGGAAGAGACTCGTTACTGATTGACTCCCACCGCTGTTTCCTTGGCAATCGCTTTATTCGAAACCAGGCTGATGCCGCAGAAGGTAAGGCTGCATACGATCCATTCCGCGTAGATCACGTGGGGCAGGATACGCACGGCGGGCACGAACATCCAGGCCACCAGGACGATGATCGAGGCCATGATGGTATAGAAGGCAGCCTGACGGGCGCAGTATTTCGGAGCATACATGGTCATCAGGACGATCACTGCGAAGGCGGTCATCAGGGAAAGACCGGCCATCAGCGTGGAGATGATGCCGCTGATCGTCAGAGCGAAGCCCAGTGTGAGCAGCCCCAGCAGAAGGACGGCTGTACGGGTCACTTTCATATATTTTTTATCGGACATTTCCGGTTCGATGAACCGTTTATGGATATCGTGGGAGTACAGCGTCGCGGCCGAAAGGAGCAGGTTGCAGGCCGTGCTGACGTCAGCTGCCCACAGGGAAGCAAGGGTAATGCCGGCAATCCATGGATTGAGGGACATGATCAGCTGCGGCAGTGCCTGGGTCGGGGCGATGGACGGATACAATTCCGCCGCGATCACGCCGAGCAGTGCGGAAATGAAGCCGACGGGAAGCATGACGAAACCGCCGATGATGAAGCCTTTGCGGGCGGTTTTCACATCTTTGGCGCCCAGGGTGATCTGGATGATCGCCTGCAGGGACAGGTTCACCGTAACGAGGACGGCAATCCAGGTGATGATGGTCATGGGACCCACGCCACTGATGAAATCAAGCGAAGTAAGGGAAGGTGCCTTGATGGCGACAACGTCGATGCCGCCGACCATCGCAAGGATCAGGAACGCTGCTACGGTGATCCCGATGTACTGCAGCGTCACGTTCAGGATGTTGGACTGGCTGGCCGACCACATTCCGCCGATCAGAGTGATGCCGATGAATACGACCGCACTGGTCAGCATCCCCGTGAAGGGTGTGAAGATTTGCGGCAGCAGGGACGCCAGGATTGCACCGCCGGCTACATACTGCATGCTCATGATGACGAGCTGCACGAGGACCTGGCAGGCAATGCCGGCTACCATGCTGCGGCGGTCATAATAGCGCTCCAGCAGTTCCGGGACTGTCGTGATGTTCAGGCGGCGGTATTTTTTGGCAACCGTCAGTCCCATGACGATGGCGCCGATACCCCAGGCTGCTGTATACCAGCCAGCGGAGAGACCGACCTTATAAGCCTGTTCCGCCACGCCGATCGTGGACGCGCCGCCGACGGCGAGGCCGACGATGGATACCATGATGAGCGGGGTCGTCAGTTTACGACCTGCCAGTACGTATTCCTCGGCTGATGCAGCGGCCCGTCGTTTGACATACCAGCTGATGCCGAAGAGCACCCCGATATACGCCACAATGATGATGATCTGGATCGATGCTGTTCCCATGATTGAAATCTCCTCTCTGAATGCAGATAGTTCCCGAAATAAAAAAAGCCGCCCCTCAAAGGGACGGCTTTGGCCGCGGTACCACCCAATTTATCGAAATAAGAATAAAAAAAGGGCGGTACACAAGGGACGGATCATTCCGCGGTACCACCCTACTTATCTTGAATCGATCAACTCATGGCCGGATAACGGCAGCCAGTCCGGTACAGCCTACTCTTCGTTCAGCCATACAGTTCAGGAATGAACTTCGTGCCATCCTGCCTGTCTCCTCACACCGCCCGGGGACTCTCTGAAAGGCTAGACCGCATTACTTTATTCCGTCATTACTGTTTTCGGGAAATTCTGTTGTTACTCCACATTCTACAGGAAAATACGGTAAAGTCAAGAGAATTTTTAGAATTTTGTCAATCCATTGTAAGGGGGAAAGACATGGATTACGGAGACACGGACAGCAAGCGGCGTAAGCGGAGGCCCTGATGCCGAAGTGATGGTACTGCAGGCGGCCGGAATCTCTGGCGGAAAGAACCTGTTTCCTTTCGCATCACCATTCCATGCGGCAGATCCTCATCCGGAACAGCCAGTCGGACAGGGCAGCTGCCTTGCGCAGAAGAAACGGGATGCTTTCCTCTTCCAGATTTACGTACCCGGTCAGGAAGTTCCGTACGGACAGGCTGCCATTTTTTTCTTTCCCAAAGTCCAGGAGGGGGCAGTCGCTGTAAAAGACTCCATCCACACCGCGGATCCCCATATTTATCAAGGTGTGCTTCATCAACACCCGGATGCCCAGTTTGCCGACTGTATCGAAGACAAGGCAGCCGTGGGGAAAGGAACCTTTCAGCTTTTGGATCAGCTGCCGGACTTCTTCTTCTCTGAAATACATGAAAACTCCGGAAGCAAAAAGAAAAATACCGCCGGATGCATCGATGTGCTCCATCCAGGCTTCCTTCTTCAAATCGGCAGCGATATTGATTTCGTTCCTGAGGGGCGGGAGCAGCTCATTCCGTATGGCTATGACGCTGTCCAGATCAATATTGTACAGTTTCAGGACAACCTGTTTGCTCAAAAGCGGTGTCCGGTCCAGTCCGCATCCCATATTCACGATCACGGCATCGGGGTGCCCAGAAAGATACTGCTCCATCTCGCAGAGGATATCGCGGCTGCGCAGGATGCCTTCCAGGGCACCGAATTTCCAGAGGAAGGAGTCTCTGTGCTGCTCCAGCCTGGAAAAATCGTAATCCAGACGGCTAATGAGCCCGGCAGCGCAGGGATCCCGGAGGACATGCGGAAACAGTTCGCAGCCCCGCTTCCTGGCATAAAGAGGGACGATCAGTGTTTCCTGTACGGTATTGTTCTCAATGGATATTTTCCGCATATGTGTTGCGCCTCCTTGCCGGCAGCCGGGAATCCATGGGACCGGATATCTTATCCTTATTGTACTGGATAGAATTAGTTTAAGCAAACTATATGCGGTAATACTTTTGATTTTGACGCAATAAAATGGAATCTTGCAGAAATCAAGCGCTTTTGATACTATATTAGTTAGCTAAAACTAATTATAAGGGGGCATTTCCTATGGATCTGCAGCAGGAATATGAAGAGGCAGCCGTATTTTGGGAGAAAGTGGATGCCGATGCAAAGAAGATGCCCGGGGAAGCTGTGCAAAAAGCACTGGATCAGTTCCTCGGGACTCACCGCCTCTGTGTGCTGGCTACGGCCTGCAGAACATTTACGCGAGCGACGGCGCTCGAATATACCTGGCATGACGGGTGTTTTTGGATTTTTTCGGAAGGCGGTCAGAAGTTCCGGGCCCTGGTTGAAAACGCTAACGTCGGTCTTACCGTATTCGATCCGGATTTCCGCCCCGGCAAAGTCAGGGCCGTACAGTGTGAAGGAACGGGCGGACTTGTTCCTTATCTGTCAGAGACATATCTGAAGGCTGCGGAAAAAATCGGCCTGACTCTTGAAAAACTGGATAAGCTGCCTGCACCGCTGCATCTGATCCGGGTCCGTCCCTCCTCGTTCCTGGTTTTGGACAGCCGATTCAGGGAAAACGGGTATGGCGTCCGGCAGCACCTTGCAGGGCAGCAGTCTTCGGAAGCAACTGACTCCAGCAGGGCAGGACTGCAGGGGTAGACCGCAGTGGAAAATGTTTTTCCGCTCCCTTTCGCAGCACTGGACGGACGGCATCCGTGTTGCCGGAGCCGGGAATCACCCTGCTGCCGTCAGTCGAACGGCACCAGGCTGCGCTGCCGTTTTGAGAAACGGATGCTTCCGGTATAGCCAAAGCTCTTTGCATACTCCACCGCCAGCTGGTTGTACCGGCCGCAGTCTTCGGGCTGGTGGGCATCGGACGTCGTGATGACGGGCAGGCCGTACTGCGCTGCCAGTTTCATGAATTCCGGATACGGGGAGATCTCATGGATCGGATACCGGTAGTACGTCCCCGTGTTGACATCGATGACCATATGGGCCTCCTGCAGCGCTTTGACCGCCCGGAGAAGATACGGCGTCACATCAAAATCGGGCAGATACCGGAACAGCCGGATATTGAAGGGATGGCCGAGCACGTCGTACAGGCCGGAAGCCGCCAGCTTTTCGACTTCTTCCGTGTACCATTCGTAGATATCCCGCAGCGGAATCCTGTCCCACTCTGCCTTGATTTCGGAGGAGTCGTAGGCCCAGCCATGAAGGAAATGGACGGAACCGATGATGTAATCGAAGTCATATCGCTTCAGGATATCCCGGACCTTGTCCTGGTCCTGAAAATTGCATACCTCGATGCCGATCTTTACGGCGTGGCGTTCCTGCAGCTTGTGCATAAAAGCAAAATACTGGTCAAGCGTATACTTGAATTTATTCGTCCTGAGCCATTTTTGCTGGAATGTGCCGATAAAAGAATCATCAAGGATCAGATCCTGGTAATAAAGTTCCCTGAATTCCGGAAACGTGTGGGAATGCTCGGAGATGCCGATTTCCGACAGGCCCCGTTTGCGGGCCGCTTCAAAAAAGCCCTCTGCCCAGTCCGCATCATATGATCCTTTTTCAAAATGCATGTGATAATCGATTCGCATTGCTCTCCATCCTTTCAGCCCGGCTTCGGTCCAAACCGATGATTTTTACTGTCTATTTTAGCATATCGAAAGCGTCAGCAAAAAGGGAAGGCAGCAGAAAAATGTGTCCGGAATCCGCAGCGGTTCTCTTGCGGGATGCTCTGCGCCGCAGCCCGGAAGCCGAAATGCGGAAACGGCGGATCCTTTTCCGGTATGCTTACAGCACTCCGCTGCTGTCGGTCATGCGGATGTACTGCGCCGGGATCGGTTCCTCCAGCCGGTAGATGATGGTCAAGGGGCGGGAGCCGGAACAGGTCTCGATGTGTGCGGGTCCCAGAAAAGCAAAAGTCATGGCGTTTCCATGGGCATCTTTTTTGCATTCCCGCACGAAAAGGAGCACGATGTTTCCGTTTTCCCGCTGGTGGATATAACGCTGCCCCGTAGGGGAATCCGGCGCGGTCGTACTCTGGGACTGCCAGTGGAAATGCCTGCTGTCGATGGAATAGTCATCGTAAAGGGTCGTGCCCGAGAATTCCTTTTCTGATTTATTCAGTGTCACCAGGAAGACGTCCGTCGGCGTTGTGACAACGTGACTGTTTCCCGGATGGAGATACTTGACGCCTTCCCGGACGCTGGCCGGATTCTTGAGCCCCAGGGCGGCAAAGATCTGGTCCCGGGAATAATGGCAGTGGATTTCCAGGGCGCAGGGATAGGGGAGCCGTGCTTTACCGGGAAGCACCGTGAAACTGTCATACTGGTGCTGCAGCAGTGCTTTCAGCTCTTCTGTCAACGGGCCAAGGTTCCGGAGGCGGGCAAAGAACTGTCCGGCGTCTTCCTCATCGCTGGCTTTGATCGTGAACTGCCACATGCGGGCATATTGGGACTCGAGGGGCGACAGACTGGCCGGCCACTTCTGCAGAGCCTGCTGCACAAAGCTGAGCCACTGCGGGGAATCGATGGAAAGCAGGCGGGGAAAGGCCCGCGTAAGGGCTGTCTCTTCCGGAACGGGAGCAAAGTACGGGATCACCCGAGCTTCCGCACAGAGCCGGGAATAGGAACGGCTGCCATCGTAAAATGTCCCAGGGTCCAGAGCGGCAGCCCGGAAAAATTCTTCCAGTGTGGGTACGCGGCCCGACACTTCGTGCAGTTCAAGGATCAGTTCCTTGTAATATTCATTGCGCCGCAGCCTGGATTTGATATTGTCCAGGACTCTTTTCTGGGCAATCTCTTCCATCTGGATGGAGCAGCCTTTGGGAACATGGGGAAATCCGTCTTTGATTTCTTTTTTGATGGAAGCGGGGCGTCTGCCGAGCAGCGCCTGGAACCGGGCTGCAAAATTATACTTTTTATTGGCCTGGGCCACAAAGTCCAGGACGGTCAGGCAGTCCTTCCCTTCGCAAAGGCGCAGCCCGCGGCCGAGCTGCTGCAGGAAAATGGTCAGGCTGTTCGTGGGCCGCAGGAAAAGGACGGTATCGATGGACGGGATATCGACACCCTCATTGAAAAGATCCACTGCGAAAAGAAGATTGATCTTTCCTGTTTCCAGGGCTGTCCGGGCGGAAGTCCGTTCCTCTTCCGAAGCTTCGCTCGTCAGCGCAAGGGCCGGGATGCCATGTGTGTTGGCATAATCTGCCATGAAGCGCGCATGGGCTTTGGAAACACAGAAACCGAGCCCCCTGATTGCGTGGATATCCGCCGTGTAGCGGTCCAGAGCATCCAGGATGGAATGGGCCCGTTTCAGGGCCGAACTGCTTTCCAGTGCAAAAAGCCTGTTCAGTTCACCCGTATCATACTGGCCGTTCGTCCATTTGATATGGGAGAGGTCGAGCGGGTCTTCCACGCCGAAATAATGGAACGGGCAGAGCAGACGGCGCTCGATGGCATCGGACAGACGGATCTCGGCGGCAATGTGCCCGTCAAAATAAGACAGGATATCCTTTCCATCCATCCGCTCAGGCGTCGCCGTGAGGCCCAGCAGGATCCGGGGCTTGAACCAGGTGAGCAGGTGCTGGTATGATTTTGCGGCAGCATGGTGGAATTCATCGACGATGATCATGTCATAATAGGCGGGATCCATCCGTTTCCAAAATCCGGAGCTTTCAAAGGACTGGATGGACATGAATACATGGGATGGGTCCTCTGTGCGGTCTTTTCCGACATAAAGTCCGCCAAAACCGGGATCCCGCATGACCTGGCGGAAACAGGACTGTGCCTGTTTCAGGATCTCTTCCCGATGGGCGACAAACAAAAGCGTGGCGCCTTCCTGCCGCGACCGGGCAAAACGCCTGTAATCAAAAGCGGCGATCGCTGTCTTGCCCGTTCCAGTTGCCGCGACGATGAGATTATGGTAATGGTGCCGGCTTTCCCGTTCCACCTGCAGGGCATCGAGGATGATCTGCTGGTATGGATAGGGCCTGATCTCAAAAGAATAACTGTATCCGTCGGACTTCTCTCCATGATGGCGCTGCGCATCGACGGCACGCTGCAGTTCCTGATAATCTTCCCCGTTTTCCGGATGATAAAGTCTGAATTCGTCGGAGTGCCAGTACGTCTCAAAGGTGGCTTCCATCTTTCTCATGATATCCGGCATGTCCTGCCGTGTGATCTTCATGTTCCATTCCATCCCGTCCGCAATGGCCGCGTGGGACAGATTGGATGAGCCGATATAAGCTGTGGAAAAGCCGGAATCCCTGTAAAACAGGTATGACTTGGCATGGAGCCTGGTTTCTTTTACATTATAGGAAACGCGGACTTCCGTATTGGGAAGCTGTGCCAGTTCCTGGATGGCCTTGGGATCCGTGGCGCCCATGTACGTTGTCGTGAGGATCCGCAGTCTGCCGCCTCTTTGGGTGAAACGCTGCAGCTCCGGCCGGATCATGGAATAGCCCGAGAACTTGATGAAGGATACCAGAAAGTCGATCCGGTCCGATGATGCGATTTCTCTTCGCAGCTCTGATACGAGAGAGATATCCTTCTGGCTGTTTGTAAACAGGAAAGACCGGGAGAGAGATGTTTCGGGTCTCTGTCTGTGAGGTGCTCCGGTCTGGTTGAGCTTGTGCGTCAGCTCCGTGAGGAGAAATTCCTGCCGGGGGATTTCAAGGTCCTTTCCCAGACCGCTGGTGCAGTCAGCCAGCAGGCGGATCACGGCATTCGTCAGGGTAAGCTCATCCGTCAGCAGTTGCTGGTCCTCGCCTGCAGCATCGGGATCTTCCGAAAAGGCTGCAGCGGCCCGCTGCAGGATCCGGGTATCCCCGTCAGCAATGCTCTTCAGGCAGCTCTGTACGACGCGTTTGATATAGGATGCCAGATAGCCGGCTGCATCCTGCGGGTCGGGCGTTTCAGTGCGGGCCCAGATTTCGCCGCGGTCCAGGGCCTGCGTCAGCACTCGCTCCACTTCTCTGGATATGATTTTTTCGTAGATGCCATTAGGCAGCTTCATGGTAATCTCCTTTCCCGAACCAGCGGTCGCGTATACTGTTTCCAGTATAGCAGCTTCCCGGGCCCGGATCAAAGAAGCCCTGGTATGGTATGTGTCAACGTTTTCTCGGGATACCCATATAAGATTGTGTCATAGCCTAATTAAATGCGAAAAATGGAGCTTAAATGACCTATTGCTGTGCTGCTGGCCGTATAGCCTCCAATTCTCCCGTTT
>Ga0256406_1001733_pt1 | contig 33926 bp, 31 predicted proteins | sample RumenRJG_03DNA_FD_185986 | JGI IMG/M metagenome (GOLD analysis project Ga0256406, IMG submission 185986) | Bovine rumen microbial communities from Lethbridge, Alberta, Canada - RJG_03 | ecosystem: Host-associated > Mammals > Digestive system > Stomach > Rumen | place: Canada: Alberta | collected...
GGCAGGGGGCAGATTGCTTACGCGTTACTCACCCGTTCGCCGCTATGCATTGCTGCACCGCTCGACTTGCATGTATAAGACACGCCACCAGCGTTCGTTCTGAGCCAGGATCAAACTCTTCATTAATATTTCTAAAGTCTTGGTCCCGTTACTTAATCACGTTCGTATTCATTGACTTTCCAAGAATTCTCTTGGACCCGTCACTAAGCACATCTCCGATTCCTTCAATCTACTCAGCAACCTCTCGGGTTACTGTCCCTCGATCGCGGCTTACTTGGTTCTTCGCTTTCAGCGTTTCGTTTTCGGCCGTCCCTCTCAGGAACGACGCCAATTATAGAATTTTCAGGAACATTTGCAAGGGTGTTTTTGCAGAAAAAATCGCATTTTTTTCTTATTTTCGCAAAAAACGGGAAAGCAACGAGTCTTTCGCAGGGAAAATACCAAAGAGTTCACAAACTATTCACACAAAAATTTCGGACACTCGAATTTTTCTGCTAAAAATCAGGGCTATTACGCCCGATAGGAGCGAACTATAAGTGAAAAAGGATCCTTTTCCATGTCAATTGGAGTACTTTCGACCTGCCAACGGAACCATGTCAGCTGCCTTTTGGCATAATTGCGGGTCTTTTTCTTGACTTCTTCGACGACTTCGTCCATTTCCGCAGGCGTTTTCACCTGCAAAAGTTCCCTATAGCCAAGACTTTGCCACGCAGGAGCGGACAACGGAACATCCTTAGCAAGCACGTTCACCTCGTCAACCCAGCCGTCCAGAATCATCTGGTCCACGCGGGAATCAATCCTCTTATATAGGGCATCGCGTTCCCGTTGCAGCCAAAAAATTGGCAACTTCCCTATTCCGCCCTCACGGTCTTTCTGGAATTCCGATAGCCTGCGACCCGTCGCCTTGAACACCTCTACGATTCGAACTAGGCGATGTACATTGTTCGGTTCCACATTCTGCACCAATTCCGGATCAGCCGCCATCGCCATTTTATACAAACTATCAGCCCCCTCGCGAGCCGCAAGGTTTTCCAATTCTAGCCGGACTTCTTCGGGGACCGCGGGAATCTGCGGCAAGCCAAGCATCAGGCTCTGCAGGTACAGTCCCGTCCCCCCCACCAGGATATAATTTCGTTCCGGATTCGCAGACAGCAACTCTTTTACTTTGTTACAAAAGCCACCCGCCGAAAAAGACGACATCGGATCCAGGAAATCAACGAGATGATGACGTACCCGTCCAAGGCTCGCGGCATCAGGCTGCGCCGTTCCAATACAAAAGCCCTTGTAAATTTGCCTGGAATCGACGCCGATAATTTCGGCATCATAGTGTTCGGCAAGCCGCAGTGACAATTCTGATTTTCCGATTCCGGTCGCTCCGACCAAGGCAAACAAGACAGGCATGGCCTCAATTTAGTTATATTATCAGCCACCATGGGAAAAATGAAACACGTTGTCGCCATAATCATCGTTCTTACCATCTTGATCGGAGGTTTTATCTTCCTACTTCCGAAACTTTCAGGAATGCTGGCGACAGACAGCACCACCAACGCCACGGCCACTGACTCCACCACAGTTCAAGAATCCGTTCCAGACACGCTTTCCTTCGAAGAAAAGATGCAGCAGGCCCTGCTCCCTCTGGAAGTCAGCTATTCCAAGCGCAAGAAGCGCCATATCTGGACGATGGGAGGCGGCCAAACCGTCATCATGTACCTCCTGCAAGCCCAAAGATTCATCGAAAAGAACGGCGGCAAGATTCTTTTCATGGAAGAACTCTACAATAACAACGAAGTCTTCCAGGCAGCCAAAGTCGACCTGATCAAGGATAACGGGGATACACTGAACCTCGAATTCCAGGTTTCCCGAAACGAATTCAAGCCGGGGGCCTCCATTCTCGCAGTCGCCTTCCAGGTTACAAACCTTACCCCCGAATTGATTGTCGGTTTGAACCAGCTGGATTTCAAGTACGATTTACTTGTTCCGCCCTTCGGTCCAAGCGACGACTTTTATCGCGATCTGGACAGAATCAAGCGTAAGGAAATCGCCCTGTGGATCCCCATGGAATCTACCAAGCTTAACAAGGCGCACAACAAACTTCGTCCGCTGCGCATCCACCACACCGAAGAACAAATCGAAAACGTTATCACCGAAGCCTACCGCAAAATTCCCGAAGCCAAGGGGATCGTCAGCCGCTACGGGGACCAAGCCGTTGAGCACAGACAACTCCTGCAAGCTATCTTGAAGCCCACCAAGGAACATGGGCTCTGGTTCGCCGACATCTCCATGAACAAGCTATCCATCGTCCCGCAGACATGCCAAGATATGGAAATGACCTGCAAGTGCACGGCACCGTACAATCCCGACAACAGCTCGCTCTCGGACTACACCAAGTCTAAACTGCGCGAAGCCAAGCGGAACGGTCTTGCCACCATGATTCTCCCCTTAAACCAAAGTTCTTTGGAAAAGCTCGGCAACCTGTCCGAAATAGCTCAGAAACAGGGCACCACCCTCGTAAATTTATCTACCTTTATGAAGAAATGACAAGGAGTCCCGCATGACCGTAAAACTTGGATTTAATGTTGACCATATCGCCACCATCCGCGAAGCCCGCAAAATTTGCGAACCGGATCCCATCGCGGCTGCCGTACTCGCCGAACTCGCCGGAGCGGAAGGCATCACCATGCACTTGCGCGAAGACAAGCAGCACATCCAGGATCGCGACGTTCAGCTTTTGCGCCGCACGGTCACGACCAAGATGAACCTGGAAATCTGCCCCGCACAGGAAATGGTCCAGGTCGCCATCAACAACCAGCCGGACACCGTAACCCTCGTCCCCGAAATTCACACGGAACTTTCCACCGAAGATGGCCTGAATGTCGCCGCCAAGGTGGGAGACCTCGCAAAGCCCGTCATGACGCTCAAGAACAACGACATTGCCGTAGGCGTGTTCATTGACGCCGAAACGGAACAGGTCAAGGCCGCCAAGAAAATCGGAGCAGACTTCGTGGAATTCAACACGGGCAAATACGCCACCAGCTGCGCCCTCGGCAGCAACGAAGAAGTGGAACGCGAAATTTCCGCTCTCGAAGACATGACCGTTCTCGCCCGCAAATACGGCTTGAAGGTCAAGGCAGGACGCGGCCTCAATTATAGGAACGTCGCCCCCATCGCCGCTATCGAAGGAATCGATGAACTCGTCATTGGCCACAGTATCGTGAGCAAGTCCGTTATGGTAGGCATTGACCGTGCCGTACGCGACATGCTAGAAATCATCAGGCGTTAAGTCAATTACATAGGGGGACGGGGACACCCCGTAACGCCCCGACGCATCAAGGATATCCAGCCCATTCAGCGGCAATACTCGGAGACGCCTTGCGGATTTTTCGGGCCTGTTCACTGTCATCTGCCAGGGCGATATCGCCGCTGGCAATTTTTTGCTTGATTTCTTCAAAAGTTTTCGGCTGTTCCTTTTCCGGGAGTTTGTCCCCCGGGACCAAACAAGGAGCATCGATCGCCGTTTTCGCCTTGTCTTTCACAGGCGTATACTCACGGGCAGCAGGGACCTCGTAGAATCGGTCTTCCTCGGGGCACCACGCCATCAGCTTTTTGCCGTAAACGCAGCCTGCATCGAGACCGATAAATCCCGGACGGTTGACAAAACCCATCTTCGCCCAATGTCCGAAAACGACAGTCTTGTTCCATTTAATTTGTTCAAACCACGGGCGATCGTTCCAGAACCTTACAGATAAAAGAACTTCCGGGTCCATATCCTCTAGTCGGGCCTTTCCGGGCTCAAGCCCGGCATGCACGAGCAGTGCATGGGGCGTATCACGCCACAAAGGCCACTGTTTGACTACCGAAACAATATAAGCCCATTCTTCCATCGGAAGTTTCGCAAAACGCGCTCGCTGCTTTTCGGTCCAGCCGCTTTCAGGAAGCTCCATCGCGCGAATCAGGTGCTCTTCATGGTTTCCGCGCACCGTCAAGATTCCGTTATCCTGCACAAACCGAAGGGCGCGCATCATGTCGGGCCCCTTGTTAATGACATCGCCCGTCTGGTACAGCGTATCCTTTCCGCGCACAAAGCCAAACGCCTCTACAATGCGTTCGAGTTCGTCGGCGCACCCATGCACATCACCGATATATAAAGTTCTGCTGTTCATTAATTAGCGGTCCTAAACGTGCACCGCCTGTCGAAGCTTGTTCATCTCGTCCGCCGTAAGTTCGCGGAATTCACCGGCAGGCAGTTCACCCAACGTCAACTTGCAGTAGCTCACACGCTTGAGGTCTCGAATCTCGTAACCCACGGCACGCATCATGCGGCGGATTTCACGGTTCTTGCCTTCGACAAGCACCAGTTCCGCAAAGCCCTTTTCCAAATAGATGTCCGTCGCAAAGGCGATTTCCTCTTCTTCGGCACCTTCTTCGCGGATATCGACACCATCCACCAGTTTCTGGGCGGCATGTTCAGACAGCGGACGATCCGTCCACACATAGTAGCTACGCGGAATTTCATAGCTCGGGTGCGTGAGCCTATGCAACAGTTCGCCATCGTCGGTAAACAGCAACAGGCCACGGCTCTGCAGGTCAAGGCGTCCCACATACTTGAGGCTCTGATAGGCCGGAGGCAAGTAGTCGTAAACCGTGCGGCGACCTTGCGGGTCGGTCTTGGTGCATACGCAACCGGCCGGCTTATGGAACATGATGGTCGTCGTCTTGCGCGGGAGCTTTGCAGGCTTACCGTCAACCAACACACTGTCGGCATTCTCGTCCACCTGATGGCCGAGGTCCTTGATCGTTTCACCGTTCACCTGCACGCGACCTTCTTCAATCAGGGCGTCCGCAGCACGGCGGCTGGCAATTCCACACAGAGAGATAAACTTATTGATTCTCATAAAGCAACCCGAATCTTAAACCTGCGGTGCTAATCTTGAATGTTTCGACGCGGAGTTTCTCCAACAGCGACCTGAGCCAGAACAGTCCGCAAATAATGACTTCGTGGCGTCCGTTCTCAAGCCCCGGAAGCATTGCGCGCAATTCCTTTGACAAGTTCGAGATCTTTGTCGTCACGGCCTCCAGATCACTAATGGACAGCTCCAGACCTTCGATAGCCTTGTAATCGAACTGTTGCTTGTTCAGGTAAACCATCGCAAGGGCCGTACCCGTGCCGCCAATCAGGTACACAGGCTTTTTCGTCATCCCCTTGAAAGAAACTTCCTTGAAGGTTTCCTTCACGAACTTCTTGTATTCGGGGCCAGGAATCGGGCCCATCGCCTTGAACATCTTGAGCGCACCCACCGGAATCGAGAACGTGGTATCGCCGTTGCTGAGTTCCGTAGAACCGCCACCGATATCAATCGTCACAATACCTTCGCCATGCCATTCCTTGACGGAACGGTAGGTGAGCTTGCCTTCTTCTTCGCCGCTGATGATTCGCGGCTTCATCCAGAGTGTCTTCTCGACGGCGGCAATCACTTCGTCAGGGTTCTCGGCGTTCCTCATTGCCTCAGTCATGACCGCCGCCTTGAGGTTTGCCCCCAGGGCATGCAGGTCCATACGGAACTTCGTCATGATGGCTTCAAGTTCCTTTATGCGCTTTTCGGTGATCTTACCGCACTCGTAAATGTCTTCACCCAGGCGGCAGACTTCAACTTTCTGCAGCTTCGGGACAAGCACCTTGCGCGGGGCGGCCCCCTCTTCGGTGGCGGGAGCGTCTTCGAAAGCCGCAATCAGAAGAATGCAGCTATGGCTCCCGATATCGACGGTGGCAATCAGTTTGTTATCCATTGGATGCCTCGTCGGTACTGCTGGAAGCTGCTTCGTCTTTGGCCTTCAGCATGCCGCTTTTAATTTTCTCTGCGATTTTTGCTGGATTCGTCAGGAATTCCTTCGCAAAAGCAATCGCTTCTTCAACAACAGAATCAGGATGTTTCCCGTTCCAACTGGCAACCAGGTCACCCGATTCACTACCGAGTTCCTTGCCTTCGCGAATTTCCTGCCCCATCTTAAGGGCAAGCAACAGCCCGAGTTCAAAGGCTCGGGGTTCACTCTTGCCTTCTAAAAGCTTTTCAACGCGCTTGACACGTTCTTCGTAAGGAATATTCTCTAATTCGGCGAGATCTTTTTCTGAAATCATACTCCAAAAATAGAAAACGAGCCCCGCCTATAGAAAAAAACGGGCCCTGAAACGAGTTCAGGGTCCGCCAACAAAGGAGAAAATTGTTGAGATTACTTCTTTGCAGCCTTCTTAGCAGGAGCCTTCTTGGCGACCGGCTTCTTTGCAGCGGGCTTCTTGGCAGCGACCGGCTTCTTTGCAGCAGGCTTCTTGGCAGCGGCCGGCTTCTTTGCAGCAGCGGGCTTCTTTGCAGCGGCCGGCTTCTTTGCAGCAGCGGGCTTCTTTGCAGCGGCCGGCTTCTTTGCGGCAGCGGGCTTCTTTGCAGCGGCCGGCTTCTTTGCAGCAGCAGGCTTCTTTGCAGCAGCGGGTTTCTTAGCAACAGCGGGCTTCTTTGCAGCAGCCGGCTTCTTTGTAGCAGTCTTTGTAGCCATTTTTTTCTTCCTTATGGTTATGTTGTGAATTATCTGTGTATAAAATAACTTATTTTCACAAATAATCAACACTTTTTTTTCAAAAAAATTAAAAAAAATTCATTTTTTACAAAAAAAATGATTATAGAAAGAATATTTTTCAGTGGATAATGTTGAAATTAATTTGTTCAAAGTTCAAAAAATCGCGCAGGCCACCACTTTGTCAACAAAAAAAATTCCCGAAAAAAAATCGGGAACCCTTCTATCAAAAAAAAGATTTCAAGTCGTAACTTGAAGAATATCAAACAGATACGAGCGAACTTTATCTATTCGGATTCTGCACACTGTCGATATATTTCTTAAATCCTTCAACACCGAGGCTGAACATATCCACGAACTTCGTTGCGAACGGAGGCAGCTTGCGCTGGTGCATCCCCAGGGCGTCGTGCATCACGAGCACCTGGCCGTCCGTAAACTTACCGCCGCCAATACCGATCGTCACCGCGTTCACCATGCCGGTAATTTTGGTGCCGAGCTCTTCGGGAATGTGCTCCAGCACTATCTCGAAGCAACCCAGGCTGTCTACGTACTTGGCCGCCTTGATGATTGCAGCCGCTTCTTCTTCGGTGCGGCCCTTCTGCTTGAAGTTTTCGGCCGTCTGCGGCAAAAGTCCTAGGTGAGCGCAAATAGGAATGTCGTGGCTCAGCAAATATTCGTGCACGCCCGCGGGGGTGCCCTCAATTTTGACGCAAGAAGCTCCCACGTCCATAAAGCGGCGAGCGTTATCGTATGCCGTTTGCGGGTCCTTGTCGCTCAAGTAGGGCATGTCGGCCACCACGTGGGTGTTCGGTGCCCCGCGGCAAACCGCGGCCACAAAAATCAGCATCTCGTTCATGCCAATTTCGCGGGTGCTCTTGTAGCCGAGCATGGTGTTTGCAAGACTGTCGCCTACCAAAATCTGGTCCACACCTGCCGCCTCTGCCATCTGGGCAAAAGCGTAGTCGTAGGCGGTAATCATCGAAACTTTTTCGCCTTTAGCTTTCTTGTTCTTTATGTCGATTGGGCTGAGCATAACTTACGAACCTCCTGTAGCCATGAAAGGGAATGGATTTCTTTCAGGAATCCGATGTGATTGCGTAGATAAGATAGCAAAGCATTCTCCACAAAAACGCGACCGTTCAGATTTTGGGGAGCATCAAGGCCGTTTTTTTCACATAGATATAACTCCCAAAGGCCTTTCAGCGTTTCCTGGCGCGCCCTTGCGCTCTGCACACCCAAGCAATGTCTGCAAAGAAGCGCTCCCGTTTCAGGGAAAAAATCTGCCGCCGGTTCAACAAGCGACTTCTCGCAGCGGCTGCATACACCCAGTTCCAGGTGGTATCCCCACAGGTCGCTGATATCGAGCAACCACTTGGCAAAGACACCCTCGGCAGGATTCGACCGGTCAAGTTGCGAAAGCGCACTATCCAACAGGGCGAATTCATCTGGCAAGGGCACGCCTTGAGGGGCATAACGCAAGACGATTTCGGCCATGACCTGGGCTACAGCAAGCTCCATAAGGGAGGCCCGCAAGGTTTCTCTCCAGTTGATAATCGAGGCTTCCTTGATAAACTGCAGTTCCGTCGAAGGATTCTGCCGGAAAACCACCTCCGACAGCACCAGCGGATCAAGCGCCCCCTTGAACGGGGATTCCTTTCGTTTTGCGCCCTTGACAATAAAGCTCACCACGCCACACTCTTCCGTAAGCGCTTTCACGATAAAGCTAGAGTCGCTGTACGCGAACCGGTGCAACGTAATGCAACGAGATTTAATCATAAGTTCGGATTTCAGAATTCGGATTTCGGAATCTTTTGAAAATCAACTCTGAAATCTGAACTCTGAATTCTGAATTAAGTGTTGGGGAACGGAGGCCAGCCCATCACCTGTCCACCGAGCACGTGCAGGTGAATGTGGAACACCGTCTGGCCAGCGTCGGCCTTGCAGTTGAATACGAAACGAGCACCAGATTCTTCGATACCGAGCTCCTTGGCAATGAGCTGGGCGCGGTAAAGCATCTTGCCTACCAGTTCGCAGTCGGAAGGCTGCATGTCCATGATGGTCGAAATGTGGCGCTTGGGCACTACCAAAAAGTGCACCGGGGCCTGCGGGGCAATATCGTAGAAAGCAAAGACGTCATCGTCTTCGTAGATTTTCTTGGAAGGGATTTCACCCTTGATGATTTTACAGAAAAGGCAATTTTCACTCATAATGATTATAAGGTAGTAAAAATGTACCTGTTACTTTTTCTTGCGGCCCGGAGGCGTAGGCATAAAGGGGCTGCTTGCCTCGGATTTTTCCTTGGTGGCAGCCACGGTTTCTTGGCTTACGACCACGGAATCTCCCACGGAAAGCCCCTTGAGGATCTGAATGTTCACGCCGTCGCTGATGCCAGTCTTGACAGGGCGCGGGGCGGCCTTGCCATCGACGCTTACCCACACCAGGTTGCCGCTCGGCTTTTTGCCGTCAGCGCGTTTCTTGAAAGACTTGGGGAAACTGCCGGTGGGCGGAAAATTACCCTTTTTGAAGTCGCCTTTCGGGACATCGCCGGCGTTAAAATTCGCATTGGCGAGGCCTTCTTTCACGGAGGAACTGTCGCCAGATTCGTGCGGCGAACGCATGCCCTGGGGCGGTTCTGCCATCGGGGTGCCGTCGGCGGGCGTGAACTTGAGCGCCTTCACCGGAATCGCGATAGCGTCGGTTATTTCCTGGGTCACGATGGTGCAGGTCGCGGTCATGCCGGGGAGCAGTTTCTGTTCCGGGTTCTCAGCGGAAATCACGACCGTGTAAGTCACCACGTTGCTCGTGGTCGTCGGATTCAGGCGAACCTCCTGCACGGTACCGTTAAACGTTTCGTTCTGGAAGGCGTCCACGGAGAACGTGACGCGTTGGCCCTGTTTCACCTGGCCGATGTCAGCTTCATCTACGTCGGCCATCACCTTCATCTGGTTCAAGTCCTTGGCGATTACAAACAAAGTAGGAGTACTCATGGAAGCAGCCACCGTCTGGCCGACTTCTACGGCGCGTTTCAGAACCACCCCGTCAATGGGGCTCTTGATAGTCGCATAGCTCAAGTTAAGGCGGGCCTGATTGACTTCGTTCTGGCTGCGTTCTACGGAGAGTTTCGCCGAATTCATATTATATTCGGCGGTTTCAAGTTCCACAGCGCTTGCGGAATTACTTTCGGAAAGTTTCTTGACGCGGTTATAGGTCGATTCCTTGTACTTGTAGTCGATTTCGGCGCTACGGTAGGCGATTTCGGCCTGCGCGAGTGTGGCCTTGAGCTTGGACTTGTCGAGTTCCGCAATGACCTGGCCCTTTTTGACCTTGGAATTGAAATCGGCATAAATTTTGGCGATGTCACCCGACACCTGCGTACCGACTTCCACCTGGTCAACGGGTTCCAGCGTTCCCGTTGCCGAAATAGTGGTCGAGATTGTGGTCTGCACTACCTTGGCACTTACGAGCGGGCCCGCGGCATTTTCGGCACTCGCCGAAAAAAAGAACGTCTTGACGCCATAAGCGATAGCGCCAAGAATCACGAGGATGATGAAGATTTTCAAAAAATTTTTCATAAACGCTACCTAAAAATAGAAAGTCTTACCCGTTTTTCGAATATTTAGATGCGCTTGAACGACAAAAGGTTGCCTATCCGCAAGAGTTTATTCCCAATTTTTTATATTATATCCAAGATTTTTCGACTTAGTCATTCTCGACCGAAGGGAGGCCGGACAGCACTTGGTTACTCGTAACCTTAGTGCGCATGGTCCCCAGACGGGGAAAATCCAATACTGGATCCCGTCGCTGCGCTCCAGGATGACCAAGCTGCCGATTGACTACTATCAATGACACGTATCGCAAAAAAAGATGATTCCGCAGAGGTCCGCCGCGTCACTTGGGTGGGGCTCGGCTGGAACGTAGCCTTGTCGGTAGGCAAGTTTTTTGCAGGTTATTTTGGCGGTTCCCAGGCACTTATTGCCGACGCCATTCACAGTGCATCTGATTTTATCACGGACATAGCGATTATCGTAGGGGCCCGCTTCTGGAATTCGCCACCCGACGCGAAACACCCGTATGGGCACCGGCGATTCGAGACCTTGATTTCGGTCGGAATAGGACTTGCGGTTTGCGCCGTGGGTCTCGGCCTCGGTTACAATGCCGTCGTGGCACTCACGAACGGCGAGCAGTCGCACCCCGAATGGATTGCGGCGATTATGGCAGCAGTTTCAATCATCGTGAAAGAGGCGCTTTTCCGCTACACGCGCGCAAAGGGGCGCGCCATCCGCAGCGAGGCCGTCGAAGCAAACGCTTGGCACCATAGGAGCGACGCCTACAGTTCCATACCGGTCTTGATTGCAGTCTTGTTCGGGATTCTTTGTCCGACGCTTTGGTTTGCAGACTCCGTAGGTGCGATTATCGTTTCTGTATTCATTCTGCATTCGGGCTTTGAAATTGCATGGCCGGGAATCCACCGCGTGGCCGACGAAGGCGCGAGCGTCGAAGTGGCCCAAAAGCTAAAGGATATTGCACTCGCCTGTCCGAACGTGATTAGCATTCACGGGTTCCGCACGCGCTACGTGGGCTCTGATTTACATGTAGATTTGCACGTCGTCGTCCCTGCCGACATGACTCTCCTGGCCGCACACGACTTGGCCGAAGAAGTGGAGCGCCGTATTATTGAGGCAGGTGAAAACGTAGTCGACGCGCTCGTGCATATTGACCCGTATGATGAACGGAAAGTGAAATAAGTAGAGATCCTTTTTGATTTTACTAAATTCAAACTTATGAAAAAATTCGCAAGAAAAATTTCCAGCCTTGTAGCTTGTATCGCAGGAGCATTGATGTTTACGGCTCCGGCAATGGCCCAAGTCAACCTGACAGTACACAAGGAAGTTTTGCCCAACGGGCTCACGGTGCTTCTGCATCCGAACAAGCAGGCCCCCACGGTAAGTTGCCGTCTGTTCTACGTGACGGGTTCCGTGCACGAAGTTCCGGGAAAATCGGGTCTTGCACACATTTTGGAACATGAACTTTTCAAGGGCACAAAGAAAGTCGGCATAACCGACAGCATTGCCGACGCCAAGTTTATGGCGACACAAGATAGCCTGCAGGCCTTGATCCGCCCGGCAATTCTGGCGGGCGACACGGCAACAGTCAAGAAACTCACCGCCGAACACGATTCCGTGGTGAACGAACACCGCAAGATTTTTGTGAAGGACGAACTTTGGAGCGCTTACCAGGCCGCCGGTGGCACAGGTCTGAACGCTTTCACCAGCGATCTCATGACCGCCTATATCGTGACGCTTCCGAAGAACAAGATTGAACTTTTCATGTGGCTTGAAGCAGACCGTATGCAGAACGCCGTGCTGCGCGAGTTCTATTCCGAACGCATGGTCGTGCGCGAAGAACGCCGCATGCGCTACGACGACAAGCCGACAGGCCGGTTCATCGAGACACTCAATTCCATGATTTACGAGGCTTTCCCGTACCGCGTGCCGACAATCGGCTGGCCAAGCGATATCATGAACTTGACGCGCGAAATGGCCGACGAACATTACCGCAAGTATTACAAGCCGCGCAACGCGATCCTTGTACTTGCAGGCGACCTCGACACGACCGCAACCATGGAAATGGTCAAGAAATACTTTGGCCCGATTCCGACCGGCGAAGCATTCCCGCCGCTCACGATTCGCGACCCCGAACAGGCCGGCGAAAAGCGCCTGACCGTCACGCGCCCCGACGCCCCAAACATGTATGCATTGACCTTCAAGACACCTGAAGTCGGCGACAGCATTCTTTATCCGCTCGACATTGCCGAGGGCGTCTTGAACGGCCGCTCCGGCAGACTCTACAAGCGCCTGGTGCAAGAAGAAAAACTTGCCGTGAGCGTGAGTGCCAGCAACAGCCCGAACAAGTACATTTCGGAATTCGGTGTCACCGTGAACATGCGGCCAGATGCAGACCCAGCGAAAGTCGAAAAAATCGTGTGGGAAGAACTCGAAAAACTCAAGACCGAACCCGTGACCGAACGAGATTTTCAGAAGGTCAAGAACCGCGCCTACGCCGGGCTCGTACGCAGCCTGACCGATATGGAAAATGTGGCGACCATGCTCGCCTGGTACGAAATGTTCGGCGATTACCGCATCTTCTTGAATTGGGCTGACCAGCTCAATAAAGTTTCTGCAGCAGACGTTCAGACAGCAGCCCAGAAGACTTTCGTAAAAGAAAAGTCTGTCGCGGGATTTCTTCTTAAAAAATAAATTTCACTAAAAACACAAGCAAATAAGCCGGACCTCGTCCGGCATATCATTACTGTGCGAACTTCGCAATTTCTTGCCCGATTTCGCGGGCTTTTTGCGGGTTTTCGTTGTAGATGGCGTCAATCTTTTGACAGCCCAGTTCTAGCAGTTTGCGAGCCATCGACGAATCACGCTTCTCGCGCAAGTCACGGAGCGCAAGGTCTATCAGCTTGACATCAGCCTGAACCGGATAGCCCTTCATAAATTCGTAGAACAGCTTAATTTGTTCGTTATACTGTTCTTCAGTTTCGAGCGCAAGCAAGAACGGAATCACGCGCGTATTCAGGAGCTTGCCTAAATCGCCCATGAAGGTGTTCAATGTAAGCCCCTTCGGGAACAATTCTTCGGAATCATTCTGCAAGTCTTCGGTATCCATGAATGCGCCCGACTCGATTTGTTCCAAAGCATCGTTCAAGAAATCCATTTCTTTTTTGCGAGCCTGTTCGCGGAAACGCGCCTGGTAATAAATCGGGAGCGTCGTGAGGCAAAAGTGAGCTTGCCCCGCACCAATGAACTCACCGATGTAATAGATATCGGCATCCTCGGCGAGAATGTCTTCTTCGCGGGTAAAGTTACCGATTTTCGCCGGAATCGGGATGACTTCCATACTCGAAAGTTCATGCAGGCGTTCGCGCATCTGTTCCACATCCATATCGGACGGGAGTTCCACGCCATCGGCCTGCATCGATTCCAACATATCGTTGATTTTGTCATCGACAGCTCGGTCAAGCGCCTTCTTGCTAGGTACGCGCGGTGAGAACATACGGAAATCACCTTCCAGCGCCAAGAGCCCGTTCTTGATCATGTCATCGAACGGTGTGCCGCTATCCCGTTCGTCCGGGTTCGGCAAAATCTTGGCGTAGGCAATCATGCGCCCGCACAGGTTGTCGTCATTTCCTTTTTTCTGCTCAATACCTAACATACAGGAAGTAATATAGTAAAAGTAGGAAGTGTGGGGTGTGAAGTGTGAAGTGCGGGGTGTGAAGTGTGAGTTTTATAAAAAAGGAATTAAGAAGGTCATCCTGGAGCGTAGCGACGGGATCCAGTACTGGATTCCCTTCCTTCGGTCGAGAATGACTGATTCGAAGAATCCAGGGATGAGCACTACTTCACGCGGATGATTTGCTGGCGGAGCAGGGATCCGTCGCCACGCTGCAGCAAATACACACCCGGCGCCAAATTTTCGGTGCTTACGGTCGAGCCCGCGGATTCGCGAATCAGCTGCCCCGTCAAGGTAAACAGGCGCACGCGAGTTGTCGGAGTGAGCGACAGGCTCGGCGTTGCAAGCCCGCGAATCAAAGTCGTTTCGTCTGCCTTGACCAAAATCAATTCCAGCTGATCAAGATTAGGGCCATCGTTGCCGCCAATCGTCGCAAAGGTAAAGTAACCCGCTCCGGCGGAAAGTTTCGTCTTGAACGAAAGGGTTTCCCAGGTCGTCCAGTTTGTAGTCGCCTCGAAGGTCATTGTTTCGGCACTCTTGCAACCGTCAATTCCAGCGGGACAAACCCCTGGACCAGCCGCCGCAAGGCTACGCGCCTTGCCGCTACCATTTGCATAGCGCACGACAACTTCATATTCGCCACCCACTTCGGCATAAACCGGAACCTGCACCATGCTCAAGTCGCCAGCACCAAAGTTCACAAAGCCGTTTCCGTTAAACCCTGCATTGTTGCTTTCTGCAGCGGCATTTGTAATGATACCGTCTTCCGCCTGGAACACCGTCGTTCCCTCTGCCGCAAAGCTCGGGATAAGTTCAATGTCACCTATCGCAACGATTTCAACTGCAGCCTTGCTTGCGTCAATGTCCGCAGCACTTTTTCCACTCCAGCCCGTAAAAGTCCAGCCTTCATTCGATTCTGCGGTAAAGATTGCAGTCTTTCCTTCCAAGACCTTGTCGCCGCTAAGGTTTGTCGTGACCTTGCCGCCGATGGCGTCACCAAGTGTCACCTTATAGTAAGTGGCGTTCGCATCGACCGTCGCGACCTCATTCGAATATGCTCCGAGGCCGCCCATGCTGTTCGCAGCACGCACCGTAATCTTGGAGCCCACCGCGATACCATCGAGCGAGAAGCTCGGGGCAATGACATTCGCCTTATATTTACCATTGACAAATACTACCCAAGCGCGGGCGTTATCGTCGTCGGCCCACACAATTTCGGCCCCTTCCTGCTCAATTTTCGGAGCATTCACCTGTGTCGTCAATTTGGTCGGGTCCCAGTTGTCGCTACCCTTGAGTACATTCTGGAGTGTGTACTTGGCGGCATCGCTTGCGTTCCACACCGTCTTGAGCGTAGTCGCCGTCGAACCGTCCTTGCCGCCATTAAAATAGGTCTTGCGCTGGCTTGTGTTGACTGCACCGCCGCTAGCATTTTTACTATTGTACTCGCCGAACACAACGGGTGCGGAGTTCATGTCGGGCCCCCAGCCTTCGGCCTTGGGTTCCGCCACCATCTTTGTATTCAAGAAAACCGTTTTGGCGCGAGCCCACGAACGGCCGAGATAGAAAGTCTTGTTAAAGCTGTTGTTCGTCACGGTTATTGTCGTGTTGTTGAACACGTAGCCCCAATCGGTATTGTTCTGCGAGGCGGTAATGTAGCCACCGCTACGGCGCATCACCAGGTTCGTGCCTTCAAAAAACACGTCGCCGTCACCGCAAATAAAGTCGACCGTACCTTCGATTTGGCCATTTTCCCAGTAGCTGCGGCCCTTCTTGTTGTTGTTCAACTTGGTGTAGTAGGTATCCTGCGTACTCAGGAGCTTTACGTTCTTGTATACAAGCTTGTCGCCCACCGTCATGAGTGCATCGTGGCGGCAGGCGCTGCCGCAGTTGGCTTCGTTCCCGTAGTTCGCCTTGTTGTAAAGCGTAATGTCTTGCATGTACACGCTGTTCGCGCTCACCTTGAGCGTCGCGGTCACACTGATGCCTTCGTTAATGGACTTGTTGTAAAGAACCGTCTTGTCGGCGCTCTGGCCCACGAGCGAAGTATTCGACGCCGTGAAAGTCGTCATCTGGTTGCTGTCGCCGGTAAGGCTTCCGATGTTGTATTCGCCATCGGGGAAGAAGATAACGAAATGGTTCGATTCGCTCGTGCCCGAAGACGCAGCCTTGCTCATGGCCGCCTTAAAATCGCCATCGACACCGACCACGAAATCAATCTTCTTTTTTTCGACAGCGGAGACGGAGATTGCCATCGCGAGCGGTACGCAAGCAACAAACTTGAAAACCCAACTATTCAACATATTACCTCGCTCCGTTCACGCGGAAAATCTTGCCGTTTTTGCGCTGTAAGTAAACGCCAGCGCTTGTGCCACCTACGCGACCAAAGTCTACATAGTAACGATCTGTTGCCATTCTGACAGGAAGTTCCACATGCAAGCCTATCGCGGTCGTGCCGGGATCTAAATCCACCTTGCCAGCGTACAAGTCTTCGCTCATCCAGCCGATGTAATCGATGTTTGCCATGCCTTCGCTACCCGTACTCGTAAACTTGAGTTCGCTGTAACCCTTTTCGAGCGGCACCTTAATGGTTTGCGATTCCCAAGTGGTCCAGCCGCCAGTAGAGCCCATACTCGCCCCTTGAACGACAAGCGCATCGCCCACATAGATGTCGTAGCCGCGGGCGGAGCCACCGCCATTTGCAAAGCGAATCGTCAAATCGTAATCACCCGCCTTTGCAGCGGTCACGCCGTAAGTCACGTAGCTACCCTTTTCGTTGTCTACATTCGCGTAGCCCTCGCCCACAAAGCCCGTGTTCGTCGTTTCCTTGACGCCCTTGATGTCTACAAAATTCACGCCGTCGATGAATGTCTTGCAGGAATCACTCCCGCAAAGTGCCGCCGGAGGAGGCGGTTCCACATAAGTACCCGCCGCCTTTTCAAGCGCTTCCAAATATGCAGCTTCCGTCGAAAGGATTGCGCTGCCGTAGTCGCCCGCCCACTGGTAACCCGTGCGGCGTTCCTCGCTAATCTTCATAAAGTCCTGCGTCTTGGTGCTGGCCCCGTCGCGGTCGCAGAAAAAGTAGTCGTCGCTATTCACCTCGTAAAAGCGGAACCACAGCGAAGAGCCCGACTTGTCTACAACGCCGGCCGTCTTGCTAAAGGCTTTGTCTTTCAGCTTGTTTTTCTTGTACCAGGCAATGGCGCCCTTGACCGCCTTCTGAATCGCTTCGGTCTGTTCCGGCCAGTTCATCAGGAACCACACCACACCCATCGATTCGTTACCGGACTTGCTCGGGAGTTCGTAGGCGCGAGCACCCACCGGAGCGAGGCTGATCGTGTCATGCTGGGCGCACCACACCGTCAGATTTCCGTTATTCACAATCTGCGCCTTGAGCAGGTAATCAATCGCCTTGTCCATCGCCCCTTGCATCTTGCTGCGAGTCGCCTCGTCAATGATATCGGAATCAAACGGAGAAGTCTTGTTTGCAATATCCATCATGGTGACCATTGCACGAATCATGGCGTTGTCGTTCAGCGTAATCTGGTCCGAATAGTTGCCGCGCTTGGGCCACACCTGCGGAAGCCCGCCCTTGGAACGCTGCATGGTCAGCAAAAAGTTCACGGCCTTGTTGAAGCTCGTCTTGAAAGCGACCTTGTAATTGTTGTTGGTCGTCTCCTTGTAGCGAATGGCGAGCAGGCGCATTTCTTGAATAGTCGCGTTGTTGTCGATCGTGCCGAGGTCGCCACCATCCTTGGCGCGCCATTCCGACTTTTGTCCGCCGGAGTAGGCACTCTTGTACTTGTCGGCCATCGCCTTGTAAAAACCGCCGTTTGCAATCTGCCACGTGGTCATGTTGTAGGTGTACTGGTCGATATCCATACTGCCCGCGGCTTTGGTTAGTTCCGAATAACCGCGATAAGAATTAATCTTCGAAACCGCCGTCGAAGGGGGAACATAATCCGCCGCAAACGACGACACGGCAAACGCCAATCCGAACACGCCCATTACCGGCGCCGACCATTTCCAAACACTCATAAAAACCTCATCCCGCGAAACCGCGCAAATTCTCTTCTAAATCTATGTTATTTTCGGGAAAAGCGGTAATTACAAAAATATTTCTGTCTACATTTTAAGCCAAAAATTAACCAGAAACGACGATGTTTCCCAGATTTTTACACGAATAGAAGTCTACGATTCGACATAAAAGGGAGTGGATTTACGAAGGGAGAAGTCTCTCCCTGCTTGCAGCCCCGGCTCTGTCATCCTGAGCGAAGGCACGCTGTGCCGATGTTGAAGGATCTAGCCGGGTCTTTCAGCACCCACTCACCTAGGGGACACCCCTAAAACCCCGAAGTGGCCCAACCCACGCACCAACAAATCACAAATTATTCATAACAAATACTTTTCTAAAAACTATTGCTTTTTAACGATAAATAACCTATATTAGTAGTACTGAACTACAATTTCGCCGATACAATATGTTTTTAAGTGATGTTTCTACAGTGAGAACGGGGCTCGTCACCGCCCGAAAACAGGCAAAAGGGCCCGAAAAAGGCCTTTTTCAGGAATATCGCCTGTTGAGCCTGCGGTGCATCAAGGAGCCGGGCGTCTTGGATGTAAGCCTGGCCGAGCCGTATATGTCGAGGGAATTGCTCAAGTCGGACTTTTTTACCAAGCGTGACGATATTCTGGTGCGTCTTAGTGCCCCCTACACAGCCGCTTTGGTCGATGAGGAATCCGCCGACTACGTGGTGCCCTCCCATTTTGTGATTATCCGCGTCGACAAGTCGAAGGTTGACCCAGCGTATGTGTTGTGGATTTTGCGTCAGCAGTCCACCTTGAAACAAATCTACCAGAATGTGAGTGGCACGGTCGCATTCGGCACAATCAGCTCCAACTTCTTCAACGACTTGAAAATCGATGCTATCCCGCTCGAAAAGCAACGGCTGATTGGTGCGATTTTGAAACTGTCAGAAAAGGAACAGACTCTGCTTTCTGAGCTCGCGAAAGCCAAGGCCGAGCAAACCCGAATCGCTCTCCAGACGGCGTACAAGAATTTAAATAAAGGAAAATAAAGATGACAACAAAACAAAACATCGAAAAAGTTCTCTGGAACGCATGCGACAGTTTCCGCGGCAAAATCAACAGCTCGCTTTACATGGAATATATTCTGCCGATGCTTTTTGTAAAGTATCTAAGCGATGTTTATAAGGAAACTCGCGAGAAGTATGAAAAACAGTACAAGGGCGACAAACAGCGCGTGGATCGAGCCATGAGTCGAGAGCGCTTTGTATTAGAAGAAACCTCTACATTTGATTATCTGTATAAAAACAGAAGTGATAATAAAATTGGCGAGAAGATTAATGTGGCGTTGGCAGCAATCGAGAATAGTAACAGTGCAAAGTTGCATAACGTATTCCGAGCGATTGATTTTAATTCGTCGGTGAATCTTGGCGATGTTAAAGAAAAGAACGCCGTATTAAAAAACCTTCTTGAAGATTTTAATGCTCTTGACTTGCGTCCATCGCAGCTTGACAATGCTGACATTATTGGTGACGCCTACGAATATATGATTGCTTTTTTTGCATCGGATGCGGGCAAGAAGGGTGGCGAATTTTACACACCGAACAAGGTTTCCGAACTTGTTGCGCGTCTTGTCGCACCCAAGGAAAACGACCGCATTTACGACGGTACCTGCGGAAGTGGAGGCTTACTGCTCAAGGCATTTGCGCAAATCAAGAACCGCAAGGCGCGAATTTATGGTCAGGAACAGAATATGCAGACATGGGCTTTATGCCGAATGAATATGTTCCTGCATGGTGTTGACGATGCTGTGATTTGGCAGGGTGACACGCTCTCGAATCCGGGCAATATCGAAAACGACCACCTGATGAAATTCCAGTGTATCGTAGCTAACCCGCCATTCTCCCTGGACAAATGGGATAGTGGCTTTTTGGGCGATATTGCCGAAAACGACAAAAAAGCGAAAATGACAGCTGACTTGGACACGTTCCACCGTTTTGATTGGGGCGTTCCACCGACATCCAAGGGCGATTACGCCTTCGTGATGCACTTCCTCCATAGCCTCGATGACGCTACGGGTCGTATGGGCATTGTGCTTCCGCATGGTGTGCTGTTCCGCGGTGCAAGCGAAGGCAAGATTCGCCAGACGATCATCGAGAAGTTTAACTTCTTGGATGCGGTCATCGGCCTCCCAGCGAACCTGTTCTATGGCGCCGGCATTCCCGCCTGCATCCTCATTTTCCGCAAGAATCGTGGTGCAAACGAACGAGTACTCTTTGTCGATGCAAGCGGAGACGAGCATTACGAAAAGGGCAAGAACCAGAACATTTTGCGCGAACAGGATGTGGCGAAAATAGTCGACACCTACAAGACTTATCTTGCCGACCCGAGTTACGGCGGTGAGGAAAAGTACAGCTACGTGGCAACTCTCGACGAGATCAAGGAAAACGACTACAACCTGAATATTCCGCGCTACGTCGACACCTTTGAAGAAGAGGCCCTGGTGGATATTGACGATGTCAAGACCAACATTAAGAACATCGAAGAGGAACTCTCGAAGGTCCAGAAGCAGATGGCTAAATACATGAAGGAACTTGGGCTGTAATATGATGCTTCCAAGCGAAATAGTTCTTGGAAATGAACTCGAATTGAGAAATAAGATCTATACAATTCGTGGCGTTCAGGCTATGTTGGATTCCGATTTGGCGCAAATATATGGGTACGATGTCAAGGCGTTAAACCAGCAGGTAAAAAGAAACATTGCAGATTCCCGCCCGATTTTATGTTTCAGTTGGCCCGTGAGGATATAGATTCCGTGAAGTCACAATTTGTGACTTCACCAAATTCAAATTTCTTTGCAGGTCAAGGCGGAGGTACAAGAAAACTCCCGATGTTCTCTAATTATATCGTTTGATTTGCAGAGGCGGATTTTGATTGAGAAAGAAACAAAAAAGGATGGAAAGTAAATCATTTTCATGAGGAAAATGATAATCCAAAGTAAGGAGAGAATATGAACGAAGTAACATCTTATAACGAACAGACTTTTGAAAGTATTAAGCACGTTGATGAAAACGGCGTGGAATTTTGGTATGCACGAGAACTGCAAATTACACTTGAATATGCACAATGGCGCAGATTTGCAGAATCAATTGAACGTGCTAGAGAAGCGTGTAAGGCTAGTGGCTTTGATGTGGCTGACCATTTTGCCGACGTTGGCAAAATGGTCGACCTAGGCTCAGGAAGTAAACGCGAAATTGCCGACATCAAGCTCTCCCGTTACGCTTGTTACTTGATTGTTATGAATGGCGACCCGCGTAAAGAAGTGATTGCGCTCGGCCAGACATACTTTGCCGTAAAGACCCGCGAACAGGAACTTTCGGAACAAGAAGATTTTGAGCGACTTACGGAAGACCAAAAACGTCTCGCCATTCGCAGTGAATTGACGGAACATAACAAGTCTTTGGCAGAAGCGGCCAAGAATGCCGGAGTCACGACCCCTCAGGATTATGCAGTATTCCAGAATAAGGGTTACCAGGGGCTTTATGGTGGTCTTGGAGCGAAACAGATTCACGAACGCAAGGGGCTCAAGAAAAGTCAGAATATTTTAGATCATATGGGGAGCACCGAACTTGCAGCAAATCTTTTCCGTGCAACGCAGACAGATGAAAAGCTGCGTCGTGAAAATATTCAGGGCAAAACGGCTGCAAATAAGACGCATTTTGAAGTAGGCCAAAAGGTTCGCGAAACCATCAAGGAACTCGGTGGCACAATGCCTGAAGATTTGCCAACGCCCGAAAAGAGCATCAAGCAGATAGAGAAAGAAACAAAAAGGATAAGAAAGTAGACCATTTTCGTGAGGTTACGAAAATGGTAAGGAGCATATATGATTGATAAAGAAAAACTATTAAATGAAATCAACGAATTATTAAGGAATGGTGTTGCCATTCAACAAAAAACACATTCTGCGTTTGGTGTTGTTTATTGTGACAAGGCTATTTTTAGTGGATGGAAATCAAATATTATTTCCACGCTAAAATTTTTTGGCATGGAAAAAACAGAACATTTTAAGTATGTTGAACAATTAGGCAATCCTGATGAAGTGTACCCAGAAACTGTTAAAGAAGTCGTTCAACAATTATACGGATTGGCTCAAATTATCCAAAAAGACTACATCTCTTTAGAAACAGCAGAAAATAAACCCTCTTTAGATGACCTTGAAAATATCTTCAACAAGTTCGCAAGAGTTGCAAGACAATTGCGTTCTCGTTATGATAATCGTGAAACCATAATAATTAAAGATGAATACGATGTCCAAGATTTATTACATGCTTTGCTTGTATTGCATTTTGATGATGTCAGAGCGGAAGAATGGACGCCTTCGTATGCGGGTAGTTGTGAGCGAATGGATTTCTTGCTGAAAGATTTGCAAACGGTAATTGAAGTTAAGAAAACTCGTCCAAGTATGTCAAAGAAAGAACTTGGCGAGGAATTAATTATCGATATTGAAAAATACAAGGCTCACCAAGAGTGCAAGCAACTTTATTGTTTTGTTTACGACCCCGACGGACATCTTAGGAATCCTGCCGCAATTAAGAACGACCTTGAAAAAACACATCAAGGTTTTGTTAGGATTTTTATTAGACCTGAGGTTTGACAAAGACTTTAGAGATTGAAAAGAAAACAAAGAGGATTAAATAGGAGCATTACTTATGATTATTCCGAACAAATTTATGAATGCTGTAGTTGCTATTGGCGTACCCAAAGATGGAAATGAGAAACATTGGATAGGAACGGGTTTTATTGTTGTCCGAAAGGACGAAGGTAATCTAGAAACATCTGATTACTTTATAGTAACCAACAAGCATGTTGTGGAAAATTGTGAAAAAATTTTTGTCAGATTTAATGCGTTAGAGGGGGATTTTGTCAAAGATTATGATATTGTTTTAACAGATGGGAAAAATTGCTTCTATTCAAAGCATCCGAATGACGCGGCAGATGTTATTGCCTTGCAGATTGACCCTAAGACTTTAATTAATGATAAATCCATATGGGGAGCGATTGATCTTACGAACGAAGCATTATCGCTTGAAGAAATGCAAAAAAACGGTGTTGCAGAAGGTAATCTTGTATATTCACTGGGCTTTCCAATGAATCTTGTTGATATCATAAAATCTCCTATATGTCGCTTAGGTTGTATTTCAAGAATCTTTGATGCGTTTGTTCGACGACAAGAGAGTCCCACTTTTTTAGTGGATGCGCAAACTTTTCCAGGTAATTCTGGTGGGCCAATAATAGGCCAATTAGAAAATATGAGTATGAATAATTTTTTTAAAAAAGAAGTGAAATTAATAGGGATATTAAGCGCATATATACCTTACACAACGCCTTTGATTAATGCGCAAACACATCGTCCCTCGATGATTCTAGAAGAGAACAGTGGCTTAACAATTGTACACCCTGTTGATAGAATAAAGGAAGTGGTTGATATGGAATATCATCGTATCAAGAATCTTACCTCGCAAAAAAATAAATCCATTCCGTTGATTGAGAATGAGCTTGATTCTAAAGCCAATGAGGCGCAAAATGACTCCAGAGATTGAAAAGAGAATTAAGGCTGTGCGGGCGGGGCGTGTTCCGGCTGGGTATAAGAAGTCTAAAGTTGGGATTGTTCCGAAGGATTGGGGCGAAGTTCGTTTCCATGATATATTTTCTCGTGTTGTACGGAAAAATAAAGAAGGCAATACAAATGTATTGACAATCTCGGCTCAATATGGTTTGATTAATCAAAACGATTTTTTCAATAAGACTGTGGCGAGCGATGACAAATCAAATTATTATTTGATGAAAAAAGGAGAATTCGCCTATAATAAAAGTTATTCCAATGGTTACCCATTTGGGGCGTTGAAACGATTAGATTTTTACGATAAGGGGATTGTTTCTCCCTTGTATATTTGCTTTGCTGCAAATGAGAATAACAAATGTCCTGATTTTTATGTCCACTATTTTGAAGCCGGTCTGATGAATGGGGAAATTCAGGCGTTCGCTCAAGAAGGTGCAAGAAATCATGGATTATTGAACATTTCTGTGGATGATTTCTTCAATTCAAATTTGTTGAACCCGCCGATTGGTGAGCAGAAGAAGATTGCGGAGATTTTGGCGACGCAGGATAGGGTGATTGAACTGAAGGAAAAGTTGATTGCCGAAAAGCAGAGTCAAAAGAAATATTTGATGAGCGTATTATTGGGCGATGATTTCAAGAAACCCTTCAAATTGAATGGTGTAATCATTGATAAGAAAAAATGGGAAAAGAAAAATTTTGAAGATGTTTTCAAAAAATATAATAGCCCCAAATGTAGAATACAGTCTACGGAGTATTTGACGGATGGGAAAATTCCTATAGTTGATCAAGGTTTGTCGCTTGTTGTAGGCTATACTAATGATGATTCCTCAAAAAATAATTGTCCCAAAGAAGGTTTAATTCTTTTTGGCGACCATACAAGAATCTGTAAATTCATTGACTTTGATTTTGCCATTGGTGCTGATGGAACGCAGTTTATATTGCCTAAAAATCAAGACAATACAAAATATCTTTACTATGTGATTTGTAATATTAAAATTCCTAATAACGGTTATAGTAGGCATTTTAAATATCTAAAAAAATCTGTAATAATCCTCCCTACACTCCCCGAACAAAAGGCGATTGCCGATGTCCTTTCTGCGGCCGATGAAGAAATTTCACTTTTGCAAAAGGATTTGGAACAGGAAAAATTCAAGAAAAAGTCCCTGATGCAGTTGTTGCTCACCGGCCTTGTGAGGGTGCAATAAAGGTAGATTATGCTTTATCGTCCAATCAATTGTAGAGAAGATTTTGAAAGTCTTATCCAAATAGGTAAGACTTCTGAAAGCATACATTGGGATTATAAGCAGCAGTTTAATGACGAGAAAAAGAGTGACATCGCCATTGATCTTGCCGCTTTTGCGAATACCCTTGGTGGAACTCTGCTAATCGGCGTTTCTGAAAAAAATATTGATGGACGAAAAGTTGCAAATAACCTTTTTAACATTGATGAATTTGAAAGAATCAAAAAATCTGTTTATACAAGCGTTCTGGATTTGATTTCTCCGCATATTGATGTTCAAGTAGTCCCAATTAAGGTGGATGATGTCTTGATTGTTGCGATAAATGTTGATCCCTCTGTAAATCTTGTTAGTGTTTCCCAAGAAAAGAAAGGACCCTATTATTGTTTCCCGTATCGTACAGATTTCGGGAATAAATACATGGCGTTTGAAGAGGTGGAAAAGAGAATGATGGATAATAAAACTAGGGCAATGTATCTTAAATTAAAGAAATATATTCCAGAACGGAGCAAGATCCGTATTTATCCAACACCCTTGGGAAATGCTCAGACAGAATGGACTTATGAATGGATAGACAAAGCAGAGAATGAGTTTAAACTTATTTGCAATGAAACCATGTCTATTCGTTTGCCCATTTCCGACGTTGATGAAATATGGCAAGGAAACATCAGCTTGTGCTTAAAATTGAAATTTCAATTGCAAAAAGGCTTTAATTTTATCGATATAAAAGTTTAAAAAAGATATTCGCAAGTTCGAGGAAATTTTATGTCAAAGTCCCGAAAGATAACCCCAGTTTCCATTCGCAGCTCGGCTGCGGAGTATTTGACTTATGTTTCTGCTGTTGGCGGTTCCGAGCAGAGCGTAGAGATGCGTTATGAAAACGAAAATGTTTGGTTGACGCAGAAGATGATGGCTGAATTGTACGGGGTGAGTGTTCCGGCGATTAACCAGCATATCAAGAATATACTCGAAGACGGTGAACTGACGGAATCGGCAACTATTAAGAAATACTTAATAGTTCAAAATGAGGGTGAAAGGCAGGTTTCCCGTCAAGTAGATCATTACAACCTCCAGATGATCATTGCCGTGGGGTTCAAGGTCAACAACGAACGTGCGGTACAGTTCCGCAAATGGGCTGGGCAAATCGTCAAGGATTACACCATCCAGGGGTGGGTGATGGACAAGGAACGCCTCAAGAATTTCGGGACCATCTTGACTGAAGATTATTTCGAGAAACAGTTGGAGGCAATCCGTGAAATTCGCGTTTCGGAGCGTCGATTCTATCAGAAAGTGACGGACATTTATTCTACGGCGTTGGATTATGACCCTTCGGCAAAAATTACACAGGATTTCTTCAAGAAGGTTCAGAACAAGTTGCATTGGGCGATTCATGGACATACCGCAGCCGAACTGATTGTCGAACGTGCCGATAGCCAAAAGGATCATATGGGTTTGAAGACTTGGGCGGCCTCACCCAAGGGAAAGATTATGAAGTCCGATGTGATTGTGGCGAAGAATTATCTGGACAAAGAAGAATTGAGTGCGCTTGAACTGATTGTTTCGGGTTATTTGGACTTTGCGGAAATGCAAGCAAATCGGCATATTCCTATGACTATGGAAGATTGGGCGAAACATCTGGACCGCATTTTGATGGCGACCGAACATGAACTTTTGACCAATGCCGGGAAGATTTCGATGGAAGTCGCGCAAGCCCATGCAATAACGGAGTGGGAAAAATACCGCATTGTGCAGGATAAACTTTTCCGCAGTGATTTTGACTACTTCTTGGAACTGCATGAAAAAATGGCACAGTACAAGGCGTGAGGTAATCTATGAGTTTTACAAATCAATCAGACTTGATGCTTGAAGATAATGCGAGCAAGTACCCTGCCATCGAAGTGTTGGCGAAGCTGGGCTATACCTACATTTCGCCCGAAGAGGCCGCCCAGGAGCGTGGCACACAATACAATGTGTTGCTCAAGGATATCCTCCGCAAGCAGCTCCAGAGAATAAACCAGTTTGAATACAACGGCATCGCCTATAAGTTCTCCGCCGAGAACATTGAAAGGGCAATTGCAGAACTGGATGTACCCTTGACCGAAGGGCTTGTAAAGACTAGCGAGCGAATTTATGATGCCCTAATGCTCGGCAAAAGCTATCAGGAAAAACTAGTTGACGGAACTTCTAAAAGTTTTAACCTAAATTATATCGATTGGGAAAATTTCGAGAATAACGTTTTCCATGTGACGGAAGAATTCGCCTGCGACAGTTGGGATAAGCAGAAAAATGCCCGCCCTGATATTGTCGTATTTGTGAATGGTATCCCTTTTGCGGTCATTGAGTGTAAGGCTCCGCATATTTCTGAAATGCAGGCGGTTGAGCAGAACATTCGTAACCAGCTCCCGGAATATATTCCGCAACTTTTCAAGTATGTGCAGATGATTGTGGCGACCAACAAGAATGCAGTCAAGTACGCCACGGTAGGCACAGGCAAGAAATTCTGGAACGTATGGCGCGAACAGGACACGGAATGGCAAACAAATCTTGTCGATCAGATTGTTGCGGGGCGTGTCCCGACGGAACAGGACAAGACTTTGATTTCGCTGTTCGAAAAAGAACGCTTGCGCAAGTTCGCCAAGTATTTTGTCGTTTACGATGCCAACATCAAGAAGATTTGCCGTTACCAGCAGTTTTTTGCGGTAGAGGCTATTATGAAGACCATTGCCGAAAACGACCCGGCGGGTAACCGTCAGAGCGGTGTCATTTGGCACACGCAAGGTTCGGGCAAGTCGCTCACCATGGTGATGGTTTCTAAGTACATTCTCGAAGAACTGAGTTCTGTAAATCCGAAAGTGATTGTTGTCACGGACAGAAAGGAACTCGACAAACAAATTGCAAAGACTTTCTCGCATACGCGAATGACTCCAATTCGTGCCACTAGCGGAAAGAATCTTTGTGATTTGATTAACGAAGGCAAAGCCGATATCATCACTTCGATTATCAACAAGTTCAATACTGTAGATAATCAGGGTGTCAAGAATAACTCCAGGGACATCTTTGTTCTTGTCGATGAAAGTCACCGTTCGAACTACGGTTCGTTAGCGACCAAGATGCGCACGGTTTTTCCGAACGCCTGTTATATTGGCTTTACGGGAACTCCTCTCCTGAAACACGAAAAGAGTACGCTGCAAAAATTCGGCAAACTGATTCACAAATACACTATCAAGGATGGTGTCGAAGACAAGGCGATTGTTCCGCTAATTTATGAAGGTCGATTTGTGGACCAAAAAGTCGATGAAGAAAATATCGATTTATGGTTCCAGATGGTGACAAAAAAGCTGAACAAGGCGCAAATTGCCGAGTTGAAAGCGAAATGGAGCAGCATTCAAAAACTCACATCTAGTGATTCTCGCATACGCCGTGTGGCAATCGACATTTACCAGCATTTTATGGACGGCTACAAGGAATCGGGTTTCAAGGCGATGCTGGCATGCAATTTTAAACGCGACGCGGTACGTTACAAGCAAATATTCGACACGCTTTGTGATATAAGAACAGAAGTGGTCATTTCAGCCCCGGACTTGCGCGAAGGGTACGATGATATTGATGAAAGTTCCGACGATCTTGTAATAAAGTTCTGGAACAAGATGATGAAGCAGTACGGCAACGCCGACGATTATGAAGATACCTTGAAAAGCCAATTCTACGATGGTGAAATCGACATTTTGATTGTCTGCAGCAAGTTACTCACAGGCTATGACGCTCCGAGAACGCAAGTTCTTTACATAGACAAGGAACTCAAGGATCACGGGCTGTTGCAAGCGATTGCTCGTACAAACCGCCTTTACGAAGGCAAGGATTTCGGCCTGATTGTAGATTATCGCGGGCTTATTAGCAAGCTGGATTCAGCGTTGGAAGTGTATAGCGGCGCCGGTCTTGAAAATTATGATTCAGCGGACATCAAGGGCGTTGTCGTCGATGTTATGGCGTGCGTGGCAAGACTCCGCGAAACCTATTCGCAGCTGAAGGATATTTTCGTTCCGATAAAGAATTCTGAAGACACTGAAGAAATTGAAATTTTCTTGGCCGATACTGATACAAGAGAAAAATTCTACAATGCGCTGTGCGTCTTTGGTCGTTCGCTCACAATGGTGATGAATTCTGTGAAGGCTTTTGCCGCTTTTGAACGCAAGGAAATCGAGATGTTCCGCGACACCTTCGTCTTTTTCTCGAAGATTCGTTGCAGCGTGAAGATTCGCTATGCCGATGCATTAGACAATTCGGAATACGAACGCCAAATGCAAAATCTATTGGACACCTATATGTCCGTGAAAGATGTGCAGCAGATTTATGAACCGATTGATATTATGAATATCAGCGACTTTGACAAGGTCATCGAAAAACTGCCATCAGATAGGTCAAAAGCAGATGCCATCGTGTCGCACCTTACAAAGCGTATCAAATTAAACCGCGATGAAGACCCTGCATTCTATGACAGTTTTTCCAAGAGGATTAACGCTGTTCTGGAAGAGTTCAAGAACAAGATCCTTTCGGAAAAAGAATATCTAAAGCAGATGTTTGAAGTGATGAGTGACTTCCGTAAGGGCGATACAAAACAGAAGTTCCCAGAAAAAATCGCGGGCGACTTGGACGCGCAGGCGTTCTACGGCGTAATCGATCCGATTCTATCTAATAGTTATAAACTCGATGCGGAAATTGTTGCAAATATTGCACTTTCAATAACCGCAATTATCCGCAGACATGATACGGTTGACTGGAAAAACAACATCGACATCCACAATCGCATTCGCCAAGATATTGACGACCTTTTCTACGAAATGGAAAGCAAGCAAGGAATTGCAGTCGATTTGGATGATGTTGACAAAATTCTGGAAAGTGTCCTCAACGTTGCCATAAGGAGATTTTAATGCTCCGTACTGTTGATGTTGACGGCAACGCAATTAGCTACGCGTTAGAACGAAAGCCGGTCAAGAACATAAACCTGCGAATCAGGGCTGACCAAAGTGTTTATGTGTCTGCACCGAATGATGTTCCTGCCAAAACAGTTGATGCTTTTGTCAAGGAAAAGTCTGCATACATATTGCGTGCCATTAAGAAATTTAAGGATAAAAATCGGCAGGACACTTCAGAACAGCAGCTTGTAGATGGTGAGACAGTCAAGATTTTCGGTCGCAATATGCGTTTGAAAGTTCGTTACGCGACACGAAGCAAAATAGAATCTGATGAAAGCTACGTGACATTGTATGTTAAGGACGTGAAGGACTCCGAATTGAAAAAAAGAGTCCTTGAAACCTGGCTTCGGAAAAAATGCAAAGACGAAGTGACGTCTATTTGCAAGAAGGTTTACCCCAAGGTAAAAAAGTATGGAGTCGCGTTCCCTGAAATTCAGATGCGGGAAATGGTTTCCCGTTGGGGATCCTGCTCTCCGAAAAAAGGATTTGTCACATTCAACACCGCATTAATCGCAATGCCCGTTTCATGCATAGAATATGTGGTAACGCACGAATTCACGCATTTTCTTTACCCGAACCATTCCCAAAAGTTCTATCAGCAGCTGGCAACATTCATGCCCGACTGGGAAGAACGGAAGAAACGATTAGAAGGGTGAGATTTTTTCTATCTTTGGGCTCGTATGAATACCAAGATTTACTATACCCTGACTGACGAGTCGCCGTTCCTGGCGACTCAATCTTTGCTCCCCATCGTGCGCGGTTTCGCAAAGGCCGCCGACATCGATGTCGAAACCAAGAACATTTCCTTGCCCGGCCGTATCCTGGCCGCTTTTGGCAAGGCGAGCGACGACCTGGATTTCCTGGGCAAGCTTACGCTGGACCCTAGCGCAAACATCATCAAGTTGCCGAACATTTCGGCTTCGGTGCCGCAGCTCAAGGCCGCTATCGCCGAACTCCAGAAGAACGGTTTCGATGTGCCCGACTATCCGGATGCTCCGGCGAACGACGAAGAAAAGGCCATCCGCGCCAAGTACGACAAGGTGAAGGGTTCCGCCGTGAACCCGGTGCTGCGCCAGGGTAACTCTGACCGTCGCGCCCCCAAGGCCGTGAAGAATTACGCCCGCAACAATCCGCACAGCAACGGCGTGTGGAACGAATCGGTAAAGACACACGTTTCGAGTATGTCCGCAAACGATTTCTACGGCAACGAAAAGTCCATCACGCTTGCGAAGGCCGACACTTTCAAGATTGAATTTGTTGCTGAAGATGGATCCGTCACGGAACTGCGTGCAGCCAAGCCGCTTTTGGAAGGCGAAATTCTCGATGCCACCGTGATGCGCATGGCCGCCCTCGAAAAGTTCATCGCCGAACAGATGGCCGATGCCAAGGCGAAGGGTGTGCTGTTCTCGGTGCACCTGAAGGCCACCATGATGAAGGTGTCCGACCCGGTGCTATTCGGTGCATTCGTGCGCGTGTTTTTCAAGGACGTATTCGTGAAGTACGCCGACCTGTTCAAGGAACTCGGTATTGACGCGAACAACGGTCTCGGCGACTTGTACAAGCGCCTGGAAGGCAACGCCAAGGAAGCCGAAGTCAAGGCCGCCATTGACGCCGCACTCGCTGCTGGTCCGGACCTCGCGATGGTCGATTCCGCAAAGGGTATTACCAACTTGCACGTTCCCAGCGATATCATCATCGACGCCTCGATGCCCGCGATGATCCGCAACTCTGGCTGCATGTGGAACAAGGAAGGCAAGTTGCAAGAAGTGAAGGCTTGCGTTCCGGACCGCTGCTATGCCGGCATCTACGAAGCCGCGATTGAATTCTGCAAGAAGAACGGCGCCTTCGACCCGAAAACGATGGGCACGGTACCGAACGTGGGTCTCATGGCCCAAGGCGCCGAAGAGTACGGCAGCCACGACAAGACCTTTATCGCTAAAGCAAAGGGCGTCATCCGCGCCGTGAATGCAAACGGCGAAGTGCTCCTGCAGCAGGAAGTCGAAGTCGGCGACATCTACCGTATGTGCCAGGCGAAAGACGCCCCGATCCGCGACTGGGTCAAGCTCGCCGTCACGCGCGCTCGCGTGAGCAACACTCCGGCCATTTTCTGGCTCGACCCGCAGCGCGCCCATGACCGCGAAATCCAGAAGAAGGTAGAAGTTTATCTGAAGGATCACGACCTGAACGGTCTTTCGATCAAGATCATGAATCCGAAGGATGCCATCGTGGAAACGATGACCCGTGCGAAGGCTGGCCTCGACACCATCAGCGTCACGGGCAACGTGATGCGCGACTACCTCACTGACCTTTTCCCGATTCTTGAAGTCGGAACCTCCGCCAAGATGCTCAGCATCGTGCCGCTCATGGCTGGCGGCGGACTCTTCGAAACGGGTGCAGGTGGTTCCGCTCCCAAGCAGGTGCAGCAGTTCTTCGCCGAAAATTACCTCCGCTGGGATTCCCTCGGCGAATACTTCGCGCTGGTGCCCGCTTTCGAACAGGTTGCCTCGACAACCGGTAACGCCAAGGCTAAAGTCCTTGCCGACACGCTCGACGAAGCGAACGGCAAGATTCTTGAATTCAACCGCACGCCGGCCCGCAAGATTGGCGAACTCGACAACCGCGGTTCACACTTCTACCTGGCCCTCTACTGGTCACAGGCTCTCGCCGCCCAGAAGGACGACGCGGAACTTGCCGCCAAGTTCGCTCCGGTCGCGAAGGCCCTCGCCGAAAACGAGCAGAAGATTGTCGCCGCGTTTGCCGCCGAACAAGGCAAACCCGCCGACATCGGTGGCTATTACCTGCCAAAGCCGGAACTTCTGAAGAAGTGGCTCCGCCCGGTTGCAGAATTCAACGCCGTCATCGACGCCCTGTAATTTACGCACCGCAAGCGGCTCGCAAAAACCGATGCATTATAATAGACGCCTCCGTTCTGGAGGCGTTCTTCTTTATACAAAAAAAGAACCCCGAAATGAATCGGGGCTCCTGAAACCTGGTTTCAAACAAGCTAATTAGAGCTTACTTTGCTTCGGAGGGTTCATCCTTGATAGCGAGCAGGCGTTCGTTGATGTTCTTCGAGACGCCCTTTTCAGCATACTTGGCTGCCACTTCCACAGCCTTTTCGATAGCGAGAGCATCGGAGCGGCCGTGAGCGATAATGCCCGTGCCGTTCAGGCCGAGGAGAAGAGCGCCACCCGTCATGCGGTAGTCCCACATTTCGTCGAAGCGGCGACCGTTCGGGGTGTCGATGACACCGAACATCTTCTTGTGCAGTTCGTAGAAACCTTCGAGCATCTTCAGGACAACGTTGCCCGTAAAGCCGGAGGTCACCACCACGTCGGCCACGCCTTCGATAAGCGTTTCGCCTTCGATGTTACCGATAAAGTTCACCGGAGCGGACTTCAGCAACTGGTGTGCTTCCTGCAGCACAGCCGGGCCCTTGTGTTCTTCTTCGCCCATATTGAGGAGGCCAACCTTCGGCTTTTCGTAACCGAAGTAGGTCTCGGCGAAAGCGGAACCTGCAATGGCGAAATCCACCAGGGTAGCGGCGCGTTCGTCGACGTTGGCACCGGCATCGACCAAGATGATCGGGCGGTCAGCAGTCGGAATCACGCAGCCGATAGGCGGACGGCTGAATTTGTCTGTAGTACGGCCAAGAAGCATGAGGCAGCTAGCCATCATGGCGCCAGAGTTACCAGCACTCACGGAGGCATCTACCATGCCCTTCTTCTGCAAGGCAACGCAAGTCACCAGGCCGGAATGGGGCTTCTTCTTGAGGACTTCGACTGGATGTTCATCCATGGCCACAGGATCCGGTGCATCGACCACGGAAATACCTTTGCCAGCATAGCCAAGCTTTTCGAGCTTAGCCTTGACCTCGGCCTCCGGTCCGCACAGAACCACGTGCAGGTTAGCATTCTTGTTGACGGCGTTAACCGCACCTTCAATCACTACGTCCGGGGCGAAATCGCCACCGAGAGCATCAAGAGCAACTTTAACCATGGACATCTCCTTACAACAGTAGAACCGTTAATTAGGCTTCGGCATCCTTCATGTTGATCACTTCGACACCATTGTAGTAGCCGCAAACCGGGCACACGCGGTGCGGGCGCTTCACGGAACCGCAATGATCGCAGGTAGCCATAGCGGGCACTTCCATCTTCCAGTGGGTGCGGCGCTTGTCACGACGGGCGGTCGAGGTTTTTCTTTTAGGTACTGCCATTTTTAACTCCTATTTTCCATTTTGCTCTTAAGAGCCTTGAGTTTTTCCCAACGGGG
>Ga0256406_1001737_pt1 | contig 33811 bp, 19 predicted proteins | sample RumenRJG_03DNA_FD_185986 | JGI IMG/M metagenome (GOLD analysis project Ga0256406, IMG submission 185986) | Bovine rumen microbial communities from Lethbridge, Alberta, Canada - RJG_03 | ecosystem: Host-associated > Mammals > Digestive system > Stomach > Rumen | place: Canada: Alberta | collected...
AGTATATTCTTTATTCGTGGTAAAGTTAGTAAATATTTATGGATCAAGCATATAAAAAGCTGTTTTTCTAATGGCGGTCATTAGAAAATGACAAGAAGCTTTTTCTAATGACCGATTTGGGATAAAGGTGGACTTTAACAGCATCGACCCCGGAGGCTGTAGGGACTCAGGCAATGACATCTTGGATAATGGCGGTGCCATCGTCGATGTCACTCTCCGCGTGACTGCTGCAGAGACGGGCATACGAAATGTGAACACCCACAACTCATCCGATGCTTCCTCCCTGACATACAATCTTCAGGGGCAAGCAACACAACAACCTTGTCATGGTGTGTTCATTAGAAATGGCAGAAAGTTTATAGTGAGATAGTTAGAAAGTAAAGTTAAAGCGCATGAATAAAAGAATATTGACATTGGTGTTTGTGGTCATGTCCATCCTTGGTTCGGCGTGGTGCCAGACCAAACTGACCGTTTGTACATGGAACGTAGGCAAGTTTGGCGAGGGCGAGATGAGTGGCTATCAAGGTGACAATCCACAGGAAAAGGTGAAAGAATGGAAGGCTTGGCTGAAAAGCCACCGTGTAGACATCCTCGGTCTGAACGAGTGGTGGGAATGGTTCGACAAAGGCAAGACCATCAACTCTGAAGAGGAGTTGATTGCCCCGTTATATGCCAACCGCTATATAGCAAATCCCATCAAGTCACCCTGGATTACGAACGGATTGGCAACCAACTATAAGGTAAAACCGGGCTCGCAGACGTGGATAAATCTTGTCGATCCCTACTATTTCGCCTTAATAGAGACGCTTATTATAGACGGTCATGAGGTGGATGTAATAAGCGCACACATTCCCTGGAGAAAACAGTATCATGCGGCATCCTTGGATGTGTTGCACCAAGAACTGAAACGCCATAAAACCTTCATCTTTCTGGGTGACACCAACTGCTCTCACATGGAGCAATCGGATTTCTATGTAAAGGACGGCTACAATATGGCTAATCCTTTCAAAGGCCGGTGGCTACCCACCTATGCAGACGGCAGTGCGATTGACAATGTCATTACATCTCCCAATATTAAGATAACGAAGGTATGGAGTTCCCCCTCAGGGCTCTACAAGGGAGACCACAACCCGTTTTTCGCCAAGCTGGTGATTCACTGGGATAAGTAGAAGGCATGTTTGTTCTGTTGAAAATCTCCTGACTTCGTCACTAAAAAACAATCAAATCGCTATTCTGATTGTCTGTAATCTATGATGATTTTGGGTGACGTACAGGTTGTGCTCCGTGCTGCTTTCTTCTTTGAAGCAAGGTTTTCAGGCTAAGGATTATCAACCGCTAAAAAGTTGATTGATAGGCCAAGGCCGATAGCCCCCCAGTGTCATAGTCAAAGGCTTAGGCCCTTGTTCATTTGCGGGTTGAGACCTTTGAGAGCCTTCGTCTCTCACCGTCCTCAATCCGCCAAGGGCAGTTCCTCCTATAGTCGGATCTTGACGCTGACATAAAGGAAAACCGTGAAAGCAGGGGACCCAGGATTGTTGCAGTGCAGGTTGGCTCTCCACGAACTCGGGCATCCCCGACAGTGCTGCCCTCATGTCGGCATACGTCAGCGAGGAGTTGCACCCTGGCATCTCCTCGAGTTCGGTTGGCGGTAAAAGGTGCTGCATGGAGAGCCGCGTGCAAGGACGGCTGAACCTGCTAAAATCGGCAACGTCGGGACGCTGAACCTCAAGGGTTCCGGATGTTACGCCAATTGGCGGAGACATCTACGCCATATGGCGGAGCTACGTACGCCAATTGGCGGAGACATGTACGCCATATGCCGTAAACATGCTGCACCCATGAGCGAAACGCCCAGCGAGGCCAGCCATCGCAGGTCGAAACCGCTGGTGCCGAGGGGGGAACGGATGGTGAGTAGAGGCGGGAAGTTCAAGAAACATCATAAACGGCACTACCGGCTTCGTTGCATCACAGCAAGCCGGTTTAACTGATTTTTGTAATCATAGAATGCGCTTTCGTGCTATAGTTACTTACCTAAAATATCAATAGTGTCAATTAAGGTTGACGCATTGACGAAGTAAGGAAGAAGGCACGGTGGCTCAGAGCTTGATGAATATCTTCTTCTTGTAGAGCCAAAGGCCCACGAGCCAGTTGATGAGCACGTAGAGGATGGCCCAACAGAGCGACGCTACCTTGGCGGGCAGGAAGGTGAAGAGGAAATCATCGCACACCAGACGGTGAACCGTCATCCCGCTACCCGTGTGTAACATGGTGAGGGGGATGAGGAGCAGGTCGGCAAGCACGTAGAGAGCCAGTGGGTTGACGCCAAAGACACGGAAGAATTCAGTGGTGCGGCCCTTGCAGCCCCGCTTGTCGATGAGCCACGTGAGGAAGGCGAGGATGAGGCTTCCGAAACCGCAGGTCACCAGTGAGAAGGTGGGTGTCCAGAGTTTCTTGCTGATAGGACACCCATAGCTGAGCAGGAATCCGCCCACCGTGCAGACCGTGCCGAAAAGAAACAGGCGCTCAATCTTGTCATCGAGGTCGCGGAGCTTGAGTACAGCCTCGCCGATGCAGAAACCGATTAGCACGTGGCCCAAAGCCGGCAGTGTGCTGAGCAGACCTTCGGGGTCGGGAGTATCGTAAGCATAGCAATGGTTGTGGCCTAACACGGCATCGTCGACGATGGCCAGGATGTTGGAGGCGTCGTGGGCGAAACCGTTGCCTATTTCCAAGATGACAAAATAGACAGCGAAGATGAGCGCAATGAGCCAAGGGATGAACTTGTGCTTCACGCTGATGGCGATGATGGCAGCCAGACCGTAGCAGATGCCCAGACGGGGCAGCACGCCCAGAATGCGCAGATGCCCCAAGGTGTTGGCTGAGGCACAGATGCGCGGCCACAGTGGCAACGTCGCGTAGGCCTTGCTGCCCATATGGCCGACGAAGGTGAGGAGCCAACTGATGGCCAGCCCGATGAACCAGATGAGGAGGGCCCGCTTGAATATCTTTCTTGCGCAGGTGGCCGACCATTGAAAACGGAATTTACGCAGCGACAGATACGTGGTGATGCCCATGATGAACATGAAGAAAGGAAAAACAAAGTCGGTCGGGGTGAGTCCTATCCATTCGGCATGTTCCAAAGGTGTGAACACATCGGGCCATGGGCGGCCTGGGTTGTTGACAAGTATCATACCGGCTATCGTGAGACCGCGCAGAATATCGAGAGCCAGTATGCGCTGGCTGCTTTGAGTGGTGTTATTCATGCCCTACTGTATTTTTGCGGCAAAAGTAGCAAAAAAGAGGCTTTTGAGCAAGGATTGTCAGGGGAAATCACTATATTTGTCGCACTAAAATACCTAATACATGCTTGGAGCTATTATAGGAGATATCGTGGGGTCGAGATTTGAGTTCGATGAGACACCCACTGCAGGGTTCACTCTTTTCACGGATACCTGCGATTTTACCGACGACACCGTGTGTACCATTGCCATTGCCGATGCCATTCTCAACGGTCGCAGCTACCGCGACTCGCTGCGCGACTGGTGTCATCGCTATCCGAATCCCAAGGGCGGCTATGGCAACATGTTTCAGCAATGGCTGACACAGTCCAACCCGTTGCCACACAGCAGCTACGGCAATGGAGCAGCCATGCGCGTGAGTCCTGTGGGCTGGCTCTTCGACGACTACCACCGGGTGAACAATGAGGCCAAAAAAAGCGCTGAAGTGAGTCATTGCCACAGTGAGGCCGTCAACGGAGCCCAGTGCGTGGCCACGCTGATTTACTGGTTGCGCACGGTGCGTATCACAAAGGATGAGGTGGAGAGTGCTGTGGGGCGGAATTTCCATTATGAGATACCGCCGCTGAAGGACATCTACAAGATAGGCAGTGAGGGTCACTTCGACAGTACATGTCAGGAGACGGTGCCTTGGGCCATACGCTGTTTCCTGGAGTCGGAATCGTTTGAAGACGCTATCCGCATTGCCGTGATGGCGCGCGGCGACACCGACACGAAAGCGGCCATCTGTGGAAGCATTGCCGAGGCCTACTATGAGATACCCGAGGAGCTGGTCGACAAGGCTTTCACCTATCTGCCCGACGACATGCTCGACATCGTGACCCAGTTCTACGATGCCATCGTGAAGGACATCGAAGGTTGAGCTCTCCTCCAGAGGTGACTCAGCAGCTGTCAGCGTTCAGGAGGTGGCTGTGAGGCGGCGCGACACAGCCATGAAGACAAAGAAGAACAAGGCACCGCTCACCAATCCTGCTATGGCATCTACGGCATAGTGGGCCTGGATGTAGACTGTGGACAGGACCAGCAGCACGTAGACGACGGCAGCAATGGGAATGAGAAATTTGCTGCGCGAGCGGATGGCAAAAAGCAGGCACACGGTGGCGATGCCCACATGCGACGACGGGAAGGCCGCCGTGGGGCGCTCGCCCTGGCCGCGCGCAAACTCTACGAAGGAGTAGAAGATGGTATCGTGGTCGCCCGGAGCGGGCAGGCTGTCGGTATGGGTGTTGAAATAGTCCTGCAGCGAGGGAAAGACGCCCCGGCTGATGTCGGTGAGCCCCACTGCCTTATAATAAAAGGTGGGACCCACGACAGGGAGGAAGTCGTAGATGAGATAATAGGTGAAGAAGGAGGCGGTGATGACGAAAGCGCAGCGCTGGAAGTCCTTGTACCGGCAGAAGAAGTACCAGAAGGTGGTGAGCGCTATGAGTGGGAAATAAGCTCCATAGCCAAAATACATCAGCGAGCTGAAGAACTTGGAGGGAAAGTGCTCGCAGAAGACCAGGGCGGGCTGGAACCCGAAGAGCCATTGGTCGGCCTGCGCAAAATAGTGGTCGAGATTGGGGAAGATGCGGTTGATTTCGTAGGTGTCGGGATACCACCAGCCCAAGAGCATCATCTGTATCAGCACACGCAGCATGAGCGTGAACCGGCAGGGCACGAGTCTGTAGACCACCCACAGCAGAGCCGTCATGGCTATCACGCGCAGCCGTCCTGCCACCATCGACTCAGGATTGGCCATCTTGGTGTAGCAGAAAAATACCAGCAGCAGAGTGGCCAGTGCATAGATTATCACCACCCACTCCAGAGCGAGCAGACCCTTGCGGGGCTTTGTGTCGATGCCGAAAAGGCTGCGCAGCAGGTGCCCTTTATTTGTTGTCCGTTGCTTTCCCATATTGCTGTTCCGGTGCCTCAAATCCATCCATTCTGCTGATACCAGCTCACCGTGTGGCTTACGCCTTCGGCCAGCTTAACCCGTGGCCGGTAGCCCAGTTCGCGCTCGGCCGGAGTGATGTCACAACGCCAGTTGCGCTGACTGAGAATGTTATATTTGTCGTTGTTGAGCACAGTCATCTTCCCAGTTATTCGTCCATACCATTCGCCCGCGAAGGTGATGGTGCGCAGCACCCAGAGCGGTGCCTTGACGCGTATCCACCATGGGCGTCCCAGAGCATCGTGCACCAGATTGCTGAAGTCCTTCGAGGTGTAGACGCAGCCGTCGCTCAGGAAGTATTTGTGCCCGGGCGTGCCCTTCTCAAGGGCCAGGAACACGGCCTGCACCACATCGGTGACATACACGAAGGTGATTTCCTGCCGCTTGAATCCCACACTGAAATCCATGTGCCGCTTGATGCTCTCCACCATCATGAAATAGTCCTTCTCGCGCGGACCATAGACACCTGTGGGGCGTAGCACCACACAAGGCAGACGGTCAGCAATGCTGTCAAGATAGCGCTCTGCCTCCCATTTGCTCTTGCCGTAGGCCGTGTTGGGGTGTGGCGTGTCGGCATCGGTTATCTCAGTGTAAGGGCGCTGCTCGCGGATGGCACCGAAGACACTCAGACTGCTCATGTAGACCATGCGCTTCAGGGGTATCTTCAGCTTTAACAGGGCCTGGCACAGATGGCGGGTGCCTTCGGTGTTGACGCGGAAGAAATCCTCACGGTGAAGGCATTTGGTCACGCCGGCCGCATGAACGATGTAGTCGAACGAGAATCCGCGCAGAGCCTCCTCGAGCCGAGCCTCCGAGGAGAAGTCGAGCTCGATGAAATGTATGCGGGAATCGGTGAGGTAGCGGCGCGAGCTGGTAGCGCGCACAGCTGCCCATACTTCCATGCCTCTATGCAGGGCCTCTTCGACGATAAAGCTGCCGATGAAGCCTGATGCACCTGTAATAAGTATCTTCATCAGGGACTATAACTGTAATTGTTTTGCAAAATTACCCCAAAAAGACCACTCCACAAAATGGAAGACCTTTTTTTTTCGATGTGTGCCGTTAGGGATATAGATTTAGTGTAAGATAGGGTGGAGTGAAAGGCGCATAGCGACAAAGTGTCTCTTAGGTTTACTTAGACTATAAACTTGCTTTTCTTTGTCATGCCATTCGTTTGCACTACCTTTGGATAAGGTAGGCTGCACTCAGACATGCCGAAGAAAAGCGTTGCTTTTCTTTGTCATGCCATTCGTTTGCACTACCTTTGCACCATGAAGAAATTGTTTATAGAGACTTACGGCTGCCAGATGAATGTGGCCGACAGTGAAGTGGTGGCGTCGGTGATGCAGATGGCCGGCTATGAGCCGTGCGAGGACGAGAATCAGGCTGACGCTATCTTTCTCAATACTTGCAGTGTCAGGGAGAACGCAGAGAACAAAATCTACAATCGGCTCGACACGCTCCATGCGGATCAGAAAAAGGGACGCCGGCTCATTCTCGGTGTCTTAGGCTGTATGGCTGAGCGCGTGAAGGATGACCTGATTGTCAACCATCATGCCAACCTCGTGTGTGGCCCGGATGCTTACCTTAACCTGCCGGAGATGGTGGCAGCGGCAGAGCTTGGTCAGCCCGCCCTCGACGTGCAACTCTCTACGACTGAGACTTATCGCAATGTGATTCCTCAGCGCATCGGCGGCAACCATGTGAGTGGCTTCGTGACCATCATGCGCGGATGCAACAACTTCTGCCACTACTGCATCGTGCCTTACACCCGTGGAAGAGAGCGGTCGCGCGATGTGGAGAGCATTCTCAAGGAGGTGACCGACCTTCATGACCGGGGCTTTAAGGAGGTGACGCTGCTCGGACAGAATGTCAACAGCTACGGACTGCTGCCCAACGGACAGCGCCCGGAGGAGGGTACCTCATTTGCAGAGCTGCTGAGGAAGGTGGCGCGCAGCGTCCCCGACATGCGGGTGCGCTTCACCACGTCGAATCCTGAGGATATGAGCGAGGACATTCTGTATGCCATTGCCGAGGAACCTAATCTGTGCCGACATATTCATTTCCCCGCTCAGAGCGGAAGCGACAAAGTGCTGAGGCTGATGAACCGTAAGTACACCCGTGAGCAGTATTTCGACAAAGTGGCTGCCATACGCCGCATCATACCCGGTTGCGGGCTCACCACCGACATCTTCGTGGGCTACCACGATGAGACTGAGGAGGACCACCGGCAGACGCTTGACCTTGTCAGGGAGGTGGGCTTCGACTCTGCGTTTATGTTCAAATACAGTGAGCGCCCCGGCACCTATGCTGCCAAGCACCTGCCCGACAATGTGCCTGAGGAAGTAAAGATACAGCGTCTCAACGAGCTAATTCATCTCCAGACCGAGATGAGTGCCGAGGCCAATCGCCGCGACGAGGGTCATCGCTTCCGCATCCTCATAGAGGGGTTCAGTAAGCGCAGCCGCAATCAGCTCATGGGACGCACGGAGCAGAATAAGGCCGTGGTCATCGACCGCGGTACCCATCACATAGGCGACTTCGTGGATGTGGTCATCACGGGTAGCACCTCGGCCACGCTCTTCGGCGAGGAGGTGAAATAACGATTCTTGCATACGCTAAACGAGAGCAGCCCATCCCTCGGTATCGGCAATTGCCGGTCGGGGGATGGGCTGCTGTCTGTCAGGGCGCCGGAACCCTCAGCAGGCTGCTATTCGTAGCCGGGGTTCTGCTTCAGATTGGGGTTAAGGATGATGTCGGCTTGGGCAATGGGGTAGAAGTACATGCGGTCCTTCCACTTTACAGGGTCGACATTCATGTTGTAGAGTAGCGTGTGACCGTCGGAGGCCACGGCCACGGGTGTAGAGTAGCGACCTTCAGCATCGGGAGTGAGCTGCACCTTGCGGTAGTAGACGCCCGCGATGGTGCTGGGCGGAGTGTCGGTGGTGTAGAAACACACGTCGGGATTGCCGTCGCCATCCATGTCAAGGGCCTTGTTGAATTCGGGCACGTAGATGCCTTCCTCGGGCAGCTCATAGAGTTTACCGCAGTGCCAGCGCTGCACCTCGGCATAGTCCATGCCGTCCTCCCACATGAGTTCCAGGATGCGCTCGCGGCGCACTTCGAGAATCACGGGGTCGGTGATGTCGGGGAAGAAGGTCTGCTGCAGATATTTGTCTATCTTCGTGGGTTTGCTGGTGAGTCCGCCGGTGATGCCGGCCCTGGCGCGGAGTGCGCCTATGGAGCGGGCCCAGTCGGCATCGGTGAGCGTGCCGAGCTCAGCCTTGGCCTCAGCCCAGTTGAGCAACACCTCGGCATAGCGCATGATGATGAAGTTGTTCTCACCCACATCGACACCATCGTAGGTCACGTCGTCGAGCGCGAACTTCATGCCATGATAGCCCACGTAACCACAGGCGTAGTCGGGAGCCGTGCGCACTTCCTTACCGTTGGAGATGCGGGTGAAGCCCGGTGTGCGGATGGTTTGCGAGGCCCTGTAATCACGGTTCTTGAATTCCTCGGTGAAGGGCGTGGTCTTGTAGGACGGATCGTCGGTGAAGGGCTTGCCGTCGAGTTTCAGATAGAGGTTCACCACCTGCTTGAGCGGGCTGAGCGGACCGCCGAGGGTGGTCGTGTTGAGCTTGCGAGTCTCGGCGTTCACTAAGCCCTCCTTGGAGTCGAAGACGGTGGCCAGCATCACCTCCTTGGCCTTGGGCTCCTTGGCAATGAAGAGGGCACGGTAGGACTTGGCCGGTCCTTCATCGGTATAGAGCCCGAACTGGCCACTGTTGATGACGGTCTCGGTGGCCTGTTGGGCTCGCTTGAGCCAAAGCTCTGCCGTCGACTGTAAGCCGGCCGAGGGAGTGTACTTGCGGTAGGTGCCTTCCCAAAGACAGAAGCGGCTTTCGAAAGCTGCTGCCACATACTTTGTGACGGTGGTGCAGGTGGCATCTGAGGTGCTGCTGATGTGGTTGACGGCATACTCGAAGTCTTCGTAGATGCGGTCGGCGATGTAGGTACGAGGCTGCCGTGCTGCCGTGAGCAGGGTATCCTTGACATCCAGCGTGCGGTCAATCCAGGGCAGGTCACCGTAGGTCTTCATCATGTTGAAGTAGAAGTAGGCGCGGAAGAAGCGGGCCAGACCGTTGTAGTTGTTGCGCACGCTCTCGGGCACAGCTTCGTTGGTGTTGTTCATCAGGAAGTAGTTGATGTTGCGCAGTGTGCCCCAGCCCCAGCTGCCCTGCATGCTGGCATTGAACTTGTCGGTCATAAAGGTGTTGACGCCTTCGTGTACGGAGTAGAAGTTTCCCCAGGCGCTACCCCACGTGGTGAGGGCGGAGGGACCGAGGAAGGTGCCGTAGAAGGAGTTGGCATACATGGCGAGGCCTTCCTCGCTGGAGAACACGGGGCCTTTGGCCACTTGCGACTTGGGGTCTTCATCCAGGCTGCATGCAGCCAGGCTGAGGGCCAAGGCGATGAAGCATATTATCTTTTTCATATTCTGTTGAGTCTAAAGGGTTAAGGATATACCGAAGGTGACGGTCTTCAGTATTGGATAATTGTAGGATCGACCACCGTCAGTGAGCATCGGCGTGGTGTAGAGACCGCTGTTGACGAGGTTCAGCGTCTCGAGGTCGTCGCCGTTGATGCTCTCCACATCGAACTGCTTGATGTGCTTGTAGAAGGGTGTTATGGTCAGCAGGTTCTCACCCGAGACGTAGAGACGGCAGGCCTGAAGTCCAATCTTTGAAATCCATGCTTTGGGCAGTGAGTAGCCCAGCTGGATGTTCTTCAAGCGGATGTAAGCCACGTTCTGCAGATATTTGGTTTGGGTGAGGTGTAACTGACGGTTCCACTGGTGGGCAGTGTACCCACGAAGGCGCGGGAAGTAGGCATTTGGATTGTCCTCGGTCCACCAGTTGCCGATCATTTCTTTAGGGAAGTTGGAATAAGGACGGGAATAAGGTCCCCAGAACATACCGTTGTCGGAGCCCGGCCACCAGTCCTGCTTGCCTACTCCCTGGAAGAAGGCGGAGAAGAAGATGCCGTTCCAGTCGGCATTAAGACCCAGGCTGAAGGTGTAGCGGGGCAGCTTGTTGCCAATGACCTTGCGGTCGCCCGAATCGCCAACCTTGCTGTTGCCCCACGAAATCTTCTTGTCGCCGTCGAGGTCCTTGAACTTCAGGTCGCCGGCTTCCCATTTGTTGGCATTGTTAGGCATGATCTCGCTTTGGTCGGGACCGTTGATGATGTGCCCCTTGCCGTCGACATCCTTATCTGTGAGGTAGCCGTCGGTAACGAGTCCCCATATCTCACCCAGCGTCATGCCCTCATAATAGTTGTGCACGTCGGGTGTATAAGAACTTGCTCCGATGAACTTGTCCTTATTGGGATATTTGTCAATCTTTGTCTTGGCGTCGGCCAGTGTGGCGCGCACCTGATAGTGGAAGGGCTTCTCGGCCAGATTGAACTGGTCGTGCCAGGTGAGGGTGATTTCCCAACCGTGAGTGGTCATGTCGGCATAGTTGCCTTTAGGCGGTGTGGCACCGTAGACGGCAGGAAGCTCGGTGCCCGGTACATACATGTCCTTATTCTTCCTTATGTAGTAGTCGGCTACCAGAGTGAGTCGGTCGTTGAGGAAGCCTGCATCAACACCGAAGTTGGTGGTAGTGGCTGTCTCCCAGGTGAGGCCGTCGGGGATGGGATTAGGCGACGAGGTGGTGATGTTCTTCTGCCCTCTGAGCAGGCGGTTCTGCTGGTAGATGGAGAAGAGCTCCTGGAATTGGTAGGGCGAGATGTTACCATTACCCAGAGAGCCATAGGAAGCGCGAAGCTTCAGATTGGAGATGGCCTTGGGCGAGATGTGCCAGAAGGGCTCCTGTGATACGCGCCAACCGGCCGAGCCCGATGGGAAGAATTTCCACTGCTGGTTGTTGGGGAACTTAGAGGAGCCGTCGTAGCGGCCGCTGAGCTCAAGCAGATAGCGCTCGGCAAACGAGTAGTTCACACGATAGAAGCCACCGGCGATGCGCCACTTGTTGTAGTTGCTGTTGATGTTGATGCTACCGGTAGTGAGGTTGATGTTCTTGGCTCCCGAGTAGATGAGCTGGTTGCGCTTCTCGAAGTCGTAGTTGTAGATGGACTGCTCGTAGTTCCAGCCGAGCATGGCTTTCACGTCGTGCACCTTGGCAAAGGTCTGCTCATATTGTGCATAGATATTGGTGGCCAGATACTTTGTACTGCTCGTGGTCTTCATGATGCTGTTAAAGGAGCTACCCATGTATTTTGTAGTGCCAGGAGCGGTGGAATAGGGCACAGGAGTCTGCTTCCCGTCGATATTCTCATCAGTATAGCGGAAGGTGATGTCGCCGTTGATGTGAAGGCGGTTCTTGAAGAAGGATGTGGTGAATGACGAGGTGTTGCGGAGCACCCGCGTGGTGAAGTCCTCGTAGTTGTTGCCGTAGTAGAAGCTTCCGAGGATGGTGGCACCGGCTTGTGTGAGGGTGCCGTCGGGATTGAACATCACGTTCGGGGCCTGTCCTTCAGACTCTATGGCGTACCACACATTGCCTTCGCCCACCGACATGGGGTTGTGGTACTCCATTTGGCTGAACTCGAAGTTGTTGGTCACTTTCAGCCAGTCGGTCACCTGGAGGCCGCCCTTAGCCCTGATGTTGAACATCTTATATTTGTCGGGATCGAAGTTGAAGACACCGTTCTGAGAGTAGAAGCGGCCTGAAAGCAGGAAGTCGGCCTTCTTGCCACCGCCCTGGATGCTTAGATTCTGCTCCTGTCCGGTGAAGGAGTCCTTATAGAGCATGTCCCACCAGTCGGTGTTGCCATAGTAGACATATTTGCCGGTTTTGGGATCGACCTCTACATCCGAGAGTCCTGAGCCGGTGCGGTGCTTTGCAAGCTCCTCATACCACTGGTCACTGTACTTGAGTGAGTGGTGGAAGTTGCTGGGCTTGCTGCCACCGGTCCATCCTGTGTAGGCTTGGAGGAAGTAGGTGGTGTAGTCGTAACCGTCGGTCACCACGTCGGGAACCACCGTAGGCGACTTGATGAAGAAGTTGCCGCTGTAGTTGACGGTCACTTTCTCTTTGTCGGGGTCTTTCGTGGTGATGAGCACTACTCCGTAGGTGCCTCGAGCTCCGTAGATGGCTGCTGCCGAGGCGTCTTTCAGTACGGTGACTGAGGCGACGTCGCTGGGGTTGAGCATGGCAGGGTCGCCCTCGACACCGTCGATGAGCACAAGGGCATTGCCACCCTGACCGATGGAGCCGGTGCCACGCACCTGGTAGGATGAGCTTCGGGTCGGCTTGCCGTCGGCAAAGGAAATCTGAAGGTTTGGAATCTCACCTTGCAGACCTTGGGTGAGGTTCGACACGGGTCGGTTCTCCAGGGCTTTGCTCGTCACCTGGTCGACGGCTCCGGTGAGGTTGGCTTTCTTTTGCGTACCGTAACCGACAACAACGACCTCCTGCAGCTCTGTGTTGTCGGAGCGCAGCGTTATCTGCATCTTGTCGGAAGCCTGTACGGTCTGTGTGGCATAGCCCACATAGGAAATGGTCAACTTTGCTTTTGGGTTTTTCAAGGTGAGGCGGAAAGCACCGTCGATATCCGTCACGGTGCCATTGCCGGTTCCTGCTTCCATAATGCTCACTCCGATAAGCGGCTCGCCTTTTTCGTCGACGACGCGCCCGCTTGCGGTGGCTTGCTGTTGGGCAATGGTGGAAACTTCGGACTTGGCTGACAGACTGCTGTTCATGGGAGCTGCCGTGGCTCCGGCAATGCTCAGCAGACATGCCACGCTCACTAAAGGCATTCTGAATAGGCCTTTTGGGCTAATTTTATCATGTTCCATACATTAAGATTTAATTATTAAGGTGAGTTTTTCTTGATGTTGCGGGGTTTGGCAGGCATCGTCTTTTTTGGGGGGGGCTGTGGTGTGCAATGTCTTGCTGCGGTGCTTATTGGTCCGGGGGAGGCTTTGTGCTTCTCTCCGTGGCGTGTGAGATGGTATGCATGTGTTGTTTCATAAGCGTTCTCTGGCTGACAGGAATAGTATGGTAATATATTAAGCTATCTGAGTGCAAATTAATAAAAAATGTATCAAGCTTGCAATAGATGTTTCAGTATTTAACATAATTTTTTTGCCTTGCACCCTACAAGGGCCTCGGTAATGGGTACAAAAAAGCGCGGTCCTATACCTTATATATATAGGACCGCGCCGGTATATGTGTTCAGCTTTTCAGCCGAATAACGTCTTAAGCCTTGGCCGGCTCAGCTTCGAGGGCACGCTTGTCGCCGCGTCTCTTCCTAAGGACAACGAAGGCGATAGGCGATGCGATGAAGATGGAGCTCAGCGTTCCGAAGATGACACCCAGCGTCATGGCGAATGCGAAAGGCTGGATGCTCTTGCCTCCAAGGAAGAGGATGCAGAGCAGCACGATGAGCGTCGACACTGAGGTGTTCAGCGTACGGGCCAGCGTCTCATTGATGGAGTCGTTGAAGAGTGACTCGTAGTCCTGCTTCGGATGCAGACCGAGATTCTCACGAATACGGTCGAACACCACCACCTTATCGTTGATAGAGTAGCCAATCACGGTCAGCACTGCGCCGATGAAGGTCTGGTCGACTTCGAGTGAGAAGGGCAGCAGACCCTGCAACAGTGAGAAGAGTCCGATGACAGTCAGAGCATCGAAGGTGAGTGCCACCGTGGAGCCGATGGAGAAGGCGAGATTGCGGAAGCGCAGCAGAATGTAGAGGAAGATGGCCAACAGGGCGATGATGACACTGATGATGGCGCTGTGAGTGACATCCTTGGCCACCGACGGTCCTACCTTTGAAGAACTGATGATGGAGCCACCCTGGCGGATGTCCGGGTTCTTGAAGGCTTCAACACTCTTTTGACTCACCATGCCGGCAGCCTTCAGCGTGTTGTAGAGAAGCGTCTCGGCCTCGTCGTCAACCTTCGGGTTGTTCGATTCTATCTTGTAGTTTGTTGAGATTCGAATCGTACGGTTGTCGGTACCCAGCGAGAGGGCGCTGTTGGTGCATCCGGGGAATGCCTTGGCAAGTACTTCGCGCACCTGCTCAGGCTCTGTGGTCTTCTCGAACTGGATGACATAGTTGCGGCCACCCGTAAAGTCGATGCTCTTGTCGAGACCGCGGGTAGCAAAGCTGATGAAGAATACCACGGTGGCGACGATTGCTATGGTGAAGGTTACTTTGCGCTTCTTCATGAAGGCAAAGTGGGCGTTCTGCATGAAGTGCTCCGAGATAGGAGTCCAATATTTCAGGTTCAGCCACTTGTCGTGACGAAGCTTGTAGTCGTAAACCAGACGGGTGAGGTAAACGGCGCTGAAGAAAGAGCAGACGATACCTATAATCCATGTAGTAGCGAAGCCCTGGATAGGACCTGTTCCGAAGAGATAGAGGATGACACCCGTTATCAAGGAGGTTAAGTTGGAGTCGAAGATGGCGCTGAAGGCATTGCTGTAACCAGCGGAAACGGCTTGCTTCATTTGCTTGCCTTTGCGCAGCTCTTCCTTAATACGCTCATATATCAGCACGTTGGCATCCACAGCCGTTCCTAACGAAAGCACCATACCGGCAATACCACTCATGGTGAGGGCTGCTTGGAAGGAGGTTAGAATGCCTAAGGTGAAGAATACGTTGATGATGAGGGCACAGTTGGCTATCATGCCCGGGATGAGGTTGTACATCATCACCATATATATAATAAGGAGAACGAAGGCGATGATGAAGGACACGATACCCTGCTGGATGGACTGGGCACCCAAGGTAGGTCCGACAACCTCTTCCTGCACGATGCGTGCGGGAGCCGGCATACGGCCCGATTTCAGGGTGTTGGCCAAATCTTTGGTTTCCTCAATCGTGAAGTTGCCGCTGATGGATGACTGGCCGCCGTCGATTTCGGTCTGCACGTTAGGAGCCGAGTAGACAGCATCATCAAGAACGATGGCCACGGCGCGCTGGATGTTGCGCTTGGTCAGGTCGGCCCAACGGCGTGCACCGTCGGAATTCATGGTCATGCTGACCTCAGGCTTGCCCGTAATGGGGTCGAACTGGTCCTTGGCGTCGGTGATGACGTCACCCTCAATAGGAGCACGACCGTTGGTGGTAGTCACCTTGAGTGCATAGAGCTCGAAGGTGTTCTTCACCTTGAGGTCGGTAGAAGCCTTGGCACTCCAAAGGAGCTTCAGGTCGGAGGGAAGCACTTGCTTGGCAACCGACGAGTGGATGAGGCGATTGACAGCTGCGGTGTCGCGTACATTGGCGAATCCCACGAGAGCCTTGTAGCCTTGTCCTGTGAGCGAGAGGCGGGCCAACAGCGGATGCTGCTTCAGCATCTGGGCTTCTTGGCTGTTGCTGCTCTTGGCGGTAGGCTCGTCAGTGTTCTTAATCTTGAACTTAGGCTGTGCCTTTGCAACCGGCTTCTTGGCTTCGGCCGTCTTGGCAGTTGTAGAATCTTTCTTAGCGGCGGTTTCACTCTCGCCGGCTGCCAGACGTGTGTCGAGCTGTTGCAGATAAGGAATGATTTCCTCAGCATTGTAGGTCTCCCAGAACTCCAGGTTGGCGCTTCCTTGAAGCAGCTTGCGCATACGCTCAGGCTCGCGAATACCAGGCATTTCGACCATGATGCGGCCTTCCTGCCCCTCGAGCTTCTGAATGTTGGGCTGTACGACACCGAACTTGTCGATACGGGTGCGCACCACGTTGAATGAGTTGTCGATGGCAGCTTGGATTTCGCTGCGCAGCACCTTCTCTACCTCGCTGTCGGTGCTGTTGGGGCTTACCTTGCCTTGCAGCTCAGTTGTGGAGAAAACCTCAGCCAAGGTGTGGCCTGGTGCGTTGTGGTGATAAGCGTTGATGAAGAGCGTGAGGAAGTCTTTCTGACTGGTCTCCTCTTCTTTTCTCGCTTCCTGCATTGACTTAGTGAAAGCTACGTCGGTCCTGTGGTCGGCCAGCATGTCAATGACGTCGGGTACCGAGATTTCCAGGATTACATTCATACCGCCTTTCAGGTCAAGGCCCAGCCCGATCTGCGTCTCCAGGCACTTTTGGTAAGGATAGATGCCCAAATACTTCACAGAATCTTTGTAATCCTGCTGGGCAATGGGATCTTTCAACTTAGCAGCCTGACTGTCGTAGTAGCTGGTGGCTACGCTGAAGGACAGATAGAAGATGCTTGCAAGCGTCAATAAGACGGCTGTTACAATTACAATTCCTTTGTTCTGCATGTTTGTTTTTATTGTTTTATATTTGTTTTTCTCAACGTTTTGCAGTCCTGCAAAGTTAGCTATTTTTTGTCGCTCTCAAAAATTTATGGCCCTTAAATATTCATTTTTTACTGATTTAGCTTCTTTTTCTTCAGCCAGGCGATGATTGGGTAGTGGTCGCTGGCCTTTATCGTGTTGCCAACGACACACTTTAGCGGCGTGAAGTGCTCGCTGCAGAAGATGTTGTCAATTCTCACGTAGAAGCCTCCACGATGGTAGGTGATGCCGGGACCATTGCCGCTTTCCCGATAGCAATCGGTGAGTCCTTCTGCGATGGTGCGACGGGCATAGGAGATGGGGCCGTCGTTGAAATCACCGCACACGATCATGGGGTAATGCTTATGCTTCCGGATGAATGTGGCTACGGCCTCTGCCTGGGGGGCACGCTGCATGGAGGCTTCACTGATTTTCTCATAGAGCATGTGGGAGACGGCACGTGCCGAGTCGCTGCCCAAGTCTTGCTTTACCAAGTACTTGAATTGCAGCTTGTCCTCGCGTGAAAGACCTATCGACTGGAGGTGGTTGGCAACTACGATAACCGTGTCGGAGCCCATCTTCAGGAAGAAGGCTGAGGAGTGGTTGCTGAGTGAAGGGTAGGGGATGGCTTCCCGGCGGATGATGGGGTAGCGGCTATAAAGACGGATGACATCCCCATTGCTGTAGCTTGTGGTGTCGCGATGTGAATAGAGCCGGTTCATTACTGAGTCGACGACTTTTTCCGGTGACCCGCTGACATCAGCTTCCTGAAGGCAGATGATGTCGGCATGTTGTTTCTGTAAGTAGTGAAGCAATGCGAGCGTGCTGTCCGGATATTCGGTGCTGAACATCCAAACATTGAAGGACACGACTTTGAGGTCGGCACCTTTGGTGGTCGTGAATGGATTGAGCGGACAGTAATTGCGTACAGGATGGAAGCAGATGATGAAGCCGGCCAAAGGGATAAGGACATAGCGTGGCTTTACTACCACCCAAAATACGAGAAAGACGATGTTGAGTAGCAGGAAAGCAGGAAAAGCCAGTCCTACGATGCTAAGCAGCGGAAAGGCGATGGGATCAAGGTGATCGGAATAGCCCACAGCCGTCATCGCGATGACACTCGCGATGTTGGCTCCGGCAATGAGTTGAAGAGTGAAGCTGCGAAATTTCCTCATGACGGCTTATTGCCTCTTGCTGTTGTCAAAGAGACGTCGCTTCTCTTCGGCAGTCAGACTGTCATATCCACTTCGGCGAATCTTGTCGAGTATGCGGTCAGTCTCCTCTTCACGCTCCTTCTTGCGTGCGTTGTAGTCCCAGTCGGCCTGTTCTTCGCTCCGACGCTCTTGCTGGGCTTGCTGTTTATCGCGCTGATGTGCCTCCCAGCGCCGTTTCATATTGCCGAAGAACTGTTCCCCAGTATCACAGCCATAATAGTTGCTGAAGGGGTGGCGTTTCCAATAACGAATGAGGAGATAACCGAAAATCATGCCCCCGAGGTGGGCGACGTGGGCAACATTGTCGCCTGGCGTGGCTATGGCCGAAAAAAGCTCGACGCCTGCAAAGATGACAACAAACCATTTAGCCTTGATGGGGATGGGCAGGGGGAAAATGAAGATGCGGTCCTCGGGGAAGAGCATGCCGAAGGCAAGCAGAATGCCGTAGATGGCTCCAGAGGCGCCCACGGTAGTCCATTGGCTCAACAGGCCTTGGTTGGCCGCCACAATCTCACGAAGTGGAACTCCAGGAAACGCGCCGGCAGCAATGTAAAAGGAGACGAACTGCGCTATTTCCTGCGACAGACCTGCTCCGATGCCACATACGAGATAGTAGAGCAGAAAACGGTTGCCCCCCCACATGCGCTCCACTACACAGCCGAACATCCATAGCCCGAACATATTGAAGAAGATGTGCTCGATGTTGGCATGCATGAACATATAGGTGACGAGCTGGTAGATATGGAAGTCATGGGCCAGGAAAAAGTGCAGGCCGAACAGATTATTTAAGTCGACTGTCGAGCGAAGCACGAACATGGCTATGAATGCCAGAATATTGAGTATAAGCAGGTTCTTGGTGACCTTAGGGATATTAAACATAATCAGTGTACGTTTGTTCTTATGCGTGCAAAAGTACTAAAAATATCCCGTAAATGGAACACAAGCAGGAGACTAACGACTTTTTTTGATGAATATCTTCATTTTTTTCTCTTTTTTGTTTGTATTCTGAAATGTTTCGGCTATATTTGCCGACGTTTACACATTAGGACATTATTATTAATCAATAAATATCAATGGTATGAACAAGTCAGAATTAATCAATGCGGTTGCCGAGAAAGCTGGGCTTAGCAAGGTTGCTGCCAAGTCGGCATTGGATGCTACAGTAGAAGTTATCAAGGACCAGCTCGCTAAGGGAGAGAAGGTGCAGGTCGTAGGTTTCGGCACGTTCGAGGTTTCTGAGCGTGGAGCTCGTGAGGGTATCAATCCCCGCACAAAGGAGAAGATTCAAATTGAAGCCAAGAAGGTTGCCAAGTTCAAGGCCGGTGCCGACTTCAACAATGTGCTCAAGTAATTTCTGAAATACGACAAGTTCTACGGGGCAGTCTCTTACATGTGTTGAGAGGCTGCCCTCGTTTTTGCAGCTCGCTCTCGGCACTTTGTCACCGGGAAGACACTTTGCAGTTACAAGTTTCTTTGGATAATTAGGGGTGACGCGTTGACGAAGCCTGTAGTGCCGTCTTTGAGGTTTCTTACACTTTCCTCCTCAACTTCCCATCTGCCCTTCCTGGCACCAGCGGCTCCGTCGGCCTCGCCCTTCGGCTTCAGCCTGCAATGGTAGACCTCGCTGAGCGTTAAGGCCATGGGGTCAGCATGCTTACGGCATATGGCGTAGATGTCTCCGCCTATTGGCGTACATAGCTCCGCCTTTTGGTGTAGATGTCTCCGCCAATTGGCGTAACATCCGGCACCTTTGGCACACGGCGTTCCGACGTTGCCGATTTTAACTGATGCAACCAAAGATTCTTATGGGTTGAAGCGATGTTCTGCGGTGTTGATGTCGCCGACGTTGTAACGCTATATATATAGAAGTTTGTTCGCAGCACAGAGGCCGTTTGTTCGCAACGCGGCACCTCTTCGTTCGCAACACAGCGTCTGTTCGTTTGCTGACGCAGCAGAATCTAAAGAGTGCGCCGACTCCTTCTCACCACCTCATCACCGACACCCACGGACTTTCTCTACTGCGCCATGAATTCCTTACCTGTTTTTTCGGTGTTATGAAGATAATTTGCTAATTTTGCAGGTAAATAGAATAACATCAAATCTATGGAGCATAAGAATTATAAGCGCACGCTTGTCACGGCAGCATTGCCTTATGCCAATGGCGGCGTGCATATCGGTCATTTGGCCGGTGTTTATGTGCCTGCCGACATCTACGTGCGCTATCTTCGGTTGAAGGGCGATGACGTTGTCTTCATCGGAGGCAGTGACGAACACGGTGTACCCATCACCATCAGAGCTAAAAAAGAAGGCGTGACACCGCAAGACATTTGCGACCGCTACCATAAACTTATTAAGAGAAGTTTCGAAGACTTCGGTATCAGTTTTGATATCTACAGCCGTACCACTTCCAAGACGCACCAGAAGCTTGCCTCGGACTTCTTCCGCAAACTCTACGATGAGGGCAAGCTCATTGAAAAGGAGACTGAGCAGTACTACGACGAGGAAGCCCACCAGTTCCTGGCCGACCGCTACATCGTCGGCGAATGTCCCCACTGCCATAATCCGCATGCTTATGGTGATCAGTGCGAGAAGTGTGGTTCCGACCTCAGTCCCATGGAGCTCATCAACCCCCACTCCACCATCAGCGGCTCGAAACCGGTCGTCCGGAAGACCAAGAACTGGTATCTGCCCTTGAACGAATACCAGGAGTGGCTGAAGAAGTGGATTCTGGAAGGCCACAAGGAATGGCGCCCCAACGTCTACGGACAATGCAAGAGCTGGCTCGACATGGACCTGCAGCCCAGGGCCATGACGCGCGACCTCGACTGGGGTATCCCCGTTCCCGTGGAGGGCGCCGAGGGAAAGGTGCTCTATGTGTGGTTCGATGCGCCCATTGGCTATATCTCCAACACGAAGGAGCTCTGTGACAGCCAGCCTGAGCGCTGGGGCTCATGGGAGAAGTGGTGGAAGGACCCCGAGACACGGTTGGTTCACTTCATCGGAAAGGACAATATCGTGTTCCACTGTCTCATCTTCCCCGTTATGCTCAAGGCTCATGGCGGCTATATCCTGCCCGACAATGTGCCGGCCAACGAGTTCCTCAATCTTGAGAACGACAAAATCTCGACCAGTCGCAACTGGGCCGTGTGGCTCCATGAATATCTTCAGGATATGCCCGGGAAGCAGGACGTGCTACGCTATGTGCTCACCGCCAATGCTCCCGAGACCAAGGACAACAACTTCACGTGGAAGGACTTCCAGGAGCGCAATAACAATGAGCTCGTGGCTGTCTATGGCAACTTTGTCAACCGCGCCTTGCAGCTCACCAAGAAATATTGGAATGGGGTGGTGCCCGCCTGTGGTGAGTTGCAGGATGTCGACCGCAAAGCTATCGACGAGTTTAAGGATGTGAAGCAGAAAGTGGAGGCCCTGCTCGACGTATTCAAGTTCCGCGACGCCCAATTCGAGGCCATGAACCTCGCTCGCATCGGCAACCGCTACATCACGGAGTGCGAGCCCTGGAAGGTGTGGAAGACCGACCCCAAGCGCGTGGAGACCATTCTCTACATCAGCTTGCAGCTGGTGGCCAACCTGAGTATCGCCTTCGAGCCCTTCTTGCCGTTCTCTTCGGCGAAGCTGCGCAAGATGATCAATCTCAACGACTACAGCTGGTCGCAGCTTGGACGCACCGATCTGCTGCAAGCCGGTCACCAGCTGGCAGAGCCGGAGCTGCTTTTCGAGAAAATCGACGACAGTGTCATCGAACGGCAGCTGCAGAAGCTTGCTGACACCAAGCGAGCCAACGAAGCTGCTAACTTTAAGGCCAAGGAGGTGAAGCCCAACATCGACTTCTCGGAATGGGAGAAGCTCGACATCCGCGTGGGTCATGTGCTGGCCTGTGAGAAGGTGAAGAAGTCGTCGAAGCTCCTGAAGTTCACGCTGGACGACGGTTCCGGTAAAGAGCGCATCATCTGCTCGGGCATCGCCAAATATTATCAGCCGGAAGAGCTCATCGGCAAGGATGTGCTCTTCATCGCCAACCTCGCCCCGCGCAAGCTCATGGGCATCGAGAGTCAGGGCATGATTCTCTCAGCCGAGGACTTCGATGGAAGCCTGTCGCTCACATCCCTGCTCAAGGGCGTCAAGCCCGGCAGTCAGGTAGGCTGATTGCTTAGCGTTTAAGACTTAAAGAACACCTTATCTGCGGGCAGGTTGGCGATGGAATCTTTCGTCAGTCCTGCCCGTGTTATCAATAAAACATATGATAAAGAAACTGTTACTGTTGCTGCCTTTACTCCTCCTGACCCTTTCGGCCGGAGCTCAGATGGCAGACCCCGTTCACACCTCGGCCCAGCTTAAGACGAATGGAACGGCCGAAGGCGAGATTGTTTTCACGCTAAAGATTGATGCCGGCTGGCACGTCTACAGTACTAATCTGGGCTCCGACGGCCCTATTCAGGCGTCCTTTAATGCGGTCAAGATGGATGGTGTCGAAAAGGTCGGAGCACTGCGGGCTGTGGGACATGAGCTGTCGTCGTTCGACAAGCTGTTTAATATGAAGTTGCGTTACTTCGAGCATAGCGTGAGTTTCGTACAGAAAGTGAAGTTCACCAAGCCGACCTATAGCCTCAATGCTTACTTGGAGTTTGGTGCCTGCAATGATGAAAGTTGCCTGCCTCCGCAGCAGGTGGATTTGAAGAAAAGCGGTAAGGCTCCTGCCGTAGAGGCTGCATCGAAGGAGGCTGCTCAGCTGGAGGCCGAGGATGCTACACAGTCGGCAGCCTCGCTCATGCCGGCCCAAGGCGACTCTACGCAAGAGGCAACATTGGCTCAGGCTACCCCCGACACCTCGGTAGCTGTGAGCAATCTCTGGCAGCCGGTTGTCAAGGAGCTCCGGGCTCAGGACGGTCTCACCCAGAATGGCAACAATTCGCTTTGGTATCTCTTCATCATGGGTTTTGCCGGCGGACTGCTGGCTCTGCTCACGCCCTGCGTATGGCCCATCATACCCATGACGGTGAGTTTCTTCCTCAAGCGCAACAAGGATAGGCGCAAGGGACTGCGCGATGCCATCACCTACGGTGTATCCATCGTCGTAATCTTCCTCTTGCTCGCACTTGTCGTCACGGCCCTCTTTGGTCCGAGAAAACTCAATGAGCTGGCCACCAATGCAGGCTTCAACATCTTCTTCTTCCTCCTTCTTGTTGTCTTCGCCGTCTCCTTCTTTGGGTGGTTCGAGATACGTCTGCCGTCCTCCTGGGGCGACAAAGTAGACACCAAGGCCTCGTCGACAACCGGTCTGCTGTCCATCTTCCTCATGGCGTTCACCCTCGTGCTGGTGTCGTTCTCCTGCACTGCGCCCATCGTGGGTCTGCTGCTCGTCGAAGCCGCCACATCGGGCAACTGGATAGGTCCTGCCATCGGGATGTTCGCCTTTGCACTGGCTTTAGCCCTGCCGTTCACGCTCTTTGCCCTCTTCCCCTCATGGCTGAAGTCAGCACCGAAGTCTGGGTCCTGGATGAATACCATAAAGGTGGTTTTAGGCTTCATCGAACTTGCTTTCTCGCTGAAGTTCCTCAGTGTAGCCGACTTGGCATATGGCTGGCATATCCTCGACCGCGAGGTGTTCCTGTCGCTGTGGATTGTCATCTTCGGTGCCATGGGCTGCTACCTCGTGGGATGGCTGAAGTTCCAGAGCGACGAGACGGGTGGCGACCTCAACCGTCCGAAGCCCGTTCCGAGCATCATGCTCGGACTCTGCTCGTTGGCCTTCGCAATCTATATGGTGCCCGGCCTTTGGGGCGCACCCTGCAAGGCTGTGAGCGCTTTCGCACCACCCATGAACACCCAGGACTTCAATCTCAGTAAGGATGAGGTCAAGGCTGCCTTTACGAACTATGACGAAGGCATGGAGGCTGCCCGCAAGGCCCACAAGCCCGTACTGCTCGACTTCACTGGATTTGGCTGTGTGAACTGCCGGAAGATGGAAGCTGCGGTATGGACCGATCCCTCAATAGCCCAGAAACTCACTAAGGACTACGTGCTCATCTCGCTGTTCGTTGACGACAAAACCCCGCTGGCCAAGCCGATAGAGGTGAACGAGAACGGACGCACGCGGACGCTCCGCACGGTGGGCGACAAATGGAGCTATTTGCAGAGCTCCAAGTTCGGTTCCAATACACAGCCTTTCTACGTAGCTGTCGACAACGAGGGCCATCCACTCAACGGCTCCTACAGTTACAAGGAGGATGTGGCACAGTATCTTGATTTTCTCGAAAAGGGAATCAAGAACTACGCTGACCGTCCATAGAGACGCAGGTTGACATTTACCTTATATAATATAATCAACTTAGATTATGAAAAGATTACTTGTTGCCGCCACAGCACTGCTGGTCACTGTCCCGGTGATGAATGCACAAAAGCTCCAGCTCAATGCCAAGAACATTGATAAGATTGTGAAGAGCATGACGCTCGAAGAAAAGGCTCAGCTCGTTGTAGGTGGACCAGGTATCGTGAAGGACGGCAAGATTGACGGGCAGCAGCCCGAGGCCGTCTTTGGTGCTGCGGGAATGACGAAAGCCATTCCTCGTCTGGGCATTCCCGGCACTGTTCTTACCGACGGACCTGCCGGTGTGCGCTTCAACCCGCAACGTAAGGGCGACAGCCGCACCTACTATTGCACGGCTTTCCCTATCGGCACGCTCGTAGCCTCGTCGTGGGACCGTCAGAATGCTCGCAGCGTGGGTGAGGCCATGGGGCGCGAGGTGCTCGACTATGGTTGTGATGTGCTCCTGGCTCCGGGTATGAACATCCACCGCAACCCGCTTTGCGGCCGCAACTTCGAGTACTTCTCTGAGGACCCGGTGCTCAGCGGAAATATGTCGGGCTATGAGATTCTCGGCGTGCAGAAGAACGGTGTGGGAACGTCGGCCAAGCACTTTGCTGCCAACAGTCAGGAGACCTATCGCACAGAGAACAACTCTGTGGTGGGCCAGCGTGCACTGCGTGAGCTCTACCTGAAGAACTTCGAACTTGCACTCAAGATTGGCAATCCCTGGACGGTGATGGCATCCTACAACCGGCTCAACGGCCCCTATACGCAGGCCAGCAAGACCTTGCTGCACGACTGGCTGCGCGGCGAAATGGGCTATCAGGGCCTCGTGATGACCGACTGGACCGGGCGCCGAAATACGGCCGACCAGATTAATGCCGACGACAACCTGCTCGAGTGGGGATTGGATTCCCAGGTACAGGACATCATCGAGGGTGTGAAGGATGGTAAGATTACGATGGCAACACTGGACCAAAGTGTGAAGCGCATGCTCCAGTATCTGGTGAAGACACCTCACTTCCGCCATTTCCAATATCCCGGACAGACCGATCTGAAGGCCCACGCCTTGGTGTCGAGAAAGGCTGCCGAGCAGGGCATCATCCTGTTGAAGAACGAGGGTAGCGCTTTGCCGCTGAAAGCTTCGGCTCAGGTGGCTCTCTTCGGTCAAGGCTCCTATCGCGGTTTCCTGGCTCATGGCTGGGGCTCTGGCGAGGTGCATAAGGCATATGTGGTGAATCTGTGCCAAGGACTCGAGAACGATGGCTTCACGGTGAACCCTGAGTTGAAGTCGCTCTATGAGGATGCCGACAACGAGGTGGCCGTGAGCCGCAGTTATGCCGACCGCCGTGCCAAGGAGAGCGATGTGGCTGTGATTACCTTTAAGCGCAATGCCGGAGAGGGCAGCGACCGCCACAATACGGAAGGTGACTGGAAGCTCACTTCGCTGGAACGCAACCTTCTGAAGAATGTCTCGGATGCCTTCCATGCACAGGGCAAGAAGGTCGTGGTGGTGCTGAATATCGGCGGTGTCATCGAGACTGCCAGCTGGCGCGACCTTGCCGATGCCATTCTCCTGCCTTGGCAGCCCGGACTCGAAGGTGGCAATGCCATAGCCGATGTCGTCAAGGGTACTGTCTGCCCCTCTGGCAAACTGCCGATGACCTTCCCCGTGAACTATGAGGATATTCCATCGTCGAAGAACTTCCCCTCCGATTTCAAGAACGAGAAGTTCGATAAGCAAGTGAAGAACATTGGCTACACCAACTACGATGAAGGCATTTGGGTGGGCTATCGCTACTTCAACACCAAGGGCGTGAAGGTGGCCTATCCTTTTGGCTACGGCCTGTCTTATACCACCTTCGGCTATAGCAATGCCAAGGCCGAGGTCAAGGGCGACAAGGTGGTTGCTCGTGTCACTGTGACTAACAAGGGCAACGTGGCTGGCCGCGAGGTGGTGGAACTCTATGTGGCCGCTCCTGCTGCTTCGATGGAGAAGCCGGCCCGCGAGCTCAAGGACTTTGGTAAGACCGCGCTGTTGCAGCCTGGCCAGTCGGAAGTGCTCACCTTCGAGGTACCGCTCAGTCAGCTTGCCAGCTTCAATGAGAAGACCAACAGCTGGGTGCTCGATGCCGGCCTCTATAAGGCTCAGTTCGGAGCCAGCGTGGAGGATATTCGTTGTGCACAGGACTTCAGCGTGAAGAAGGGCAGTGTGAAGAAGTGCCCCACTATAATTTGACCATTACACTTCAACTCTCATATAAGGCTCGGCTCACCGCCGGGCCTTTTTAGGCTCACTCCGTAGGGCTTCACCTGTTGTGGAACGACCTTACCATCAATGTTTCCTCAACAGCCATACGACAGATGCTCTGAAGATAGGGGTGAAGGCAAATGGCCATGGGAGGCATGGCTCCATTGGTAGCGTAAGCCCGCCCATGATTTTCTTTACTTCTATTGCAAGTGCTGTTACTCTCTAATAATATATTCGATTTGGGTGCCCCAATATCGACGACAGGAATGCAACGGAGTTTCTGAGGTTTTCGGACTGCAAGCGTAATAGGCAAATAGAGGGACTAACTAAACAGTTCTTGAAGTTCCATGCTCATGAAGGTCTCAGCAGGGATGCCGCTTTGGCCAACGATCACTGACTGCACAGGATGGAACCTATCTTGGAACGCATGCAGTCCGTGTGTGTCGGACTCAGCATTACTCTTTACTTCAATGGCCACAGTCTTGTCCAGTTTGCGCAACACGAAATCCACTTCGTCAGCGCCGTCACGCCAATAATACAGTGACCAGCGGTGACGGAAGGATTCATTGATCAGCCAACTGCCTACAGCAGACTCGAATATTCTTCCCCATAACTTTCTGTCCATCTGAGCATCTTCGAAGCTTTTGTCCACATAGATATCCTTCAAAGCGTTATTGTATACTTGGTACTTCGGTATGCTTGCTCGCTTACGTGCGTTGTCAATAGAATATTTCTGCAGGCCATCGACCAGTCCACTTTGCGACAACAGATTGATATATCCGGCCAATGTTGTAGTATTACCCGCATCTTGCAACTGTCCCAACATCTTTGTGAGAGAGACGATCTCTCCAGAATAAGCCGCACACAACTCAAAGGTTTGCCTGAGAAGAGCAGGCTTGGTGATGACTGTATCTTGGAGAATATCCTTGTTGATAGTGGCGTCAACTATCGAAGAGAAGACGTAGTCGCGCCAGCGTAGCTCGTCGTTGATTAGAAAAGCACTTCCGGGGTAGCCGCCATAGAAGACATATTGTTCAAAACTCCATCCAAAAGCATCGTGCATCTCAGGAAAGCTCCAATGGCTCATGCGTATCTCTTCATAACGGCCTGCCATAGAGTCGGCCAACCCACGCTCAAGCAATACACGTGAGGTGCCCAAAAGCAATACTTTGATAGGAACATCGTTGTAGGTGTCAGCATCCCATTCCTTCTTTACGGTTTCACTCCAGCCTACCAGTTTCTGTATCTCGTCGATGACTAACACTAACTCACTGAGACCTTGAGCCTTCACCATTAATCGAGCTTGAGCCCAACAATCGCTAATCCATTTTTTCTGACTTGTGGGCACGTCGTCAGCAGCATACAGCAGATGAAGGATGGGCAGGTCCTTTAAGACCTGCTTCACCACAGTTGATTTGCCTATCTGACGTGGTCCCATCAGTACTTGGATGAAGTGCCGTGGTTCTTCTAACCGCTTTTTCAACAGGGAATATTCCTTCCTAACGTACATAACCTTCTTCTATTTTAGTTGTACTACTCCAAAGATGTTATTTCTAAGGGTCTTTTCGGTAATGTGTTACAAATACCTTGCAAGCTTTGCTCAACCCTCTGTGCCAAATTACTCAGTGGACTGAGTAATTTTACTCAGTCCACTGAGTAATTCTCTGCTACTGCTTGTAAAGATACTGAAAACGAGAGGAATAAGCGAACAAAAGCCCACTTTTATTTTGCCAAGGTGGAGTAAGAACGTGCCCTTCCGCAGCTCCCTTTGCCACACAGTTACCTTTATACACAGGTTTGTCATTCAGTTTCTCTTTTTTGATAGTTCCTATTTCTTTCCCTGGTGGAAATGGCGGATAAGGTTATCGTGCAGTCTGCCGATTCGCAGTCTTTCGAAACTCCGCTAATGCGTCATCCTAAATCACTATAATATGTTTATAGCTGGTTGCTAATCACTGATAACAATTTGCTTGTACAGAAAAGTGACGAGTCAGGAAAGAGTACAAGACCAAAGGCGAATAAAAATAGAGAGAAAACAAGACGACACGTCTCCCGATACAGCAGCATCGGGAGACGTGTTGTTTAGAGGGTCGATTACTTCCAACCGGGATTCTGAGTAAGGTTCGGATTACGTGTAATCACCATTTGCGGAATCGGGTAGAGGTACATGTTGTCGTTCCAAGTATGAGCGGGGTCGTAATAGAAGAGCAGATAGCCTCCCTTGGGATCGCCCGGAGCTGGCAGAATGCTCTGGCCTGCACCGGTGAGTTCGCTGACTGGTGTGGCCGACATGGCAATAGCGGTGTACTCACCCTTATAGTTCTTGTCAGTGCTGACATAGAGATCGGACTGCCCGTCACCATTCATGTCGAGTGGCGCATTCAGAGCGGGAATATAGGTTCCCGTCCACTGCACCGTCTTCCAGTCATTACCACAAGCCCAGCGTTTGAGATCGTTCATGCGGAAGCCTTCCAGACAGAGCTCAATAGCACGGTCGCGGCGAATTTCAAGAATCACAGGGTCAGTGACGTTCGGATAGAAAGTTTGCTGCAAGAAGGTGTCCACCTTTGTAGGCAGGTGGTCGAGGTCGCCGCCGGTGATGCCTGCACGGCGGCGCAGTGCTCCGATGGTGCGTGACCAGTCATCATTGGTTATCTTGTGTAGCTCGGCCTTTGCTTCAGCATAGTTGAGCAATACCTCTGCATAGCGCATCAGTGGCACGTCATTGGTGTTGCTCGAGTGGTCGTCGTAGGCAACATCATCCATGACGTACTTGGTGTATTGGTAGCCAGTGAGTGAGAGACCTCGGTAGTTGGGTAGCGTCGGAAGGTAGTTGCCCGTCTTGTCGCGACAGGTGTAGTCAGCGCCGCGTATGGTCTGGTTGAGACGGGTATCACGATTCGTCGTCTCCTCCACGAAGTTCTTGTAGGTGCCGTCAGCGTTCTTTTCGTCGTACACCGTTCCGTCGAGATTGAGATAAGTCTTCATGAAGGGGCGATTCATGGAAAGATGCGGACCATAAGTGGAAGAATTGTACCACCAGTTAATGTCGGCCATGCCCAGTTTGGCATCAGCCGAGAAGGCGAGCATCACCTCGTCGGTCTGCGGGTCTTCCGATGTGAAGAGGTCACGGTAGGCTCCGCGTCCGCCATTGTACTTTGTGCCCGTGTGCAACTTGTAGGGGCCGTTATCCATAATGGTCTTGGCTGCCTCGGCTGCCACTTCGTAGAGCGAGTCAGTGGGGATGGTGCAATGGGCGGTGTACTCGGTATTCGCGTGATAGCGTTGCCACGAAGCTTCGAAGAGAGCAATCCTCGACTTCAGCAACAGAGCCGTCCACTTGTTCACGCGGTTGGAGTTTGTAGTTACTCTGGTAGCTGAAATGGTATTATAGGCCTCGTCTAAGTCCTTGAGTATATGGCGTACGATGACATCTCGTGAATCTCGCGGTGCATAGAGAGCCTTCTGGTCGTCGGCAGCAATGGGCTTATCGTACCAGGGCACATCACCGTAGACGACAAGCTTATCGTAGTAGAACAGCGCACGGAACAGTTTGGCTATGCCGTTGTAGTTGTCGCGTGTGGCCTGGGGTACGGCTGGGTCGTTGTTGTTGACGAGGAAATAGTTGATGTTGCGTAGGTTTGACCAGCTCCACGAAGTGGCCGTATTGATGTTGTAGGCACCGATTTCATAGGTGGAGAGCGAGTTTTTCGAACTATAGTCGCTCATAGCGTCGCCTTGAACACCACTGGAGCCGTCGGGAAGTATGTTATAAAAGGAGTTCGTGTAGGTTTCCAAGCCCGTCTCTGAACTGAAGATGGTGGAATGGCTGGCAGTCGACTTCTGTGACTCTTCCAGGTCGCACGACTGCATGGCGAGGACCGCGAAGGCAGCGAGAGTCAGATAAAGATATGTTTTGTTCATAATGTCCTGAAGTTAGAAAGTGATGTTGATACCAAGGCTGTAGGAGCGCATTGACGGAAAGTTATGACCGTCACCACTGTTGCCCAGGTCGGGGTCACCGCCACGGATAGTGGTCACGTCGAGGTCCTTGGTCCTCTTATATAGAGGCGACCAGGTGAAGAGATTCTCCCCGTCGAAGAAGATAGCTAACTTCTGTATGTGAAGCTTGGATATCACCGACTTCGGCAGATTGTAGCCTAACTGCAGATTCTGTAAGCGGCAGAAGGCGACGCTCTGCAAATAGCGAGTGTTGGCGTTGCTGTTGGAGAAGAAAGCCTTGTAGTACCCCGTGTAGCGTGGCAGATAGGCATTGGGCGTCTCCTCGGTCCAGTAGTTGTTGAGATGCCATTTAGGCATCTGGTTGTAAGGCCGGTTGTACTGTCCCCAGAATAGCGATGTCTCCGAGCTGGGGTACCAGTCCTGCTTGCCGACTCCTCGGAAGAGGGTGTTGAGGAAGATTCCGTTCCACTGCAAATCAATGCTGAAGCTGTACTGATAGCGTGGCGTGGTATTGCCGATGACGCGTCGGTCACCCGGATCGTCAACGGTGTTGTTGCCCCGGTCGATGTATCCGTTGCCGTTGAGGTCTTCTATCTTGATGTCACCCGGGCGCAGCTTATAGTCTTTGGAAGTCTGCATGAGGGGGTTATAGTATTTCTGGCCAGCTGCCTGAGCCTTGCTTTCCGCTGCATTAATCTCGTCTTCAGTCTGCCAAAGTCCATTGGAGACAAAGCCCCATATTTCACCTACTTTCATACCCTTATAATAGGTCGACGGAGTGTTGTCGGTGCCACCCAAAGAACGGTCTGCATTGTTGAACTTGTCGATGGTCGACTGGTAGTCGGAGAGAGTGGCGCGTAGGGAGTAGCTGAAGTTCTTGCCTGCCAGGTCGAAGTGGTCGCGCCAGGCCACAGAGAGTTCGTAGCCCTTGGTAGTCATATCGGCATAGTTACCACGGGGTGATGTGGCACCGAAGACATCGGGGAGCGTCGGACCGGGCGAATACATGTCGAGTGTCTTTCGGGAATACCAATCGAAGGTGACAGCGAGTCGTGAGTTAAAAGCTGCCAAGTCGACGCCCACGTCGAAGGTGCGTGCGGTCTCCCAGGTGAGGCCCGGTGCGAGAACTGCAGGGTTGGTGGTGTAGTGGACCTGAGTGCCGTCGATAATGCGACCAGTCGAGATGCCGAACATCTCATCATAGGTGTAGGGGCTGATGTTACCATTACCTAATGAGCCATAGGAGGCACGTATCTTCAGATTGGACAGATACTTGGTGTCGACCTTGAACCAAGGTTCAGAGCTGACTCTCCAGCCTGCAGACACCGAGGGGAAAAAAGCCCAACGGGAGTCAGAAGGAAATTTAGATGAACCGTCGTAGCGTGCGTCGAATTCCAAGAGATAACGGTCGTCGAAGATATAGTTGAGTCGGGTGAAGAAGCCCACAGTCTTCCACTTCGACCAAGCACCGCTTATCTTCTTGTTGTCTACACCCATAGCTAAGTTGATGTTTTCAACATCGGGAGTGAGCAAGTTGTCATTGCTGGCTGTGGTACCATCGCTCATATATTGCTCATAGTTGAAGCCCAAAAGACCTTTGAAATAGTGTTTCTTGGCGAAGGTTTTCTCGTATTCGGCATACTCGTTGTTGGCCAGGTACTCATTGCGTGTGTTGCCCGACTGTATGCTTGCCGTGGTGAGCGGATGAATATATTCGGTGACGCCCTCATAGCGGGAGTAGGGCGTGGGCACGAGTTTGCGCAGGCTGTTTCGGTTGCGCTGGCGGTAGGTGAAGTCTGCATTGAGGCGCAGCGTGTTCTTCAGCAGTGTGGCTTTGGCAGTGATGGTGTTCTTTATGTTGCTGTTGATGGTGTTCATGTAGCTCTGTCCATAAATCATGTCACCCACAGAGTAGACGGCGGAGTAGGTGAGAGAGCCGTCCGGGTTGAACATCGGTGAAGAGGGGTGGCCCTCATCGGCAAGATTGCGCAGCACATTACCCGTACCCTCAGTATAGGTGCGAGGCAGATGGAACTCATTACGGGAGTATTCGATATTGTCCGAAATCTTCAGCCACGGCGTAACTTGGTAGCCTGCTTTCAGGCGGGTGTTATAGCTGGTGAAAGTGTCCTTGTTGGTCTTACTGTTGTAGAGGCCATTGAAGTGGTAGTAGCGTCCGGAGAGATAGTAGTCGAATTTGTCGTCGCTGCCGGAGAGCGAAACATTATGCGTCTGAGCGAAGGTGTGGTCCTTATAGAGGTCGTGGATATAATCCTCACCCTCAGGGAAGTAGACATAGCGTCCCTTCGTGAGGCCCCATGAGCCGTCGCTCACCACAGTGCCGAACTCGCCGGCGTCGTGGCGCCGCTTGTATTCGTCGAGCCATGCCTTGGAGAACTGCTGCGTCTTGTTGATGCCCGAAGGCCAACTATGGTTGTAGTTATAGTAGGCTGTGGCGAAATGCTCGGCCCACACATAGCCGTCGGTGACGTAGTCGGGCATATTAGTGGGTGACTGCAGCGAGAGGTTGGTGGAATAGTTGATGACCGGCTTCCCCTTGTTGGCACTCTTCGTCGTGATGAGCACTACTCCGTAGGGGGCGCGAGCACCATAGATAGTAGCCGAGGCTGCGTCCTTGAGTACCGAGACCGATTCAATGTCGTCAGGGTTGAGGAATGACGGATCGCCCTCTACACCATCAATAAGTATCAGTGCACTGCCGCCCATACCCACTGACGTGGTTCCACGGATGTTATAGGAAGCAGAACGTCCAGGGCGACCGTCGCCCAAGTCGATATTGAGGTTGGGAATGGCACCTTGCAGCATCTGTGTGACAGAAGCGCTCGAACGTCCCTCGAAGGTCTTGCTGTCTGTCATGTCGACAGCTCCCGTCAAATTGGCCTTCTTCATCGTTCCGTATCCCACTACCACTACCTCGTTGAGTGATTCCTCATTGGAGGCAAGACTGATAGTCATCGACGGCTGAGCCTTCATGGTCTTGGTCTTGTAGCCCACATACGATGCTTCTATTGTGGCGCCTGTGGGAACACGGAGTTTGAAGTTTCCCTCTACGTCGGTGATGGCACCGTTGGTCGTGCCTTTCTGGGTGACGGTGGCCCCGACGACAGGTTCGCCGTTTTCGTCGACTACTCGGCCTGTGATTTGCTGAGTCTGTTGCTGTTGTGAGGTCTGTTGCTGAGTGCCCTCATCGGGCGACGCCACTGTCGGCAAGCCGGGGAGCAGCATGATAGCCGACAAGAAAAGTAAGTTGGTTTTTCGCATAAAAGGAATACTATTTAAGTGTTGTATGCATCGTGTTCATTTTGATTTCACGGTGCAAAGTTATTAGGTAATTGTTACAGATGCGTCACATCCCTGTTAAGATGGTGTTACGATGCTCTAACTGGTGTCGAAATATATCATCATGCGTTTCTTTAATTTCCATCACCTCTCTCATGTGGACTATTATTATGTCATGGCGGGACCTTACCTGGTGGCCGCAGTCAGAACCTGGAACGTGAGCATCAGATTAGCAGCACAC
>Ga0256406_1001738_pt1 | contig 33776 bp, 25 predicted proteins | sample RumenRJG_03DNA_FD_185986 | JGI IMG/M metagenome (GOLD analysis project Ga0256406, IMG submission 185986) | Bovine rumen microbial communities from Lethbridge, Alberta, Canada - RJG_03 | ecosystem: Host-associated > Mammals > Digestive system > Stomach > Rumen | place: Canada: Alberta | collected...
GTACCTCCAAGGAGCACCGATCCAAAGGCATTCAGTATGCTGACCATCGAAAAGAAAAGACCTACCACACCTACGGTTGATGAGTCTATAAATCGGCCCGCCATGACTCCGTCCACGATGGTGTTTATAAAGCCCATCGCGAATATGAGTATCTGCACAGGCAGCATGCTGAAAAACAGTTTTGAAATAATATCGTTTGAATGTTTCATAATCCTAAATCCGCTTTAATTATACACCCTAATCCCGACAATAAAAAAGGACTGATTGTGAGATGATCCTACAAAAGATAGACTTTTGTGGGCCGTCTCATTGTCAGTCCCATAGATAAAACACTATCTTGCAACTTTGACATCTCCGGCTTTTTCTTTCACGGTTTTTGTTTTCGCTTCTTTCGCCTTTTTCGTTTCCTTCGCCTTTTTTTCTTTTTTCGCCTTTGCCTTTTTCGCTTTTGCCTCCGTTGCCACGTCTGCGCTTTGAATAATTTCCGCTACTTTGGCTTCGGGAACACTCTCAATATCAAATTGCTTCTTGTACTCGGCAAATTGCGCTCTGAACTGCTCGTTCTCCCTGAACTCAGGATTGAGGCGGTACTCATGAAGGCCGACGTCACCGGACGCGGACTCGAGTATGTCGACTGCCACGTTGCTGCAGTGGTCGGCAATTCTCTCGTAATCGGTCAGAAGATCGTTGAATACAAATCCGATTTCAAGCGTATCCTGCTGCTTGCTGACTCTTTCAATGTGATTGGACTTAATCTCATCGCAGAGATCGTCTATTACCTCTTCCAAAGGATCTATCTTAAGAGCCATTTCCACGCTGTTGCCGATAAATGCGTTGATTGTCAGAGACATGATCTCCATGATTGCATCTTCAAGCACATCCAGCTCTATCTTGGCATCGTCCGCAAAGATTATCTTTTTCTCATTCACTTCCGCAGCAGACTCTCCGATATTTCTCGCATGGTCGGACATCCTCTCAAAATCCGAAAGAACTCTGAGGAATCTGCTTACAGTTGCTGATTGCTCGTCATCCAAATCGTTTGAAGTTATCTTAAGGAGATAATTGCCCAGCTTATCCTCGTATCTGTCGAGCACGGCTTCGAGATCGACGACTCTCTTTAAGCCCTCCTCAGTGAAGCCCCTTCTTACATTCACGGCACTTTTAACGCTTTCGAGTGCTTTGGAGGCCATGGAATTAATAACTGTTCTGCTCTGATTGATAGCAAGTGTCGGGTGCTCGAGGAATCTCGGCTCGAGCTTGTCCATATCCGCGCGCTCTGCCGCAACTTCCGCATCCTCAGGGAACATTGCGCATACCATTTTCTCAAGCAAACCTATGGCCGGCGAGAGTATGACTACTACAGCTGCCCTGTAAAGTGTATTAACAAGAGCCACAGAGACCATAGTCATCTTCATACTCATAAAGTCAAAATGGAATATTGCGTTTGCTATATAGAATAAAGTTCCGCAGATTATCGCACCGAGCACATCGATAATAAGATATACAAAAGCGGTTCTCTTACCGTTTGTGCTGGCTCCTAGGGCGCTCAGCATTACCGGAACCGACGCACCGATGCCGATACCCATGAGGATAGGAAACGCCATATCGAACTCTACTGCACCTGTAACGGCCAGAGCCTGCAGGATACCGACAGAAGCGCTTGCGCTCTGGATTACTGCAGTAACGAGAATACCGATCAGAACGCCGAGTATAGGATTTGTAAAGCTCATCATCATTTTGATGAAGCGTGGGTCCTCACGAAGCGGTACAATGGCGCCCGACATCATGCTCATGCCGTACATAAGGACCGCAAATCCGAGTAAAATACCACCTATATTCTTGTGCGAAGTTTTCTTTGAAAACATCCATAGGATTATTCCTATGAGTGCCACAATTCCCGTGAGAACCTCAGTGCTGAGATATGTCGCAACGCTCGCGCCTGATCCTCCGAGGCTGTTAAGACAGAGTATCCAGCCCGTGATGCTGGTGCCGAGTATGGCTCCGAGGACGATTCCTATCGCCTGCTTGACCTGCATCATGCCGGAGTTTACAAAACCGACTACCATTACAGAAGTAGCCGATGACGACTGTATTGCGGCGGTAACTCCCGTACCGAGCAGTATGCCCTTTATAGGATTGCCGGCCAGTTTATACAGTATGGCCTCCATCTTTTTTCCGGCGACTTTTTTAAGCGAGTCTCCCATTACCGACATTCCGAAGAGGAACATCGCGACTCCGCCGAATAATGAAATAATATTAGTTGAATCCATTTACCTTTTCACTTTCTCCAAATACACCTTTATGCATATTTTATACTTCTTGCGTATTTATAAAAAGAGACTTTTACCGAAAAATATCGGTAAAAGTCTCGCTACTTCGAACATATTCCGAGGCCGAGCCCGTATTGACGAAATATGTCACGCATTTCTGCGCAAGCTACTCCCCTATTTAACCGTGCTCACTATCACACATTCCGGAGCGAATGTCAACACATTTTTGGAAACTACGCAATCCGATTACTGAAACTGAGTGAAAAGGCAAATCGGAGCATTCTATTCGCTATCCTCTACCCACTGATATTTCGCAAGATCCACGACGTAGTCATCACTGACCTCAATTCCCTCGGCCTCAAGCTTTTCCTTTTGGACATTGATGCCCCCGAAGGCAAACCTCCCCGTGAGCTTGCCCTGATGATTCACGACCTTATAGCAAGGATAGTGATCAGGATCGGGGTTTACATGCAGGAGGTTTCCTACGACACGCGCGAGGCCGGGATTTCCCATCCATGTCGCAATTTGCCCGTAGGTCACAACCTTCCCGTAGGGAATAGTCAGGAGATATTCAAGAATTGCTTCCATATATTCGTCTCTCATATGAATATACTGTTTCTAACAGTTTCCCGTGTACACGTATTTTAACTTCTCTTTTGCTATATCCGTCAGTCTGTATATAAGTCTTACATCTGTCGGATCTTTGTCTGTCATGTGAAATTGCGGAAAAAATCTGGATATATGCAGCGGGATCTCATGACCTATGACATCTCCGTTCGCATCGATCAGACTCGCTATCCACGATGTCATCTCCCTCATTTCCTCTTCGCTGTCATTTTCTCTCGGGATTATCAGCGTAGTCAACTCTACATGGCAGTACTTAACAGCTTCCGTGATGAAATTCTTCACCATCTCAAGATCTCCGCCGAGTATCTCCTTGTAATATTTATCGGTAAACCCCTTGATATCTATATTCATGGCATCTACGTGCGGGGCTATTTCGTGTAAAACTGATAAATCTGCAGTGCCGTTGGTAACCAGCACGTTAAACATCCCCATCTCATGCACAAGTTTTCCCGTATCACGAATATACTCATAGCCTATCAGAGGCTCGTTGTACGTAAATGCGACGCCTATATTGCCGTGTCTTTCCTGTTCTTTTGCGATTTGCGCCAAATCCTTCGGAGAAAGATAATCCGTTCTGTCTTTGAAATACATTGCCTCGTTCGACCAGGAAATCTGATAGTTCTGGCAAAACGGGCATCTGAGATTACATCCGTAATTTCCGACGGATACTATCATCGAGCCGGGATGAAAGCGTGCGAGAGGCTTTTTCTCTATGGGATCAAGCGCAAGCGATGTTATTCGCCCGTAATTTGACGCACTGATAACTCCGTCACTGCAGGTCCTGGCTCCGCAAAAGCCTGTTCTGCCCTCAGCTATCTTACATTTTCTGAAACATACATCGCATACTGCCATAATCCGCTCTCCCGAATCTCACTGCCTTATCCGTCAATAATGCCTTATAACTTCGAATCTCTGAAGTTTGATATCTTCACCCTCTCGGATGCCGGCCTTTCTCATGGCTATGTCTATCTGCTGATCGACTGTATCAACGCCATCTAAGTCAGGTAGCAGCAGTCCCTTCCTATATCCCGAGCTGACTATGACACCATAACGCTTTACATCGAGTTCATCCTTTGACTGAATATCCTCCGCCTCTCCGAGAACGTCGACGCTGATCTCAAGCCATGGGAGCTCTTCCGCTTCTATCTCCGAGAATCTCGAATCACTTGTGGCTGCGCTTATGGCATTGGATATTATCTCCTCTGCCAGAGAGTCTCTTGTAGGTCCTATAGTCCCTATGCATCCTCTGAGCTCCCCGAACTTATGAATAGACACAAACGCTCCTGCGCGTCTTTTAGTCATCTCATCCGGCAAATTATCCGGTACATCAAGTTTCCTGCGCCCGCTCACATATGCTTCCACAGCCGCTCTGGCAAGCCGTACATATTCATCCGAATTGTCCCGATTTGCCTTAATATCACTCTCCAGTCTCGACAGCTCACTATCCAGGAAGTGTCTTTTGTCATCCGTCCCCTCAGGATAGAAAGTGCATATTCCGTACCCGACACCTGTCACATCCTGATGAGACAGTCTTTCAGCTTTGACTGCCACACCGTCGAACGCGCCTGCCATAATTACAAATGATCTGTGTCCGCACTCGGCAGCGTTGTTGCAAAAGCTGCTGTCAAAGTCGAAAAGTTCATCAAATGCCGCGCGACCCATCACATCCATGATGCGATCATCATATTCAGGTCCCTCCGGGGCAAATCCGTACGGTCCGTACTCCTGAAGTTTATGAGAGAGGTCTCCGCTTGCTACCAAAACTGTCTTCCTGTTCAGTTTCTCTGCGGCTTCTTTGATAATCATTCCCAGCCTGTAGTGGTCTATGAGCGGAAGGCCCGAAAGACCGATTCTGAGAATCTTCCCTTCTTTATATTTATTGCGAATAAACCAAAGCGGCACCATGGTCCCGTGATCCAGGCTGCTGTCCCTCTCTCCCATTGTGCCCGCATGAAAGTCCTCCGAATCTGCTATACGGCAGATCTCCGCAGCAAGCTCTTCGTCGTATTCTTCATCGAAGGATACTCCGGCTGCTCCGAATTCTGCGAAGTTGCCGCTCGCACTTTTCCCCGGTGAGATATGGAAATAATCCGTATACATAATAGAATGAGGACTCAAAATAACGATGGTCTCAGGTTGAATGCTTGCAATCTCATCCGACACCCTATCATACGCTTTAATTGTCTCTTCTATTTGCGCTTCGCTTCCCCTGCCTATGGCCGGCACTATCATAGGAGGATGAGGCACCATATACCCCGCAATTACACTCATACGATATCTCCTTCTTATATATGATTACTTCTGCGTATTCTCTTTGCTTTAATCAACTCAAATTATATCTCATTCATCAATGCAAATTACAATCTCATTCATCAATGCAAATTACAATCTCATTCATCAATGCAAATTACAATCTCATTTATCAATACAATTAGAACCCAAGTATAAAAAAACAATGCATAGGCTTAAAACATCGGCTTTTGCACTGTTTTTGCTTTGGAGGCGACACCCGGATTTGCGACGGCCCATCGGGCCTAGTCCCTTTAGGGGAACCGGGGATGAATGTTTTGCAGATTATCACCCTTTCATGCCCGAAACTCTTGATATTCCAATTGGTCTGAGACTGCACCTCTACTTTTGACCACACTTTTTGACCACACTTACAAGCCTCTCATTTTCTATGCTTGCTCTATCGCAGCAACAGGACATCCCTTGCATGCCTCTGCTGCACTCTCAAGACTTGCATCATCGACATCACCTTCGATTGCGACTGCAGTGCCTGCATCATTCATGGAGAATACCTCCGGGCATGTTGACGCACACAATCCGCATCCGATGCAGCTTTCATTTACAAAGTATTTCATCTCATCACCTCCTAAAAAATTACTGTCAATAATATCTTAAACTGTTCTTCCCCGTACACCGCATGAGGATGACCTGCCGGCATTACGATAGACTCGCCCTCGTGCAGTAGGTATTCGGTTCCATCTATTGTGATTTTGCCTACTCCATCAAGGCATGTAACAATGGCATCTCCGCCGGACTCATGCGTGCTGATTTCTTCATCTTTGTCAAATGAGAATAGCGTTACACTTACAGCATCATTCTGAGCCAGTGTCCTGCTGACCACCTGGCCCTCCTGATTAGCCACTTGATCCTTCAGTACGAGCACTTCAGCTTTTGCTATATTTTTCATAGGTTCTCTCATAATGCCGGTCTCCTTTTATTCTCCAAAGAAGAGTTTGATATCATCTTCTACTGTTCCGATTCCGGAGATTCCGAAGTTTTCTACCAGTACATTCGCTACATTTGGTGACAGGAATGCAGGGAGAGTCGGTCCGAGATGGATGTTCTTTACGCCCAGAAAGAGTAGTGCCAGAAGTACGATGACTGCCTTTTGTTCATACCACGCAATGTTGAATTCTATCGGAAGATCGTTGATATCATCAGCATCGAAGATTTCCTTTAACTTCAGTGCGATAAGCGCCCACGAATAGCTGTCGTTACACTGACCGGCATCGAGCACTCTCGGAATCCCGTTTATATCTCCGAGGTCCAGCTTATTGTATTTATACTTGGCACATCCGGATGTCAGTATTACCACATCCTTAGGAAGTGCTTCAGCAAATTCCTTGTAGTAGTCTCTGGACTTCATTCTTCCGTCGCAGCCGCTCATAACCACGAATTTACGAATAGCTCCGGATTTAACCGCATCTACGACCTGATCTGCAAGTGCAAGCACCTGGTTATGAGCAAAGCCACCGACAATTGTTCCGGTCTCAAGTTCTTCCGGTGCAGCACACTTCTTAGCCTGCTCGATTATTTCCGAGAAATCCTTTTCTTCACCATAGGCACCGGAGATATGCTTACAGCCGGGTACAGCGGTTGCTCCTGTAGTCCAGAGTCTGTCCTTGTAGCTCTCTGCAGGCGGTACAACGCAGTTTGTTGTCATCAGGATAGGTCCGTTGAACTTCTCGAACTCTTCCTTTTGCTTCCACCAAGCATTTCCATAGTTGCCTACAAGATGTTTGTATTTCTTCAGCTCAGGATAGTAGTGAGCAGGCAGCATTTCGGAATGTGTATATACATCAACTCCTGTTCCTTCTGTCTGCTTGAGAAGCATCTCCAGATCTCTTAGATCGTGACCCGAGATAAGGATACCCGGATTGCTGCCTACACCGATATTGACCTTTGTCATCTCAGGATTACCATATGCGCCGGTATTGGCTCCGTCCAGAAGTGCCATGCCGTCCACTCCGAATTTACCGGTTTCCATTGTAAGTTCTACAAGATCATCTACCGAAAGGCTGTCATCCTGGATCTTTGTCAGTGCGAGCTGGATGAATTCATCGATAGCTTCATTATCCTGCATAAGTGCGTTGACGTGCTTAGAGTAAGCTGCAAGACCCTTGAGTCCGTATGTGATGAGTTCTCTCAGGCTGCGTACATCTTCATTCTTTGTAGCAAGTACGCCTACTGCATTTGAAACAGCCTTGTTTCCGAACTCAGCCTCATCATCACTCCAAAGAGTAGCCTCGGGAAGTCCATCATTATTATCCACCTTTGTCAGCAGCTCTTCCTTAATGCGAAGTGTGTCCTTGATATACTCGGTGATATTCTCCTTATCAAAGTTTGCGTTGGTGATAGTCGTAAAGAGATTAAGTGTGATTCTGTGATTGACCTCTTTACCTACTGTCTTTCCTTCTTCTCTTAGTTTTGTGGCAACTGCTGCAAGACCCTTTGTAACATATATGAGCAGATCCTGCATTCCTGCAACTTCCGGATTCTTTCCGCATACACCTGATACTGTGCAGCCTGTGCCTTTCGCCGTCTCCTGGCACTGATAACAAAACATTTTATTGTCCATGATTTCTCCCTCCTGTTATTAAATAGGTAATTAGCTATGCTTTTTTCATATCGATAACGTGATTCAAAGCGTTTAGCAAAAGCTCCGAGTCTATTCCATGTACCATACACGCATCCTCGATTGATTCCATCTGCGATGCTGCGCATCCGAGGCAGTGCATCCCCGCTGCCATTAGAACATCGATTGATTCCGGATAATTCCTTACTACCTCTCCGATGAGAGTTTTGCTATTTACATAAGTGTTTAATGCTGTTTCCATGATCTCCTCCTGTGGTTAATCAAGCAGTTTATATGCAACTTTTTGTTGCTTTTCTTGATAGAAGCATAATAGACTTCAAGCAGTAAGTATGTTGTTGTAACAACCTTTTTAATTTAGGAGATGATTTTTATGGATTATCAGTTTCTGACTACAACAGCCTTATTTAAGGGATTAAACGAGAAAGAAATTGAATGCATTCTTCCTTGCTTAAAAGCTAGGGTTAAAAAGTACAGAAAAGGAGGCATCATCTTTCATGCAGGTGATCAGATTTCCGAAATAGGTCTGGTGTTATCCGGAAGCGTTAATATTGTCGTTACATTTTATTGGGGGACTAGCAATATCTTTGGTCATGTCGGCAGTGGAGATCTTTTTGCTGAAAACTATGCTGCCATCTCGGGAAGACGTCTTCTCAACGATGTAATAGCCGCGGAAGAGACAGAAATACTTTTTCTCAGCCTGGATAATCTGCTGACAACATGCAAAAAAGGTTGTGCATTCCATAATGGATTGATACACAACCTTGTCAGAATATCTGCTATGAAAAATCTCAATCTGTCATCTCGTATGATGCATACCGCTTCTAAATCGATCAGAGATAGAGTTCTATCTTATCTGTCTGAATGCGCACTTAAAAGCGAAAGTATGCGGTTCTCCATCCCGTTCTCCAGGCAGGAGCTCGCAGATTATCTGGGCGTTGACAGAAGCGCCCTTTCAGGTGAGCTGAGCAAGATGCAAAGGGACGGACTCATCGAATTCCGCAAAAGCGACTTTACTCTGCTCGAGGACAGTTACCTCTATGAGTAATTACTCAATTCCGAAGTGCTCCTTGGCAAACTCCATATCCTGCACTATTTCCACAGTGCCTAGATAATTCTTTTCATTATCTCTGACAGCCATATATGTCACCAGGAAAGTGCGGCCGTTCTTATCCATCCATACAGGAACTGAATCACGGCGATTATTCCTAAAATCATCTATGATAGAGCGGACCATAGGCTCTATCTTAGGCGGATGGCAGGAGAATACCTCTCTGTCAAGTGCCATGCCCGGACGCTTAAACACCTTAGGACCCTCATTGAAGAATCTGTTGATGTTATCCGCATCTATGAAAGATATCTCAAGTGGAATCGTATTAAGAAGTGCTGTAAGCTGCTCAAGTGTCATGTGTCCACCCGGCATTACAATCTCTCCCGAAGTTTCGGATACAGTTTGCTTAGGAGGATTAGCCTCAGCCTCGTCCCAGATTTCCTTTGTTACACCGAGGCAGTCCGCATAATCCTTGGAGTCGTGATAAATGCCTACCCACTCCTCATCTGTGAAACTGGCTGCACAGATCGGGAACAGTATATTCTGCTCTTTGTAGATCATCTCCTCCGCTCTTGTAATCACATTCCCGAAACGTGTGAACCACCAGTCACCTCTGTCCCTTTCTTTTTCAAGTGCTCCAAGTTCATCTCTTATCTCGTCATCTACCGTCCACATGACCTGTGACGGACCGGTGACACCATATTTTACGCTCAGGTGCGGATACAGAAGATCTCCTTTTTTCGCGTAGTGGATGGAGAGTTCGCGAACCTTTGTCAGTAGCTCAGCGACATCGCCGTTTTTCTCGATAGCGGCTCTTATGACACTTATGAGATCAGCAAGCTTTTCATTCTCCTTGGTGAATGTATACAGAGGATGTCCTGTGACGCTTTCAAGTCTTGAGGCATTCTCAACATTATTAGCTGCGGTCTCGTGGATGGCGGCATGACCGTCACTGGCACTTTTAGCCATAGACTCATTCACTGCCTTCTCAGCATTCATAATCTTCTCTTCTCTTGTGGAGCCGTGAAACAGTGCGGAGTGAACATCGCAAAGCTTCTGGACTTCTTCTAGCGGAGTTCCCTCTTTCATGAGTTCCTGCTCTGCCTTCATTATTTCGGATGCTTCTACCTCCCCGAATTCTCTGACAAAATCTGCCTGTACAGCTTCCAGCGTCTCTCCTTCTCCAAGCCTTCTCAGATAGGATTTAATCAGTTCGGTGCGGCCCGATGCATTACCTATAGCCGCTGCATCTCTTGCAGCTAAAGTTGTTGCTTCGTCGGTTCTCTTGGATGATTCCGCAAACGCTCCTGCTGCCTCTGCGTTTTCAAGGCCGATAACTTCGAATCCCTTCTCATTGAAAACACTGATTATCTTTTCCTTCGGAATATCTTTCATCTTGGCTCCGCGAGGAAGAGTCATAATCTTTCCTACGGAATGGAGCATCGCGCTCTTAGTTATTTCCGAAAATCCGAGTTCCTTCATTATCTCAACAAAATCGGCTTGCTCCTCGGCAAGTTCAAATATTGTTTTTCTTAAGTCTATTACTCTACTCATCAATTTGACCTCCTTTTGTAAAACATTAGTCATTTTGAATCTTTCATCTCTCTTGTTGATTGTAAGTTACCATTTATGCGGCTCAAAGTATGTTGTTATAACAACTTTTCAAAAACAATAAAAAAGGACCGGTATTACCAATCCCCAGTTGGAGGCGACACCCAGATTTGCGACGGACCACCGGGCCTAGTCCCTTTTAGTGGACTGGAGCAGAAAAACAGAAAATATATCAATTTTAAGTAAAACCTAATTAATATTTTTAAATTTGCTTAAAAAAGATCATAGCTAGTTAACGATAAAACTGAAAAGTACGATATCGCTACTCAAAAAGCTAAGAAATGCATTAATGCAAGTGTATTAATATGCAAATTGATGATATCACAATGGTATTTTAAGCAAATAAAGATATTAATTCTATTATTTGCTTAAAATGACAATAATCAATCATATGGAGAATGTTACGTCACTTACAAGTTCTGTAATAAAGGCGATATCGTTATTAAAAAATTCTGAGATTTTGACCCCAATTTTTGACCCCAATAATACGTCCTGAAAGCAAAATTTTGATCTCGAGACAGTTTTATACGCAAAATGAAAAAACAGCGCAATTGCCTGAAATTGCTGGCTTTTGCACTGTTTTCAGTTGGAGGCGACACCCGGATTTGAACCGGGGATGAAGGTTTTGCAGACCTCTGCCTTACCACTTGGCTATGTCGCCCTATAGGTAAAGGGGCTTGATTGGAAGCCCCTTCACCTTCTTGGCTAGGGTAGCAGGATTCGAACCTGCGAATGACGGAATCAGAATCCGTTGCCTTACCGCTTGGCTATACCCCACCAACGTAGAGATATTGTATCACAGCAAGCGCCATGATTAAAGAAAAAAATGGGGTGGATGGTGGGATTCGAACCCACGAATACAGGAGCCACAACCCTGGGTCTTAACCACTTGACGACACCCACCATATGGCGACCGGGAACGGGCTCGAACCGTCGACCTCCAGCGTGACAGGCTGGCATTCTAACCAGCTGAACTACCCGGCCACTTGCTTGCATATTTGTGATGGTGGGCGCAATAGGGCTCGAACCTATGACCCCCTGCTTGTAAGGCAGGTGCTCTCCCAGCTGAGCTATGCGCCCCCATCGTGGTAGCGGCGACTGGACTTGAACCAGTGACCTTCCGGGTATGAACCGGACGCTCTAGCCAGCTAAGCTACGCCGCCACAATTGCGCAATTCTGTTTTAACGCGCTCAATTATATTAGCAAAAGCGCTCTTTTATGTCAACAAAATCAGGCAAATATGTTATACTGATTTGGCTTGTTTTAAACACATTGGAGGCATTATGACACAACCTAATCCCATTGCATTCGAAATAGCGGGATTTGAGATCAGATGGTACGGCATATTAATAGCTTTTGGTATGCTGATTGCCGTGCTTTTGGCGTGCAAGAGAGCCTCCTATCACGGGATGAAAGACGAGGACGTGCTCGATGCCTGCCTCTTTATTCTCCCTATCGGAGTAATCGGCGCCAGGATTTACTATGTACTATTCAATTTGAAATACTACGACAGCCTATCGGACGCAATCAATATACGTGCAGGCGGTCTTGCCATACACGGCGGACTCATATTCGGCATCATTACTGCCCTGCTCGTCTGCAGGCACAAGAAGATTAACCCTCTTAATCTCCTTGACCTTCTCATGCCGGTCGTGGCCCTGGCACAGGCCATAGGACGCTGGGGCAATTTCTTCAACAGCGAAGCTCACGGCGGTCCGACAGATCTGCCATGGGGCATCATGGTGGACGGCGTCAAAGTCCATCCGACTTTCCTGTACGAGTCGATTTGGTGCCTCCTCCTCTTCATAGGCCTAAGTTACTTCGATAAAAACAAACGCCGGGCTCACGGCCAGACGTTTGCTCTTTATTGCATATTCTACTCTGTCGAGAGATTCTTCGTGGAAGCTCTCAGGACCGACAGCCTTATGATCGGACCTTTCAAGCAGGCACAGGTCATCAGCCTCTGTGCCATAGTCTTCGGAATCATTCTCTATCGCTTCTCATCGAAGCACTTTCCGATTGAAGATAGCAAATAATCCTGCTGCGCTTATTGAACTTATTGCGTTTCTTGAACTTCTTAAATCTCTTGTGTTTCTTGAACTTCTTGATCCTTTTGCAATTCTTGATTTTCAATACCCAAGAACTTGCGAATAAGCGGCTCTGCTGCCTTTGTCAGTCTGTCTCTGAAAAGGTAGACGCATCCTACCAAGATGGCCACCAGTATTACGATTGGTAGTGTAATCGTGAAGTGTTCGCTGGTAAGAAGATCTCCTCCCCATGCATATATAAGTATTGTCGGTAGGCAACCTATTGCAAGCGACTTTACAAACGAGCTAAGGCTAATGGAAGTCTGAGCTGCCACGTAAGGTATTAGGCCGTTCGGAAATACAGGTATAAGGCTCATAAGGATTATCAGGCGATTCGGATACTTTGCAGCCATCATCATCTTGATGAGCTTATTATCCTTTTCATCGTCATCAAGGAAGCGTGACGCGGATACTTTCATCTTCTTGGCCACTTCAAATATGGCTATATTCAGCACTATATTCGTTATCCAGCACACCAAAGTTCCCTTTACTTTTCCGAGGATGGCGCCTGCGCAGATGTATATAGGAAGTGCAGGCAGGAAAATGGAAATCGTCTCTATTGTCTGGAGAATTATAAGGATTATTACTCCTTCTTTTCCCTTGCTTTGAATATACGCTTCGACGTCGTTTATATCACCGTTTCTGATTACCTCGACGATAGGCGGTGTATGTCTTACCAATACAACGACCACAACGCAAAGCGCCGCGATTATAAGCAGTATTTCAAGTATGCGTCTTTTCTTATTTGACATTTGCCCTCGGTATTCTCAAAGATCGTCCCGGCATCCACTGAACATTGAACGGTTTATTCGGCAAATTATAACATTGATTGAAGTTTAAAATACGAATATTTTGGCAAAGTAATCAAAAAATCCGCACTCTTTCAATCTAGCTGAAGACATGCGATACGGATTATTTTTGCCAACTCCTAAATTATACGTACTTTTCCACGCACATTTTTAACTTGAGATACGGATTATTCGCTTTATCTTTCAAAATATACGCACTCGGCCCCAAAGACTTATAAAAAAAGTGCGTATATTTTAGCTGCATTAGCTAAATATACGCACTCATCTGATAAACACAGGGTTTTAGCTCTGGTTCTCCGGTTTTGCAGGTGGCTCGCCGCCGTCTCCTGATGGAGGGTTACCGCTTGGGGCGCCTTCAGGTGGCTCTCCTGATGGTGGTGTGCCACCGGCTCCGCCGTCAGGTGGCGTGCCACCCTGGCCGCCCTGTCCGCCGTCAGGTGTGGCTTCTCCGCCCCCTTGGCCGCTTGAAGTGATCTTTTGCTCTATGGCTTCACCCGTTGATGCTTTTCCGTCGTAGGCTTTGCCGTTTACATATAACGTGTGACCGTTAAGTTCGATTGAGCCGTCATCACATGTGAGGCTTGTGATATATGAGTCTGCTGTCAGTGTCCATTTGGAGTCACTGCTGAGCTCTACATATACCTCACCTTCCTGACCGCTTGAATTGATGGCTCCATTCAGCGTAGAACCGTTTTTTAGAATCAGATTAGTGTTGGACACTTCATCTACTATTATATCTCCGTTTATCTCCTGTTCTGAGGCATTTAGAGTGACCTGACCGCCGTTTGAGCCTTCACTTCCCCAGCCTGCAGCGGCAGCTCTTAAGAATACGCCGTTCTCGTCATTATTTACGATGCTTGCCTTGCTGAGGTTTATCTCAGTGACGGTGTTGTTAACGAAGAAGATGTCTCCATTTGCATTGGTGAGAGTTCCGCCGTTCATCGTAAAGTTCGACTTTCCCTCTGCCGCATCGCCGGACATTGACTGGTAAATCATGACGGCCTCATAATTATCCGATTTATCGCTGTTTTTCTTGTTATTGTCTGCTTTCAGATCAACATTATTTAGAGTTGCGGAATTCTTTCCTTCGATTACGATGCCTTCGGATGCTGTAGATTCCAGTGTTGCATCGCTTACAGTTATATCTGCGGTGGAATAAATAACCGGAGATCCCGTGCCGTCTGTAGTGTAGAGGCCTTTCGTTACATTGACGGTGCCGCCTCCCCTGTCTGATCTGATTGCCGCAGAGGAATTGCCCGTTGTATGTATGTTCAGGTTCTCGGCGTTCATGGTGCCGCCGCCTGTAGTCATTAGGCCGCCCGAGCAATTGCCGGAAGTTTCAATCACCGAATCCTTGATGTTCACGGTAGTTCCCTCACCGTAGCTAAATACTGCATTGGCATGAGTGCCGTTCGTGCTGATTACCATATCGGATAAATCGAGAGTGCCCTTGTTAGTGGCAAATATCGCTGAGTTTTCTCCGTAGAAATCCGCCTCGTCACCGTCAGCGTCACCGCTTTTGTTAACGGCTGTGTTGGAGTAAGATTTAGATTCTCCGTCTACCTCTATGACATGCTCTCCGTCAGCTGTGGCTTCGAGAGTTTCGTTAATTGTTATGTCGTCTTTAGTGATAAATGATTTGCTTGAGGCAGTACTTGTCTCTGCCACAGCATCCTCGCTATTTGAGGTTTCATTGCCTGTGCCGCATGCTGCAAATGCAAAGCAGAGCAGTGCGCACAGTATTATAGTTATTGCTTTTTTCATTTTCATCATCTCCTCTCCGTTTTTCTTTCGCGGATAGGATATGCCTCCATCTTTAAGCGAACCTAAAATGGAGTGAGTTTTTTCTTTCTATTATGAAGAATAATCTTCCTTCAATATTGCATACCAAGATGAATCACATATACCTTGGTTGTTCCTATCGGATTGCCTCATGGTGCCTTCATATTTCATTCCGCACTTTTTCATGACGTCTCCGGAGTGAGGATTGTTCGGATCGTGCCGACTCTCTATTCTATTGGCCCCGACTTCATTAAAGAAGAAGTCGATTACAGCCCCGAGAGCCTCAGTCATTATCCCCTGATGCCACCAGCGCTGCCCTATGCAATATCCTACGTGGACTGAGCCGACATCATCATTGATGCTTACGACTGAAATGCCGCCTATGGGCTCAGCTTCGTTTTCTTTCAAGGCAATTGCCCACTGATAGTACCTCTCGTCTTTATACTGCGGCACCCATTCCTCCAGGAGCTCTCTGCTGGAATCGGCACTTTCGTGCACAGCCCAGGTCAGGTATTTTGTTACTTCCGGGTCATGTGCCCAATTTTTGTACATGGCCTCTGCGTCTTCTACGATGTGCGGCCTAAGTATTAGTCTTTCGGTTTCTATTCTTTTCGTTCCTAAGTGTTTCATATTCTTCCCCTCTTTTGGACCAATTATACGCTATGTGATGTTATCACCGAAGCTTTTTATTATGTTCCATATAATTAGACCAAGGTCCCGGCGGTATCTTTCCCCGAGTGCCCCGGGGCCCCTAACCCTCAATTAATAATCCGATATAGGAGAAAGGATTAGCAATATGAAGAAGATAGTAATCGTCGGAGGCGTTGCGGGTGGCGCTACCGCTGCCGCCAGGCTCAGAAGACTTGATGAAAAGGCTGAGATCATCCTGATGGAGCGCGGAGATTATATATCCTATGCCAACTGCGGACTTCCGTACCACATCGGCGACGTCATAAAGTCGCGCGATGCTCTTTTGGTGTCCACACCTGAAATGATGAAGAGCAGATTCAATATCGATGTCAGGACGGGCAATGAAGTTACGGCAATCGATCGTAAGGAAAAGAAGGTGCATGTAAAGAGAAAAGACGGAAGTGAGTATGACGAGTCGTACGATACACTCGTGCTTTCGACCGGATCATCACCTCTTAAGCCTAAGATTCCGGGCATAGAGTCGGAACTGATACAAACGCTTTGGACTGTGCCGGATACGGACAGGATAAGAGGTGTGGCACAGGGTGGCGGCATTAAATCCGCCGCCGTCATCGGAGGCGGATTCATCGGCCTCGAAGTGGCCGAGAACCTGCACGCGGCAGGCCTCGACACCACGCTCATCGAAGCCGCAGCGCAGGTAATGCCGCCAATCGACCCCGAAATGGCAGAGCTCCTCCACGAGCACATTGAAGACAAAGGTGTGCACATGCACCTAAACGACGGCGTAGCTTCATTCGAGGAGATCGAAGACGGCGGAAAGAAGAAGGTCAAGATTATCCTCCAAAGCGGAGCTGAAATCGTAACTGAGTTCGTTGTGCTTTCAATAGGCCTACGCCCTAACAGCGAGTTGGCTCGTGATGCCGGCCTCAAGCTCAACGAGCGAGGCGGCGTCATTGTAGACGGCATGATGAAGACAAACGATAAAAACATCTTTGCCCTCGGTGATATCGCTGAGATCGAGGATTTCACCACCAAGGACAGGATGCAATACCAGCTTGCAGGCCCTGCCAACAAGGAAGGCCGCATAGTTGCCAATAACATCCTCGGAAGCAAAGAGGAATACGAAGGTACCCAGGGTACTTCAATTGCCAAGGTATTTGACCTTGCAATCGGCATGACAGGAAAGAGCGAAAAAGCCCTTAAAGCAGCCGGCATGGAGCGCGGTAAGGACTATGACTACATCATAATCACCCAAAACCATCATGCAGGTTACTATCCGGGCGCTCAGCCCCTGATTATAAAAGTGCTCTTTACACCTGACGGAGAGAAGATACTCGGTGCTCAGATAGTCGGCGCCGAAGGCGTGGATAAGAGAATAGACGTAATATCCGTGGCTGCAAGGCTCGGTGCCAAGGCCACAGACCTTGCTAAGCTCGAACTCACATATGCTCCGCCTTATTCATCTGCAAAGGACCCTGTAAATATGGCGGGATTTGTAATCAGAAATGTCATAGACGGCATGGTGGAGTTCTCAGACCTCGATGCAGCACCTGGAGATAAGACAGTCTTCCTCGACATAAGAGAAGATGCTGAGCGCATGGCATTTGAACTGCCGGATGCAGTATCCATACCTCTCGGAGAGTTAAGAAACAGACTCGGAGAACTTGATAAAAAGAAAGAATACGTAGTCTTCTGCGCCATAGGCGTAAGGTCTTATGCCGCAGCCAGAATACTCATGCAAAACGGTTTCAAGAATGTAAAGGTATATCCTGCAGGCACGAGATTTTATCAATCACTTCACTACAAGGATTACAAGGAATCAGACGACGCACCAAATGCGAGCGGATCTACGGGAGGAAGCGATATGAGCAATGAATTAAATCTAAGCAATGCGAAGACGGCCTCTGCTGCGGCTGCATCGGCAGACGTCAGCATGCGCCTCGACTGCAGCGGTATGCAGTGCCCGGGCCCTATCCTAAAGGTCTTTGAAAACATTCAGAACATGAATGACGGTGAGGTGCTCGAGGTAAGAGCATTGGATCCGGGATTCAGCAAAGACGTATCCGCTTGGTGCAAGCGCACCGGCAACACCCTCCTCTACAACGAAAAGGAAGGAACTGACTACGTAGCGAAGATTGCCAAAGGCCAAGGCGGCGAATTATCCCCTGCTCAAACCGGAGATTCAGTACCTGTGGTTGCTAAAAACGAAAAGGACGGTAAGACAATTATCGTCTTCTCAGGTGATATGGACAAAGTCATGGCTTCGTTTATAATCGCAAACGGTGCAGCCGCAATGGGACGCCCGGTTACCATGTTCTTTACCTTCTGGGGACTCTCTGTTCTGAGAAAAACAGATAAGACCAAGGTAGATAAATCCCCTATGGAAAAGATGTTCGGAGCTATGCTGCCTAAGGGAGCAGACAAGCTCAAGATATCCAAGATGAATATGGGCGGTATGGGAACTCTCATGATGAAAAAGATCATGAAAGACAAGAACGTAAACAGCCTCGAAGAGCTAATAAAAAGCGCCATGGATAATGGCGTTAAGATAGTCGCATGCACTATGAGCATGGACGTTATGGGTATGAAGCCTGAAGAGCTAATCGACGGAATCGAATACGGCGGAGTCGGATACTATCTCGGAGACGCCGAAGAGTCCAACGTAAATCTCTTCATCTAAACCTGATCGGCTATATCTTCCAAACTCTCACGATCGAGTATCTCTATAGATCCGCGTGAGAGTTTTATTATGCCGTCATCTGAGAATCTCTTCAGCATGCGGCTTACGACCTCCCTTGCACTACCGATGGATGTCGCGATTTGCTCGTGGGTTGCCTTAACGACATTTCCCCCACTCTTATCTGCTTCCTTTAAAAGAAATCCGGCAAGCCTCCTGTCGACACTGAAAAAGAGCACCTGCTGCAGAGTCCACATAATATCCGAGAAACGGTCCAGGGCAATCCCCTGATTAAATGCCATCAGACGCGGATTATCCTCGCTCAGAGCCCTTAAAGTTGGCGCGGCGGTCAGATACATACCCGCATCCGTCTCAGCCTCTATAAAGACGTCAAAGCTGATTGCATCTATTACGCAGGATGCCGAGAGCACGCAAATCTCACCCTGCTCGAGGCGGTAGAGAGTTATCTCGCGACCGTCCTCTGAGAGCATGTAAATTCTAAGCATGCCATCCAGCATGTATATCATGCCTTCGCATTTATCGTCGGGCTGATGGACTATCTCACCCTTCTTATACGACCTCACTCTGGTCGAATCGGCAAATCTCTTTTGCTCATCTGCCGTAAGATAATCCCAAAACGGATATATTCCCTTGTAGTCAGGTTGTGAATTAACAGCGCCCATAATTACCTCCGAATTGCCTGGCCAAATAGGTCAGCCCCTATGTCCATATATTATGAAAAAATGAAAGAGACCGCAAGGGGTGCAGTCTCTCTCGAAAAGGGTATTGGGACTAGAGATAGGATCATTTCCTGATCCCTTAATAAATTATAGCGTCAAGTACAAGATTTTGCAATGCAAAAAAACGCTAAAATTGTTGAAATTTCAGCGTTTTGAGTTCAAAAGGGGTTGACAATTGCACACCCCGCTATACATTAAATAGGAAGTGAACGACATCTCCGTCCTTTACTTCATACTCCTTTCCTTCGGATCTGAGCCATCCTTTTTCCTTAGCAGCGGATATCTTTCCACCCACTTCCATGAGTTTATCGTAGGCTATAGTCTCCGCGCGAATGAATCCCTTCTCAAAGTCCGTATGAATCTTTCCTGCTGCCTGAGGAGCAAGTGTCCCTCTTTTTATGGTCCAGGCCCTGGTCTCATCCTCACCTGTAGTAAGGAAGGATATGAGATCTAAAAGAGCATATGAAGACTTAATTAGCTTATCCAGTCCTGCCTCGGATATTCCCATATCCTCCAGGAACATCATTCTCTCTTCATCATCGAGCTCAGCCAGCTCAGCTTCTATCTTCGCGCATATAACGACTACCTCTGAGCCTTCAGCTACTGCATACTCTTTAACAGCCTTTACATACTCGTTATCTTCTCCTGCAATATCATCTTCGGAGACGTTTGCCGCATATATTACCGGCTTATATGTAAGAAGATCAAGGCTCTTTACAAACTTGGCTTCGGCCTCATCGAGTTCCGTCATGGATCTGGCCACCTTGCCCTCTGCGAGTACGGCATTTACCTTATTAAGAAGCTCCAAATCCTTAAGAGCCGCTTTATCCGCCTTGGCCTGCTTTTCAGTCTTTTGTATTCTCCTCTCGAGAACTTCCATGTCCGCGATAATTAGTTCGGTATTAATGACTTCTATATCGCTTACCGGATCTACTTTTCCGTCCACGTGCACCACGTTCGGATCGTCAAAGCACCTTACGACATGTACTATGGCTTCCACCTCACGGATATGGCCGAGGAACTTATTCCCGAGTCCCTCTCCCTTGGATGCGCCCTTTACAAGACCTGCTATGTCAGAAAACTCTATGGTCGTGTATATTGTCTTCTTCGATTTATATACCTCAGAGAGCGTAGTCACCCTCTCATCCGGCACATTCACCACACCCACATTAGGCTCTATGGTGCAAAACGGATAATTGGCTGCCTCAGCCCCCGCCTTCGTAATTGCATTAAACAGCGTGCTCTTTCCTACATTAGGAAGCCCTACTATTCCTAGTTTCATCTTTTCTTAAAACTCCTTATTTTTCAATGGTTTCAGCGTTTCGTTTCGGCATTTTACGCCATTTCTACGCCATTTGAGCCGAAATTATTACGCCATTTTTTGCACTTTTTCATTAAAAGTGATTTTTTGGTAGTTTCACTTTACGCCATTTTAACATGTTTTGCCTTCAAACTGTCTTACAGCTAAGCGTTTGCTCTCATCAGTAACATGAACATACTTGTCCATAGTGGTGTGAAGTGAGGCATGTCCTAACAGCATCTGTAAAGCTTTCGGCTGAACGCCTCTTTCTATTGCCCTGGTGGCGAAAGTATGTCTTAGGGCATGCATGCAGAATCTTTTGATACCGGCCTCATCACACAATTTGTATAAATGAGTGTCATACGAGCTGTTTTTATTTGGCATACCGGTGCGATAATTAATGAAAACAAGATCCTTCATCAATAGTGTTTTCATTTCTCCGGATACTCTGTCGATATACTCAAGTTCCATAGACAAATTCTCTGACTGTTTACGATAATCCTTAGTTTCGTATATTCTTTCTAAGATGCTGTACGCTTTATCGGTGAGTGGAATTGTCCTGTAGCTTGAAGTCGTCTTTGGAGGCCCGGCTACCCAAGTTCCTCTGCTATGGCGATACTCAAGCGTTTTGCTGACTGTTAAAGTCCTTTTCTTGAAATCTATTGCATCCCACGTAAGACCAATCAATTCACCTGTCCTAAGACCTGTCTCTAGCAAAAGAGCATATTGATCATAATTATGAGACCGCTTAGCTGCTTTAAGGAAAATTGCTTGTTCCTTTTCCGTGAGATACTTGATGTTCGAAACAGCCTTTATAGGCTTTGACAATCTGACCCCGTCTAACGGATGTTTTTTAATTACATCATTCATAACTGCGGATCTGAACATCGTACCCATTGCGATAAAAGTCTGTCTTATTGTAGACCCTGCATAGTCTCGCTCCATAATATGGAGAATCTTTTGGCAATGCATTGGGCGCACATCCTGAATCTTGAGATACCCAATTACAGGATGTATGTTTTTTGAATAGCGTTCCCTATAATTTCTTCGGGTATTCCATGCAAGGTCAGAAACAATGTTTTCCATCCAGAACTTGAACCATTCATCGACTGTCATGTCAGAAAGAGCTACCATGTGTCTATCGTTCAATAGAATCTCATCGGCAGCGACATCAAAAGGAGCATAAACAACATTAAAGTTATCTTGGTCCCTCTCATCTTCAAGCCACTTGCGCGCTTCAGGAAGCGTACTGAAATACTTTTCCTTCCTGCCTGTCTCTGACATATATCGGGCCGAATATCTACCGTCTTTTCTTTGTGCGAGTCCCTTTCCTAACTCCTTGCCCCTCAAGTTCTTGCCCATATTGTTCTCCTTTCATTGAGAAATAGAGACCAATACAACGCGTTCATTCTAACACGCGGTCTCTTATCTCTCAATACTGCGAATTTTTAAATCTCAACTTTATTACTAACAAAGGTTTCGAATTCTCTTCGCTTAACCAGTTTCTTTGTGCCTACAAATAGCACAAAGGGACAGTTGGGAGTGTTCAACAATTTACTTATCTTATTCTGACCAATATTGGAATACTCTGCTGCTTCCGGAATTGTTAAAGCCAGCTTGTTCTCTATCGGTACATATAATTCTTTTGACATAACAAAACCACCCCCCAATCAACACTAACTAAATTATATGGCTCTGAATTTGCCTCGCCCCCCGAAGCCTTGGGAATCAATCAGGCGGCAGCCGGCTTAACTGCCTCATGAGAATCTCACCCCTGCATCGCTGCAGCTCCCGTAATAAAACGGGAAGAAGTATCATTATGATTCGGAACTGTCATCGCACCGGCGGTAGCCACGCCGCCTTTCGGATCTAAGTCTTAGTCGCTCATCAATTGAGTCATCGCGTACTGATCCTGTATGCTCGCCTTTTATAGCATCCGAAGAACGTACCTGTTGATTGATTATTCAGTTGTCTAAGTCCGTCGCAAGGATGCGTATCCGTCGTAAATTGCGATAGAAGTATTATCTAATATGCGCAAACAAAAAACTGGACAAAACTTGTCCAATCTGCAGCTTGTAACCCTTGAAATTTCGTTGCCTTATTTTTGGCTATATCTTCAACGTCAGTATTTTCAACATGTTGAAGGTGGACAAATCATGTCCACCCCATGGTGCCTTTTATATCGAACCGAGCAGCTTACAATTCAATGCATTAAGGCACTCATTCACATCCTCAATGCGATGTGATGAGCCATCGAGCAGTAAGCTCAAATAAATTGCTTCTTCGTACACATATGGTCTAATTCTGTGTCCTGCCAAATCGATCAACAAGCAGGATTCGGGCAGACTAGTTTTAAGCCCCATGCAAATTGCTACTACAGCCTGCAGACTAGGCGCATAGTTCGCTTCATTCCTGATTCTCTGAACCATTTTCTCAGACATATTTGAATCAATTGCTAGCCTTTTTTTGCTGATTTGCTTTTCCTCCATCAGTATCTCTATATACTGAGACAACGTAATCGTGTACTTGCTGATGCTGCGAGCGGACTCACCCGTCTCCTTGAGCTTAGGATACAACTTGCTTTTGCTGATAACTTCATTGCCCATTTAGGCCTCCTTTCTCGCCAGTATGGCAATTCAAAAATAAAGAATAGCGCACCCACAAAAATATGGATGCGCGAAGATGCTACCGACTCTTCGGCAAAGCGAGTTTATCTCAGTGAAGATATGCAGTTCAACAATTCTTAATCAAAGTTAAAACATTCATCTCTGATGATCTAATATCCTGAATATTTCCTAGTCTATTGCAATATCTGGCAGTGCTTCATTACCATGCTGATTATTCGAAGATCTCGGCCAATAACTAAGGAAGTGATTCTCATACTGGGTTTAACTAAAACAGCCGCCTTCCATGACGAATCTATTTATATTTGAGTCTTCTTAAGTCAAAGGCTGGCATAGTTCCTTCAAGAACATCAACTACACGATCACGTATTGCAGGATTCTCAATGGAGCCAGATTCATAGCTAATGTGGTTTGCATTTTTTTCTTTATCACAATAAATAATCTGTTCAGCATCGCATGCCACTGCGATATTAGGATTATGCGTCACAATAATAACCTGACGCTGCTGCTTTGCCTTGCAAATACAAGGAACGAGTTTACTATAAACAGATTGATTGTCAAGGTTATCCTCTGGTTGATCTATAATAATTGGCACCTTTTCTTTGCTGAGTGCAAGATAGAAAATGAGTAGCACAATTCCACGCTCGCCTGGTGAAAGTTCATCCAAAGAACGATCCGCCAATTTAAGTTTGAAATCAACACCTATATATTCTAGCCCAAATATCAAATCATAAAACTCTTGTTGCTTTGCGACCCTTTTATCAGCAGTTTCAAAATCACTTGTAATAACATCAGACATATTATGCACGAAATCCATCACGCTGTCCTCATCCTCAAAATCAGTGATTTTAACGCACTCCTCAATTTCTTGGATAGAGTTATGTGATCGGCCGTATTTTCCATTGTACTTCTGATTAATATGCGAAAGGATTTTTTGTGGTAGATTTGCATCTTTCATGAAGACTTCTGCATGGAAAGATACGCCATCTTCAATAGATCCAAGTAACTGCGATATTTCTCCCTGTATAGGAGCATATATGCCTTGATATATTTTGGAGAGCTTTGTGATTCCATTATATATACGTTTTGTAACGCCATCCCTATCAGCTACAAGCACATTGTATTCAGAATCTATTTGTGTATCTAGGTAATTAAGTTCATGCTCAAAAAACGCAATAGACCCTTCCTTATCTTTTTCACCAACAATCTCATTCCTCTTTTCGTTCCATTCATTCAAATCTGCAAGGTATTTTTGGTATGCTTTTTCATCTGCGTCCGCGGATGATATTAGGGCTTCCTTATCTGTTTCTAATTTTTTTAATTTTAGAGATAAACCATCTGTTGTAGAATTAATAGAATCTTTAAGTCTTTTTATTTCATCCTCAGCATCATTTATCAAGCTTTCTAAGTAGACCGTTGGTATAATCAATTCGGTGACACAATCTATACTTTCCAAGTCATATTTGCTTACTATCGCTTCTATATGGTCTTGTACTTCATCGAACTGAGTTTGAAGTAGAGTCATTTTTGCAAGCAGAGCTTGTATATCATTGATAAAAGCGTTTGCGGCAGAAATCCTATCGGTTGAATTTTCTATCTCAATCTTTATCTCTTGAATATTTTGATTAATTTGACTAAGTTTAGTTTGATATTTAATATCTGACTCTTTCTTCGCTGGTTTTACGACATCTGTCGGCTTCGATTTTTCATGTCTATTAAGTGTATCTTTAGCTTTTGCAAGATGATCAACTACTGTTTTGCGGTATTCCTTTGTCTTTTTTCTTTCTAATTCAATTATTCTACTATTTATATCTTCAAGTCTTATTCGCTCATCCTGAAACCCAAGTTCCAAAGGTCTTGACTTCAACCTCACCAGTCCATCAAGATTCTGAGCATCACCTCGCTCTGCTTTTTCCACATACGAAAAAATCACCTTATCAATTTCGTTCTGAAAAGTGTCCTCAAAATCATTGCACACATCTTCAATATACTTTTGAGGCAAATATTGTGCATCCTCAATAAAGCTTTCATCGATATCTACCGCTAAATGCTTGCTTCGGCTCTCATCATCAAGCCAAGTCAATGTAGCGAAATAATCATTTGCATAATTCTTTGGAGACTTTCTAAATCTTCGATTATTTAAAAAAGATGCACTTCCCATCGTATTGCAATTGCAAAGATGTCCCAGTATATCGGAAAATGCACTTTTTCCACTTCCTTTATTACCAATTACAGCTACCATTCCTGGGTTTAAAGGTATATCGAAACTGAACCATTCACTATCCTTATTGGCAGGTTTGTCTACTCGCGAGCAAGAAATTGAGGCGATGTTATTCTGTTTATTCTTGGCTACCCTATCTAATACCGGTGGAACGTTCCCGATAAAAACTCTTTCCCCAGGTTGATATAAGCATTGTTTGAGCCCTGCAAATGTCAAATCAGCTTTAATCCAAAGTTTTTCTTTAACCATGTACTCAATTGGATTGTGGTTATCAGAACAAATAATAAGTGGTTTCGGTTTAACGCTTTTAAATACAATTTGTTCATAATCAGCTATATCTCTCTTTTGTCCGATTTCAAAGAAGTGTATTGCATCAGCGATGTCGTGCTTAATAGCCTGTTTAACAGGAAGTGCATTCGAAATCTTGTCAATTCCATTGGTCTTACGCCCTGCATGAACTGTGATTAACGCATCATGATTTTGTGCAAATTCAACGATATCACTGAACTCCCAATGAATCGTTTCATTGGAGTTAGCGGCTTTTGCTTTCTGCCTCCTCATAATAGCATCAAAATCACTTGAGAGAATATCTACATTGGTTTTTTCAGAAAAGATAAGAATAATATGCAAATTATCTGAGCCTTTATCTGTACGTAGCTCAACGCCTGGGAAAAATACAATCTCAGGAGCTATAGATCGCAAATTTTCTATTCTATCCTTGTCAATTGTGAAATGATCGGTAATTGCGACCGCTTTAACATTATTGTTCAACAACGTTTGACACAATTGCTCATCTGCATCAGATTCTTTGTATTGGTAATCATAAGACGATGCAGTATGAACATGCAAATCCCAGAGATTCCATTCTGATCCACGACTGTTAATTAACATTCCATAATCCATTCTATCATTGTCCTTCTGGCTAGTATCTTTTCAATATTGGAAACACTCTCTACTAGAAAAATCCATAATCTTTTTTCCGCGTAATTTCTTTTCATTTGTTATGTCATTTCTCTCTTTTTACCTCAGTAAGTCTGCCAAGGCAATCGTACTCAAATCTAAAGTGTACGCCGGCAATAGTCCTACCAATCATATTACCTTTACCAGGACTTGTTACTGAACGAGAACATAATCAGAACTGTGAACTTTCTATGAGAGAGAGTATTGAGAGAGTGCGTTCCTTTTTCTTGTGTATCTTCCCTTTAACGATCCATCGACTAACTTATCATATGTATTCTCATAAATTTTCTCCGACTCTAATAATTCCGTATCGTTAGTAACAATATCTATAAAACGCTCCGCTGCATCGCGATTAGAAAATCCTTTCATCATAGAATAGTACATTTTTGCAAACTCTTTTTCATAATTATTGCAAATATCCTCAAGAGATTCTACTGTCTGGCTTCCATTGACAAATCGTATCCGTTTTTCATCTTCCCTAGCCCGGACATCTTTAAACAGGTTTTGAGCTATGGTATCGGAAATAAAGTCTCTATTTTCACTCATTATGTCTGCTATATCCTTGTTATTTCCTAGCAACAGCTTTATGTAGTGTTTCCAATATTCAGGATCTTCCTCATATATAAAAGATTTGTTATATAGAATTCTAGATGCTATAAACCAGTCCGTTCGACCAATTCTTTTCAGTAAATCTGACACATCATCACGCAAACCGCAGTATTCGCCAATAAATAGCGGTATTAGGGCATTCCTTCTAACACTTTTGTAATTTGATGTATTAATCAATTCAATGTAACGTTTTCTAAAGGTCTCCTTTGTTGCAACATCTTGTTCAATCTTATGAACTAACAAAGGCTCTGCGAACTTTACAGTTTCCATGAATTCCAAAACCTCTTCACTGGTTTTAGTAGGACAAATATTATGTAACTTCTCTATGAGCTCTCCCCTTTTTGTTTGTGATATTTTCCAATATTGAACTCGGTTAAAATCTGTAATCTTCATCATCTCCTTACCGATATCTTTATCCATAATGGAAATGAAATCGAGATATGCACTTGAGAAAGACCTTCCCTGCTCCCTCCTATTAAAGAAGTCTGCAAGATATTGCAGGTTAGTTTTATCAACCAACTTCGGATTTATTATACTTATAACATCAACATCATTCTGTTGATGCTTGCGTCTTTTTAACAATTCAATCTCTTCCTCAGTAATAATTCCGCATGTCTCATCAAAAAGCACCGCATAGTTTTTTATCCCTATATTATCCTCAGTTAAAACTCTGTGTCTGAGGCTCATCAAATAGACCTTATTGTCAACAAAGAAGTCAATATGCTTTTGAATTGCAGATCTTATCTTGGTGTCATTAAGAGGAATTGCGCTCTTGTTGTTTAGGTGAATAATTATCGAACTAATTGAATGCACATCGTCATCCATAATCTTTGCTACCCTATCTTTTAGGCCTCCTCTTGTATTATATTTACCGGTCAATAGAATCCTTTGTATTTGATCTTTTGTGCTGTCCCCCAATCTCTTTATCCCAATTAAGTTTATGAAGTCCATATATTGTTCAATAACAAGATTGAAGGTCTCTTCCGCTTGTTGCGTTACTGGTCTTCCTTCGCTCCACAGCGCTATACATCCACCCACTCCAATGATCTTTTCTGACAATTCCGGAATATCACTCTGGATTATTCTCATATAGTGGATATATTCCAGGAGATTGCTCGTATCATCCATAGTGTCTTCAATATTGGCAATAGACTCAATAAACCAATCTTTAACTGTCTCGGTAACACCTATTGTTTCTTTTTCCAACCTCCTATTCACATATCCCAGGTAGCTACTATTGAAGCCTGTGCTCTCCTGATTTATTATCTTTATCCCTTTTGTTAGAGGTAATAAATCTAATTCTGCCTCTGTAATAACCGGAAATACTCCAAAAAACAAACCTCTGAACTGTTCGATTCTGTCCCCTGCCGTTTGACATATTTCCCGTCTTAGTTGGATGATATTCTCAGGCTTTATTGATACTCTCCATATTTCACATAGGTTATGAATAATATCATCAGAAACTATATTCTCTGCATCATTAAAAGATAGCATAGTCCCTGTAAGATTAACTATCTCGTCTAAACCCGCTTCATAATCCGCCTGTTCAAACCATCTATATACACTATTAATACTGGTTTTGACTGCTATAGTAAATAAATTCTTATTCTTAATAATAACGGATGGTGCACGTACGTTTAAATCTTCTAATTGTTTATAAGCATCAGATATCAGTTTCTCATTATTATGCGAAACTATCTCAACACTTTTTTCCAACTCTTCATATGGTATTTGTTTGCCATACAAAAGCGCTCTTTGTACTACTAGTTCATCTGCAGATAAAACCTTGGCGTTTTCTGGATAATTGAAAAAGTATTCTCGATAGTCTGCCTCTACAAGAGAATTATCAATTAAATAATTTATTTCCTTAAGAAATGCCTCAGTGTATGTATTATCCTTGTCATTAATTGTTTCTTTTTGGCGACGCCTTCCATCTCCTATGTTCTTTGATATTTCTTTCTCTAGGAAATCACTATCCATTACGAGCATATCTTTTTCGTATGTTGTTGAAAGATATGCTACCACAGCACATTTTTCAAAGCTAATACTATCTAAATCTTTAGACCTATGTCTTAAAACATAATATTTGCTTAAGCTCCTGTTTAATCTATCTTTTATTATTCTAATGTTAAGGTTCTCGCCTCGCACAATCCATCTCATACCTTGAATATCGTGAGAATCATTGTCCTTTAGAAGACCACATTTGCTAAGCTTTTTTTGTGTCGACTCCTGGTTTAGTAATCTTCCTAACACGTAATTATAGTCATATGTATTTATCTCTGTAAGATCATAAATATAATCAAATACTTTTTCATACAAATCATCTGCTCTTTTTTCGTTATCAATACCACTATCCGGGTGGCCCTTCTTGTGTTCGTTAGATAAGTACTCATTTATTGCACTCTCTTTTGCAACATTCACAATGAATGTCACCTTAGTGCCCGCATCAGTCTTCTTGCCGGTATGTCTACTATCAATGTAATAACGTCTTAACTGAATTAAAAAGTCCCTAACAGCATTTCCGTCATAAGTTCTATCTAAATCTTCTACAACAACAATAACTCGTCTTTTGCCCTTGCAACATTTATTGCGTTTTATTACCTCTTGTTTGTAAATATCAATAAGTTCATCAACGCTTATATCCTGTGTCTTCCTTGTTTTGTGAAAAGAAAACAATATTTCATTTCGAAGAGCTATACAGGCTGAAATTATTATAGCTAAAGCAATTAAGATACTACGAGCAGCTTCTCTGTATATACCATTTGGAATCAGGACATCTAATAATTGCTTATTTTGAAATGCTACAAAAAGCATCAGAACTATAGCAATCCATACGCCCGTAAACTTTCCTTTTGTTTGTACTGATAACACATCATAATTAGAGCTTAGTTTCTTTATTACATAAGTTCCTCGTTTATTATCTATCTGACTTACAAGCTGATACAGGAAGTTTTTGTGCATCTCTTTTATATCACGTCCGTTGCTATTGTCAGGCTGATCTTCACCACCTCTGCAAGTATCATATAATTGTGACCACATTGAAACTTTAATTATTTCATCTTTCTTATTGTCTTTTCTTATATCAGAAAGCAAATCTGTAATCGAAGATTTTCCCGCCCCGAACGAAGATGTAATAGCTATCATCTCTGCACCACTATCAATTGCCTCACTAACTATTTCCGCATCATAATAGGAGCCTAATATATCTTCGTCTTTATTCTTTATTGGTTGATTCAAAAAAACCAGAGGGTTATCCATGTTGAACTCCATGTGTTCTGTCTAACTTAAACTATACTTCTACCTTGTCATATTATACATCCTATCAAACGCATTGATGTAGTTGCGTATTCTCACAAGTATCTCAATAGCATCTATTAATTCCACATATAAGTTTGTTTGCATTTTATCAATTGTCTTATTGGCATACATAATCAATGCATCTTCACTCAGACTATCTATTTCTCTATCGCGAATAGCATTATTCGTTTGTTCCATTATTTCTACACGAGAGATGCAGTCTTTGAGCCCATATGCAATATCTCCTTCTATTTTAAGAAATGCCCGGCCTACTTTCCTATCTATTAATCCAATGTTCGCCATCTTATAATAGTTCTCTTTTGAATTATTTGTTTTATACACCGCCTTTACTTTATCGATACTTTCTCTGAGGTTTGCCTCTCTTTCTCGCATATCCTTTTCATGCATCTTGATAGCTGCATTCATTCGATTAAAAGTATAGAAATCACTTCCTTTAAGTGTGAACATATTTCTCGAATAACTATAACTTATAGACGGGATTCTTTCTGAAATAGCATCTCTTATATAATATGATGGCTGTGATTCAATACTCTTCATTAATTCTTCGATTTCATGAGACTCATCCTTTTCGATTTGAAACAAATAGCCTCTAATACATTTATGCGCTTCAATTAACCTGTTAATTTCTCCTTTTTGCGCATCCTTTATCATGCCTTTTTTCTTTTGCATCTTTGAACACAAAAACCTGTATATGCTCGATAAGCTGCCAACTATAATAGGCAACAAGCTCGCGCAAATAGCAAAATGCTCCTTTATAAGAATCGTCACTTCACGCATAAGGCCCCGATTTACTTGCGGTATGTTGCTTGTTATAAAATCGGCGTATCCTGAATCTATAAGTAGAAAGAAAAGAAGAATAAACTCTACCCAGAAAACAACACTATTATTATTTATCCTCTTTCTTCTTGGCAAAAAGTCTCTTATTGATGAGTGTGAGAAAACGCCGATTTGACAAGCTTGAAAGGCTCTAAGAAAAGCATCTGCTCTGTTCCAGCAATTGTAAAGTCTTATAACTCCTTTTGCATTATCCCCACCTTTTTTTACCATGCTGATTTCTGCACGTGCAATCAACAAATGAATGCCTATGCGAGCATAATAAATTGCAACGCTTATAATAAGTACCAATAGGAATGATATACCCGCTGCACTCACAATATTCGCAACAGTATCAAAGGTCATGTGTAAGTATTTCCTTTCATTGAATCAATTGTATTACGCAAGGCAAAATGCAGATATCTTTATTTTGTTTTCTATCTTACGGTGATAGCGACCCTATCGGAACCACATAAACTCCATCGCTTCGCCTGTATGCGAATGGTGCAATTGCCGTTAATACCATGAGGAAGGATGGCTCTGGCATTTTTGATGTATCAATACTATCTGCAAGAGATTGAAGGCTTCTCGCTCCCTCTTCAATTAAATCATCTCCACCAAGTTTTACCTCGATCAATCCGTAGGATCCGTTTCTGAGATGTACTACAGCATCACACTCAAGACCACTCTTATCTCTATAATGATAAACTTCTCCATCTATCATTTCAGCGTATACCCTTAAATCTCGGATGCACAGATTTTCGAAGAAAAAGCCCATTGTATTCAAATCATTCAGCAAATCCTTTGGTCCAACCCCTATGCTTGCTGCAGCTATGGATGAGTCTGTGAAGTACCTTGTATCAGTCGTTCGGATTGCCGTTTTTGAACGCAGATTAGGATTCCACGCAGGTGAATCCTCAATAACATGTATTCGTCTCAGCACGTCAAGGTATGAATAAAGTGTATCTTGACTAAATGTCTCAGCCTCATTTGCTATCAAATCAGATCTTATTGATTCCAAAGATGCTTGCGTGCCCACATTTCTTGCATATGAGTGAAGCAATCGTTTTGTACGATGCGGATCTTTCTTTGAGTCATCTACTCTGGAAATATCTACATTCACCATAGCGTCATAGTAGTCAATTGCCTGTCTTAACGCAACTCGCTCTTTTACGCCTATTGACTTTGGCCATCCACCTCTACAAATTAAAAAAGCGATCTTATCTATCGTGTCGTTATTAACCGCTGATATGTCGTGATCCATAAACAATTCTCTTAAACTGACATCACCGGATGAATCTCCCGATTCGAACAGAGTCATAGTCCTCATCTTCATTCTCGCTATTCTTCCGGTGCCTGTATGGCTACTCTCATCCATTTTCGCCGGAACTGCCGATCCTGTAAGAATAAATTGACCAAAGTCATCTCTTTTATCCACTTCATATCGTACAGCATTCCAAAGATTAGGTGCCAGCTGCCACTCATCTATTAATCTTGGAATATCACCTTCAAGCAAAAGACTTGGATTTAGGTTGGCCATCTGTTGATATTGATTAGACAACTCTGGGCGATCCATTTCCATAACGCTCTTTGCAATCTGATTGGCAGTTGTTGTTTTGCCGCACCATTTTGGGCCTTCAATTAATACAGCACCCTTTGATTCCAAATGCATTGCCAGTTTCTTATCAGCTATTCTTTTTATATATTTTTTCATGCGTGTATATGCCCCAAAATTATTAGCGTATTTGGCCAAATTCCATTAGTGTATTTGGCCGAGTTTCATTAGTGTATTTGGACTGAGCTCATTCTATTACATTGTTCAACCCTAGTCAACTACGAATAAACTGTTCCTTCTAGAGGGTTCTTATATGTTTCTGCATCGAATAGGGCGGATTTTCTCCGCCCTTTCACACCACCGTACGTGCCGTTCGGCATACGGCGGTTCAAATCAACTTCAACATGTGCCTTTCGGCATAATAATCGGACAGACTGACTAGCCCCGCTTGGGCTAGTTTTTCTTTTGAGATTGCTCTGGACACGCAGTTTCTGGTGACTATCCAGTAGTACCTATCGCCACAGTACGCTGTTACTCTTGCAAGGTCTTTGCCTATGCCGAGTTTCTGCAGACCCCACTGCCGTTTTGCAGGTACCTTCCATTGTTTCCAGATAATCATCCGCAATCTCGTTCGCAGATGTGCGTCCATTTTTTCCATCGCGGACTTCATTGAGCCAAGTGCATAGTAGTTTATCCAGCCTCTCGTGACTTGGTTTATCTTTGCTATTCTGACCCTGAAGTTTATCGACCATCTGCGTCCTGTCAGTTGCTTCAGTTTACGTTTGAATTTCTCTATTGAGTCCTTGTGCGGTTTGCATTTCCACTCCTCAGTTTTGAAATCCTTGTAGAATCCGAAGCCGAGATACTTGAGTCCTTCTGGTCGGGTTATTTTGGTCTTTGTCGCATTGACCTTGAGCCCGAGTTTCTTCTCTATCCATTCCGTTATGCTGTGAATTATCCGCTTTGCGCTTGCTTCGCTCCTTACTGCGATAATGCAGTCATCTGCATATCTCGTGAAGTTTAGTCCGCGCTTTTCGAGTTCTCTGTCCAGTTCATTCAGCATGATGTTGGAAAGTAGTGGCGACAGGTTTCCGCCTTATGTCGACATAAACATTATGTGGAGTTAATTGAATGCATACCTCTAAAACACTGCGTCGGCTCAGAAATAACTCGGCATAAAAATATGGC
>Ga0256406_1001739_pt1 | contig 33758 bp, 32 predicted proteins | sample RumenRJG_03DNA_FD_185986 | JGI IMG/M metagenome (GOLD analysis project Ga0256406, IMG submission 185986) | Bovine rumen microbial communities from Lethbridge, Alberta, Canada - RJG_03 | ecosystem: Host-associated > Mammals > Digestive system > Stomach > Rumen | place: Canada: Alberta | collected...
AGGCATCGATGGTCGACATTTACCTGATGCATTCGCTTCTGAAGGCGATGCCGGTCGGCACGCGCCTGATTCTTGTCGGGGATGTGGACCAGCTGCCGAGCGTCGGGCCCGGCAACGTGCTGCGCGACATCATCGATTCCGGCTGCATACGCAGCGTCCGCCTCGACCGCATTTTCCGGCAGGCGAGTGAGAGCGACATCATCATGAATGCGCATCGCATCAATCAGGGGCAGCCGGCAAAGCTCGACAATAAGAGCCGCGACTTTTTCATGCTGCGGCGCTCTTCGGCAGAGGATACGCTCGGTACGATGGTGCTGCTGATCCGGGATAAGCTGCCCGGGTATCTGCATGTAAAGCCGACGGATATCCAGGTGCTGACGCCGACGCGCAAAGGAGAATACGGGGCGCCGCATCTGAATGAGATCCTGCAGCATTACCTGAATCCCGCTTCACCGAAAAAACGGGAGAGAGAGGCCCACGGCACGCTTTTCCGCGAGGGCGACAAGGTCATGCAGATCAAAAACAATTATCAGCTCGAGTGGTCTGTTTACGGCCGCTATCACATCCCGGTGGAGTCCGGGCAGGGCGTATTTAACGGCGATATCGGCGTGATCGATGAGATTGATACTTTTTCGGAACAGGTCAGGGTGCTCTTTGATGATGAGAAGACGGTTTCCTATGAATATGCGCAGCTCGACGAACTCGAACTTGCCTATGCCGTGACGGTGCACAAATCGCAGGGCAGCGAGTATCCCGGCGTGATCATGCCGCTGCAGGGCGGACCGCGTATGCTGCTGAACCGGAATATTCTCTACACGGCGGTCACACGTGCGCAGAAGTGCGTCGTGCTGATCGGCAGTGAGGATACCGTCAATCAGATGATTGAAAATGAGAGTGAAAACCGGCGGTATTCGGAACTGGATGAGTGGATACGGCAGATGAATGCCATCAATGAAATATAATATATAGAAAAGGCGCTGCCTGCCGGCAGCGCCTTCGGTTTTATTCAAATGGAAAATGATAGTCGAGCCCGTACATGTCGCGGACGGCGATGAATTCGTCCTGCACGGCCTTGCCCATCGGAACGCCCTTGTCCTTGCGGTCGAGCCATACGAGGTATTCCTTCTCGCCGGCTGTATAAATGCGCTCCTCGCCCGGTGCCTTCTCGGAAGCCCTGAGCTGGCGGAGAATGCTGCCGGCCGTCTTGCGGAATGTCTCCTCGCCCATGAAAAATTCAGGATTGATGACGATGAAGAAGTGGCCGAGGTGATACGGCCGCTTATTGCCGTTTTCATCCTTGTTGGTAAGATCCTTCATGAAAAGGCTGCCGGTCAGCGCCGCGCTGAGAATCTCGACGACGGTCGCGTAGCCGTAGCCCTTGTAGCCGGCCAGCTCTTCGCCGATGCCGCCGAGCGGTGCCAGCGCCGCCTGTCCGGATGTCAGGTCCGTGAGAATCTGCTTGCTGTCCGTCTTCGCCTTGCCGTCACGGCCGATGACCATGCCGGCCGGCGTATCCATACCGTTTTTCGCGAAAAATTCGATCTTGCCGCGCTGCGTGATCGAGGTGGCACAGTCAAGTACGAACGGGAATTCCTCGTCGGTCGGGAAAGCAAAGGTCAGCGGGTTGGTGCCGAGCATGTTTTCCACGCCGAAGGTCGGCGCGATCGACGGCCGCGCGTTGGTGCCGGTGATGCCGAGCATGCCGCGCTTTGAAGCCATCATGGCCCAGTAGCCGGCGATGCCGTAATGACTGGAGTTTTTGATCGCACCCATCGCCATGCCGTATTTCGATGCCTTGTCGATCAGCATCTCCATGACCCTGTGCGAAGCGACCATGCCCATGCCGTCGTGTGCATCGGCGACGACGGTCGTCGGTGTGTCGCGGATGATCTCCAGTTTCGTAACCGGATTCAGAATCCCCTGATTGATCCGGTCAATATAAATCGGTTTGAAGCGGTTGCAGCCGTGGCTCTCGATGCCGCGGCGGTCGCTTTCCATCAGCACGTCGGCACAGATTTTCGCATCTTCTTCCGGAACGCCGGCAGCGATAAACGCATCGGTCATAAAACTGCCGACCAGATCCCATGGAACATAAGGCCGTGTCTCATTGATTTTCATAGTATCTGCCTCCTTGCGCAGACTCCTGCAGAGTCTGTCATATTTTACGTTATTTCTTGTTTACATTATAACACGATACCGGGGAAAAGATGATGCTGTCGGCGGATATTGGATTTTGCCGATATTTTGCAATTGCCGTCCGGGGCGGCGGCGGGCATAATAGAGACAGCAGGAAAAGAAAGGATGGCGGCATGAACCTGACTTTGGAGAAGACCGGCCGTATACTGGCCGGCATGCTGTTCCCGGCGGTGTGCCCGATCTGCGGGGAGAAACTTCCATTTATAATGAGTGCGCAGGAGAGGCAGCTGGTGCATCCGGAGTGCGAGAAGAAGCTGCGGATGATCACGGAGCCGTACTGCCGGCGGTGCGGGAAGCCGCTGCAGTCAGCGCAGGACGAGTACTGCTATGACTGCAGCCGCAGGAAGCATGCATTTGACAGCGGACGCAGCGCCGTCTGTTATAATGATGCGGCGGCGTCTGCCGTTTTCGCCTGCAAGTACGGAAAGCGGCAGGAATACACGGCGTATTTTGCCGATCTGATGATACGGCGCCTCGGCTCCTGGATGAGAGGATTGCAGGCGGAGGCGGTGACAGGTGTGCCGGTGAGTCCGGAGCGCCTGCGGGAGCGCGGCTTCAATCAGGCGCAGCTCCTCGCCCGGTATATCGGGGAATATCTGCATCTGCCGGTGCTTGAAGATGCCCTTTTACGCCGCCGGCGAACAGCGGCGCAGAAGACGCTGGGACCGCGTGAACGGAAAAGGAATCTGGAGCATGCCGTGACGGTGAATCCCGCCGCCATGAAGGGGATACGGACCATTCTTCTGGTGGACGATATTTATACGACCGGCAGTACGGCCGATGTCTGCGCGGCTGCCCTGAAGCGGGGCGGCGCAGAGCATGTGTTTATTGCCACGGTCTGCATCGGCGGCGGCATGTAGACGTCTTCAATAAAATTCTTGACGGCGCAGACGGAGTATGATATGATTTTAAGGCTATGTTATTGGAAGCGGTTTTATTTTTGTGCCTGAAAATAAAACCCCGCATCCTGTCCAGCGAGCAGGATGCACACTCATATTGAAAGATACGGAGGTGGAGGTTGTGCGCACGAAGATCACATTAGCCTGCACAGAGTGCAAACATCGTAATTACAATCTTACGAAGGACAAGAAAACGCACCCTGACAGAATGGAGACTATGAAGTATTGCAAGTTCTGCAAGAAGCACACATTACACAAAGAGACAAAGTAAGGTGAATTGGCATGAGCAGCAATTCACAGGAGAAAACCAGTGTCAGAGACTGGTGGCAGGCTGTCAAGGTACAGTTTCACAAGGTCATTTGGCCTGAGCCGAAGCTGGTAGCCAAGGAGACTGTCGTAGTATTGATCACTTCACTCATACTTGGACTGATCATCGCACTGCTGGACAGCGGACTGCTGGAAGTAGTGGACAGGATCATATCCATCTGACAATTCCGAAGGGCTGAGAAATGGCGAATGAATATCTGGAAGGTCTGTACTGGTATGTAGTGCATACCTATTCAGGCTATGAGAACAAGGTTAAGATTAATATCGAAAAATCCATTCAGAATCTGCATCTGGAGGATCAGATCCAGGATGTCCTGGTGCCGACCGAAGAGGTGCAGGAAGTGAAGAACGGACGCAAGAGAACGATTCAGCGCAAGCTGTTCCCGGGCTATGTCATTCTTCACATGGTTATGAATGATGAGACCTGGTATGTCGTAAGAAATACCAGAGGTGTGACCGGCTTCGTGGGACCGGAATCCAAACCGGTGCCGCTCAGCGAAGATGAACTGGCGCCGTTCGGTATTGATACTGACGGCAACCCGAAGGAAGAAGGAAATCAGAAGACGATTTTCACAATCGACGTCGAGCCGGGCGATGCCGTTACCATAGCAAACGGTGTCTGGGAAGGCCGCGACGGTGTCGTCAGATCTGTGGACAACGAGAAGGGTGTCCTGTCTGTCGGTATTGATATGTTCGGCCGTGAGCAGGAAGTCGAAGTCGATTTTACAGATGTCCGAAAAGTATGACGGATGATGTCTGCGGTGCGACGCCGCAGATCGTGGGAGGGAAATCCCGACATTACCACATTTAGGAGGTGCCGAAATGGCTAAGAAAGTTACAGGATATATTAAATTGCAGATTCCGGCAGGCAAGGCAACACCTGCTCCTCCGGTTGGCCCGGCATTAGGCCAGCACGGTGTTAACATCGTACAGTTCACAAAAGAGTTTAATGCCAAGACCGCGGGACAGGCTGGAATGATCATTCCTGTCGTTATTACCGTATACAGTGACAGAAGCTTCAGCTTCATCACCAAGACTCCGCCGGCTGCCATGCTGATCAAGAAGGCATGCAACATCCAGTCCGGCTCAGGTGTTCCGAACAAGCAGAAGGTTGCAACGATCAAGAGAAGCGAACTTCAGAAGATCGCAGAACTGAAGATGCCTGATCTTAACGCCGCATCTATCGAAGCTGCTACCCGCATGATCGAAGGTACAGCAAAGAGCATGGGCGTTACCGTCGAGGATTAAACGAAACATACAGCAAGTGGGAGGGTCGCTCCCGATATCACCACAAGGAGGATTTATAATCATGAAAAGAGGCAAAAGATACGTTGAGTCTGCCAAGTTAGTAGACCGTACGAATCTTTATGATGTAGAAGAAGCAGTTGGAATTATCAAGAAGACAGCCAGCGCCAAGTTCGATGAGACCGTTGAGGCTCATATCCGTCTCGGTGTTGATGGACGTCATGCAGACCAGCAGGTCCGCGGCGCCGTTGTACTTCCGAACGGAACCGGTAAGAAGGTAAGAGTCCTTGTATTTGCCAAGGGCGATAAGATTGCCGAAGCACAGGCAGCAGGCGCAGAATACGCAGGCGGTCAGGAATATGTTGATAAGATCCAGAAGGAAGGCTGGCTTGACTTCGATAAGGTAGTAGCTACACCGGATATGATGGGCTTTGTCGGACGTCTCGGCCGTATCCTCGGACCTAAGGGTCTCATGCCGAACCCGAAGGCCGGTACTGTAACCATGGATGTAACCAAGGCTGTCAATGATCTGAAAGCCGGCAAGGTTGAGTACAGACTCGATAAGGCCAACATCATCCATGTAACCATCGGTAAGGCTTCTTTCACAGAACAGCAGTTAGCGGACAACTTCCAGACATTGATGGCTGCCATCATCAAGGCAAGACCGGCTGCAGCTAAGGGCCAGTATCTCAAGAGCGTAACACTTACTACGACAATGGGCCCGAGCGTTAAGGTTAATCCGGCAAAAGTCGGTTGATCTGACACGGTTTGTGATTGACAGCAATAATATATTATGCTATATTCTATAGCGGACTGCCAAAGACAGCAGGTGCCGTAAGGCTTAAGGGTAACACGCCTGCCGAGGGAGATACTTTTTCATGTAGAGCATGATTTTTCAGGTGCTTCCTCTTTATGCAGAGGAAGCACTTTTTTCATAAACTCTGCTTTTGAAAAACCTGTGTAACTTTTTGTGGGAGTTTCACATCTGTGGCGGTATACACAAATTTACAAGGAGGTACACCGATATGGCAAAAGTCGAGCTTAAACAGCCGGTTGTCGATGAGATCGCAGGTCTTGTTGACGGTGCCCAGTCTATGGTTCTGGTTGACTATCAGGGACTCACAGTAGATGACGAGACAAAGCTTCGTAAATCTCTGCGTGAAGCTGGTGTGACTTACAAGGTTTACAAGAATACGCTGATCAAGCGTGCAATCAAGGATACACCTTTTGAGTCTGTATCAGACCTTCTGAATGGACCGACTGCCGTAGCAGTAAGCAAGGATGATGCGACAGCACCAGCCAGAGTTTTATGCGAAGCTGCTAAGAAGAACGAAAAGCTTGAGATCAAGGGTGGCGTTGTAGAAGGCAAGTTCTACGATCAGGCCGGCATTGGCGAGATCGCGAAGATCCCTTCAAGAGAAGAACTCCTCGGAAGACTTCTCGGAAGCATCCAGTCACCGATTGCAAACTTCGCACGTGTCATCAAACAGATTGCAGAGAAGCAGGATGGCGGCGAAGAAGCAGCAGCTCCGGAAGCAGCTCCGGAAGCCTAACAGTTTCTGTGGGATACGTTTCCCGTATTTACTTTTTAATTGGAGGAAATTACAATGGCAAAATTAACAACAGCAGAATTTATCGATGCTATTAAAGAACTGTCCGTTACCGAGTTAAATGATCTTGTAAAAGCCTGCGAGGAAGAGTTTGGTGTTTCTGCAGCAGCAGGCGTTGTTATGGCTGGTCCTGCAGCAGGTGCTGCTCCGGCTGAGGAAGAGAAGACTGAGTTCGATGTAGAGCTCACAGAGTTCGGTCCTAACAAGATCAAAGTCATCAAGGTTGTTCGTGAAGTTACCGGACTTGGCCTCAAGGAAGCTAAGGCTGCCGTAGATGCTGCTCCGAACGTAATCAAGGAAGGTGCAAGCAAGGAAGAGGCTGAGGATATCAAGGCTAAACTCGAGGCTGAGGGCGCTAAGGTTACTCTTAAATAATTTCGCCGATCAGCGTATAACTGAGAATGCGGTAAGGCCGGTGTGCATGAGAGTGCATACCGGCTTTTTTACGCCGAAAAGGCCGGTTTGCGGCGGTTTCGTTGACTTTGCGCCCGTTTTATTATATATTTTATGATTGAAAATGCCTTTACATGAGGGAGGGTTGTATGTATGAAAGATGATAACAGATTTCATGACACTGATCCTGATGAACTGGATAAAATAGAAGATGAACTTTTTGATTACCAGAGTGAGATCGACGAAATCGAGGCGGAAGAGAAGGCATATCGTGAACAGAGATCGAGAAAGCTGAAGGAACGCCGTGAGAAGGGCATAACCTCTGACTTTGAGAAATATGAAGAGAAGATGAGAGCGGAGGAAGAAGCCCTTGCCGGGCAGGATGCCCGGGCTAAGATGCCGGCCGACCTGAAAGATTCCGCAAGCGAGGTCGAGATACCGCAGCCGGCGGCAAAAGAGAAGGCAGCACCGGAGGCGGAGCCGAAGACCGTGGAGCTGCCGGGATCTGAAGCTATGCCGGAAGCAGAGCCGAAGACTGTGGAACTGTCGGAATCTGAGACTGTACCGGAGGCGGAACCGAAGACCGTGAAAATACCGGAAGAAGAGGCCGTGCCGGAGCCAGAGCCGAAGACCGTGAAAATACCGGAAGAAGAGGCTATGCCGGAAGCAGAGCCGAAGACCGCGGAGGCACCGGAAGCGAAGGCCGCGCCGGAAGCAGAGCCGAAGCCGGAGCCTGTGAAGGCACCGGAAGCGAAGGCCGCGCCGGAAGCAGAGCCGAAGCCGGAGCCTGTGAAGGCACCGGAAGCGAAGGCTGCGCCGGAAGCAGAGCCGAAAACCGCGAAGGCCCCGGAAGCGAAGGCCGCGCCGGAAGCAGAGCCGAAGACCGCGAAGGCACCGGAAGCAAAGGCCGCGCCAGAGCCAGAGCCTGTGAAGGCACCGGAAGCGAAGGCCGCGCCAAAGCCGGAGCCGGAGAAGGCACCGGAAGCGAAGACCGCGCCGAAGCCGGAGCCGGAGAGGACAGCGGCAGCGCAGGCGGCATCGAAACCAGAACCGAAGACGGCGGCAGTGCCGGAAGAAAAGGCAGCACCGGAGACAGCAGCGCAGCGCATGAAACGGCAGGCGTCCGGTGGGAATGCGCCGGTCGACGAAAGGACGCATGTGCTTGTCGGCACAGGTACGCCGGACAAGCATACCAGAGAACAGCAGGAGGAGATCGACTGGCTCGGGGAAACCTTTGACGGCGATCCGTCTGCACTCGACAAGCCGGAACCGGCGAAGAAAAAGAAGAAATCGAAAAAACCAGTCATCATTACACTGGTTGTGATTGCGGTGGCGGCCGTTATCGGGCTGCTGGCCTACCGGATCGGATCCGACAAAAAGCTGGCCGCCGCTTTCAGCGACAAGACAGAAAGCTTCCGATCGGAGAAGATCGAAGGCGTTACGCTCGGCATTCACGAACAGTATTTCACCGATTTCCTTGATCAGTGCGATAACGCCATCAGTCAGGGCGACGTTTCCGCCATGCGCGAGCTCAACGGCCAGTGGGATGACGTGGAGAAGGAATACGATACCGTCATACAGGGCAAAAACGACCTGGATGAGTTTGCCGGCACTGTCAAAGATGCCTTCAGCAATTTTATCATCACCGATGAGTATAGAGATCAGTGCGATGCGCTGACAGCGTCCATCGAATCGGCGCAGAATGATGTCGACTATGATCAGCTGCAGGATCTGAAAGATATGTATGATCAGCTTTCCACCAACCTGAAATCCTCGAGTCTGGCGGAACTGGAGACGAAGAAAAACGAAATTTCCGTGATCGAGTACGATGATTCGCAGCTGAGCGACGAGGACCGACAGAAGATTCAGGATTACAGCACCCAGGCGGATCAGCAGATCGATGACGGACAGTACAGTGCGGCGATGGAGACGCTGACAGCATGGCAGAGCTTTATTCAGGGCATCAGCGATCAGCAGGCAGCTGCCGCGGAAGCAGCGCGCCAGCAGGCGGAATCCGAATCCGCAGCCGTGGAATCCATCATTGCGCAGCAGAATCTGCCGGCTTCGCAGCAGACGCAGCAGGCGCCAGCCAGCAGTGAAGACGCAACCGCGGACACAGACTCGTCTGATTATATTTTCCCGGACAGCGATTCCCGCTATCTTACCGATGCGGATGTCAGCGGTCTGAGCAAGTATCAGCTGATGATCGCCCGCAACGAGATCTACGCACGGCACGGCTGGATTTTCCAGAACGAGGAACTGTATGCTTATTTCAGCAGCAAGTCCTGGTATCATGGCACGACGCTGCCTAAGGATTTTTCACCGTCCGTTCTCAATGAATACGAGAAGGCGAATATTGCGCTGATTCTTTCTTATGAAAATTAATATGCAGCCGTTAACTGAAATCCCGTGATTTTTCATGGGATTTCTTCATACAGCATTTTTACGGAGAAAAGATATGAAAGGTTACCGAACGGTCTATCAGGGCGCAGAGGGCGAATACACCGACCGCAAATCACGTTTTATCGCCCATGTGCAGCCGGCTGCCTCGGAGGAGGAAGCACTGCAGTTTATCGAGGAGATGCGCCGCCGCTACTGGGACGCCAGGCACAACTGCTTTGCCTATGTGATTGCGCCGGAAGACGGTTCTCTGCCGCTGGCACGTTCGAGCGATGACGGGGAGCCGGCGCAGACAGCCGGCAAGCCGATGCTGGATCTTCTGCAGGCAGAGGAACTGCAAAATACGGTGGCGGTCGTGACGCGGTATTTCGGCGGCATTCTGCTGGGCACCGGCGGTCTCGTGCGGGCCTACAGCGGCGCCCTGCGCGCGGCGCTCGACAATTGCGTGCTGGTCGACAAGATACCGGCGGCGCGGATGATGCTGCGGTGCAGCTATCCTCTGTACGGCAGACTGCAGGGACGCCTGCTGGAGAGCGGCGGTGTCCTGATCAACACCCTCTACGATACGGACGTGGAAATTCGGTTTGCCCTGCCGGAGACGGCGGTGCCGCGCTTCCAGAAGATGCTGCTGGAGATAAGCAGCGGCAGCGTGCAGGCGCAGCAGACGGGCAGCTGCTGGCTTGGAGAAGCGGACGGAACCATGAAAATACTGTGATTTCCCGGCGGATGGCTTTTATTTGCCCGGACGTTGTGGTATAAATATATACGATTCATTTTTCGGAGAGCAGATAGTTTGACTTTAATTAATAGGAAAGGAAAGAACAGCACATGAAGAAATTTCTAACAGGCTGTCTCTGCGTAGGTCTGGCATTGTCTCTTTGCGCCTGCGGCAGCAGCAAATCAGATTCAGAAAGTGAAACTGAGGATGACAATGTATATGCCTATACGCTTGATATCGATAAATTTGTCGAGCTGGGACAGTACAAGAATCTGACCTATACACCGGTTGACACAACCGTGACGGATGACGAGGTGGAGGAGCAGATTAACACAAATCTGCAGGCTAATGCGACCTATGATCAGATTACGGACCGTGCCGTGCAGGATGGCGATACGGTCAATATTGATTACACCGGCAAGATCGACGGCGAGGAATTTGCCGGCGGCTCCGGTTCGGATTACAATCTGCAGATCGGTTCCGATACATTTATCGATGGATTTGAGGATGGCCTGATCGGCAAGAATCCAGGCGAAACCGTTACATTGAACCTGACTTTCCCGGATGATTACTCATCAGAAGATCTCGCGGGTAAAGATGCGACATTTGATGTCACGATCAATTACATCCAGGGCGACCAGCACATCCCGGAACTGACCGATGATTTTGTCGCCAGCCAGAGCATTGACGGCGTGTCCACGGTAGATGATTACCGTTCGTATATCCGCCAGCAGCTGGAGTCGCAGAAAGAGTCGGATGCACAGAGCCAGGAACTTGAGGAGCTTTTCGAGCAAGCAGTATCGAATTCCAAGATCAAGAAATATCCGCAGGTGCTGCTGGATCAGTATGAGGAAAACTACAGATCTTATTATGAGCAGTACGCATCCGCATACGGCTTAAGCTTTAAAGATTTTCTGTCGCAGTATATGGACGAGACGGAAGATGATTTCGACAAGGCAGCCGCTGAGTACGCAAAGCAGGCGACGGCCAACGTCCTTGTTGTCTGCGCGATTGCCGAGGAAGAAGGATACGAGGTCACCGATGAGGTCTACAACGAGAAAGCGCAGGAGTATGCCGAGCAGAACGGCTATGACAGCGTGGAAGCCCTTGAGAAGGATTACAGCAAGGGATATCTGACCCAGACGATGATCAATGATTATTCCGTTTCCGTGATTCAGGAAGGTGCCACAGCAAGCACCGCCGAGACAGAGACGGAGACAGAGACAGAAACAGAATCCCAGTAACACATCCGGACAGAATTGACTGCCGTACCAGCCGGTACGGCAGTTTCTGACTGTAAAAGAGGAGGATACAGCATGGAAATTGAGAAGAAATTTGCGGTTTGCACTATGCCGGAACTGAGTCGTTATCCTGTTCATTTTATCGAGCAGGCCTATCTGAATACCGATCCCACCTTGCGGATCCGCCGCGAGGACGATCAGTTCTATATCACCTACAAGCATGGCAGCGGCATTGCGAGAGAGGAGTACAACCTCTGGATCGATGAAAAATCTTATCGGCACCTGCTTGCCAAAGCGGACGGGCGTATTATCACCAAGAAACGGTATCTGATTCCGGACCGCCGATGGACGATAGAACTGGATGTCTTTGAAGGCGATTTTGAAGGACTGGTCTTCGCGGAAGTTGAGTATGCCTCTGTTGAGGAGGCGGAAAGCTATACGCCGCCGGCCTGGCTGGGACGAGAGCTTTCCGGCGACATACGGTATTACAACAGCTATCTGAGCACGTGGGACGCGGCAAAGGGGAAATTCTGGGAGGCAGAAAATGAGTGAGATGAGTCAGAAAAGAAAAGGTGTTTTCTGCATGATCTTTTCTGCCTTCAGCTTTTCCATCATGAACCTGTGCGTCAAGCTGGCGGGCGATCTGCCGGCTATTGAGAAGAGCTTTTTCCGGAACCTGGTAGCGGTTCTGGTGGCTTTTATCATGCTGAAAAAAAGCGGCGGCGGTTTCCATGTGAAGAAGGGAAATCTGCCGGTGCTGATTCTGCGCTCCGTGCTCGGCACGATCGGCATTTTTGCCAATTTCTATGCGATCAGCCATCTGGTGCTGCCGGATGCGACGATGCTGAACAAGCTTTCCCCGTTCTGCACGCTGCTGTTTTCCTTCCTGTTTCTCGGGGAGGAGCTGATTCCGCTGCAGGTGGCCGGCATTGTCATCGCTTTCATCGGCAGTGCCTTTATCATCAAGCCGTCTTTTGACCTGACGGCGACGATGCCTGCGCTGATCGGCGCGATCGGCGGTATCTGCGCGGGCGGCGCCTACACCTGCGTGCGCTGCCTTGGCAAACGCGGTGAGCGAGGACCGATGATCGTCTTCTTTTTCTCGGTATTTTCCTGCCTGGCGGCGGTTCCGTTCATGATCGCGGACTTTCATCCGATCACGCTCAGCCAGTTCCTGATTCTGATGGGTGCCGGCGCGGGTGCGGCAGGCGGCCAGTTCGGCATCACGGCGGCGTATCGGTATGCACCGGCCGGAGAAATATCGATTTACGATTATTCGACCGTCTTTTTTGCCGCGATATGGGGATTTCTGGCATTCGGCGAGGTGCCGGACGGCCTCAGCATCGTCGGTTATATCATGATTTTTGCCATGTCGCTGCTGATGTTTCTATATAACGGCAGACGTGCGCAGGCACAGGACTGACTGGTTTACCATAACAGACACTTTTTTTGCAAAAATCGGGAAAAAGTGCCGTATGACTATTTACTTTACCGGGCAGGTATAATATAATTTCTCCATAAGTGCCTGAAAACAGGCAGACAGAGATAAAAGACCATAATATGATCAGGAGGACATACAGATGAGCGTTAGAGTAGACGTTGAAGAACTTGAACACAATATGGCGAAGCTGACAGTGACAGCTGACCCTGAGGATTTTGATAAGGCCATTACCTATGCATACAAGAAGGTTAAGAATCAGCTTTCCGTACCTGGTTTCCGCAGAGGCAAGGTACCGCAGGCCATGATCGAGAAGATGTACGGTCCGGAGATGTTCTATGAGGACGCTGCCAACTACCTCGTACCGCAGGCTTATGACGATGCGGTAGGCCAGCTGAAGGACATCATCATCACTTCACAGCCGGAGATCACACTCGAGCAGATTGCCAAGGGCAAGGATTTCATCTTTACAGCCAAGGTGGCAACCAAGCCGGAAGCACAGCTCGGACAGTATACAGAGATCGAGGTTGAGGAAGAGCCGATCGAGGTTACCGATGAGGAAGTTGATCAGAAGATCGAGGCAGAGCAGAAGAAGAACGCCCGTCAGGTCAAGGTTGACCGCCCGGCTCAGGAAGGCGACACCGTTGTCATCGATTATGTCGGCACGGTTGACGGCGAGGAATTCGTCGGCGGTTCCGCAGAGAACTACAGCCTTGAGCTTGGTTCCAAGACCTTCATCCCTGGCTTTGAAGATCAGCTTGTCGGTGTGAGCGCCGGTGATGAGAAGGAAGTCAATGTCAAGTTCCCTGAGGACTACAATGCGAAGGATCTCGCAGGACAGGATGCCGTATTCAAGGTAACCGTACACGAGGTTCAGGAGAAGCAGCTTCCGGAGATCAACGATGAGTTCGCTCAGGAAGTTTCCGAATTCGATACCCTCGATGAGTACAAGGCCGATGTAGAGAAGACCATCCGCGATCAGAAAGAGAAGGCAGCACTCAGCGCAAGACAGCAGGCTGTTGTCGACAAGATTGTTGAGAATGCCGAGATCGATATTCCGGAGCCGATGGTTGATACACAGGCAAGACAGATGATTGACGGCTACGCTCGTCAGCTTCAGTACAGCGGTCTTTCCCTGCAGCAGTATTATCAGTTCTCCGGCCTGACGGAGGATGACCTGCTTGAGCAGATGAAGCCGCAGGCCCTGAAGAACATCCAGAGCCGTCTTGTTCTCGAGGCAGTTGCCAAGGCCGAGAACCTGGAAGCTACCGAGGAGGAGACAACCGCTGAGATCCAGAAGATGGCAGATCAGTACAACATGGAGCTTGAGAAGGTAAGAGATATGCTTACCGAGACCGAGATCGACATGATCAACAGCGATATCTCATCCAACAAGGCACTTGATTTTGTCACCAACAGAGCCGTCGTTGTTCCGAAGAAACCGGAGGAAGAGCCGGCAGCAGATGCACAGGAAGCAGACGCACAGGAAGCAGCTGATGCACCTGCAGAGGACAAGACAGAGGAGTAATTCATAGTTTCATATCAGGCTGTTATGCTGTGCATGACAGCCTTTTAACATCTTACAGGAGGTATTTACATGAGTCTGGTACCTACAGTCATTGAACAGTCCGGAAGAGGCGAGAGAGCTTACGATATTTATTCCAGACTGCTGAAGGAGAGAATCATTTTCCTCGGCGAGGAAGTCAATGATACAACCGCCAGCCTGGTTGTTTCCCAGCTTCTTTTCCTCGAATCCGAGGATCCTGGCAAGGATATTCAGCTTTACATCAACAGCCCTGGCGGTTCGGTAACGTCCGGCATGGCGATCTATGATACAATGCAGTTCATCAAGTGCGATGTCTCCACAATCTGCATCGGCATGGCGGCGAGCATGGGCGCTTTCCTGCTGGCCGGCGGTGCGAAGGGCAAGCGCTATGCGCTCCCGCACTCGATGATCATGATCCATCAGCCGTCCGGCGGTGCGCAGGGACAGGCAACCGAGATCGAGATCGTGGCGAAGCAGATCCTCGCAACGAAGCAGATGCTGAATGAGCTGCTGGCCGCGAACACGGGACAGCCGCTTGAGAAGATCGCCATCGATACCGACAGAGACAACTACATGACGGCAGCTGAGGCAAAGGAATACGGCCTGATCGATGCCGTCATGGAGAAACGTGCATAATAAGGAGTAAGCATGCCTAACAGAAAAGATGATATTCCAAGATGTTCATTCTGCAATAAGACTCAGCAGCAGGTCCGCAAGCTGATTGCCGGACCGAATGGCTATATCTGCGATGAATGCGTCAATCTCTGTGCCGAACTGATCAATGAGGAATTGAAGGAAGAGCACAGATACGAGCCTTTTGAACTGCCGACGCCGGCGGAGATCAAGGCCAACCTCGACCAGTACGTGATCGGGCAGGAGCAGGCCAAGAGAGCGCTTGCCGTTGCCGTTTACAATCACTACAAGCGCATTCATTCGGAGGTGAAGTCGGATGTCGAACTGCAGAAGAGCAATATAATCATGGTCGGCCCGACCGGCTCCGGCAAGACGCTGCTGGCGCAGTCCCTGGCACGGATGCTCAATGTACCGTTTGCCATCGCGGACGCCACGACGCTGACGGAGGCAGGCTATGTCGGCGAGGATGTCGAGAACATTCTGCTGAAGCTGATTCAGGCGGCGGACTATGATATTGAACTGGCGGAGACGGGCATCATCTATATCGATGAGATCGATAAGATTGCCAAGAAATCGGAGAATGTTTCGATTACCCGTGATGTATCCGGCGAGGGTGTTCAGCAGGCTCTGCTCAAGATCCTCGAGGGAACGGTGGCTTCCGTGCCTCCGCAGGGCGGCCGCAAGCATCCGCAGCAGGAATTCATGCAGATCGACACGACCAACATCCTGTTTATCTGCGGCGGTGCCTTTGACGGCATCGAGAAGATCATCAGCCAGCGGATCGGCGGACAGTCCATCGGCTTCAACGCCAATCTGACCGTCCGGACCGAGGAAGAGAGCCTGAGCGATCTCATGCACCAGATCACGCCGGAGGACTTCGTGAAATTCGGCATGATTCCGGAGTTTGTCGGCCGTGTGCCGGTCAGCGTTGTGCTGGATCCTCTTGATGAAGATTCCCTTGTCCGTGTACTGACCGAGCCGAAGAACGCGATCACCAAACAGTTCGTCGAGCTGTTTGCGATGGATGGCGTGCAGCTGACATTTGAGGACGAGGCGGTCCGCGAGATCGCGCATATTTCCGCCCGCCGCAACATGGGCGCGCGCGGACTGCGGGCGATCGTCGAAGATACGCTTATGGACACGATGTTTACGCTGCCTTCGGATGAGACCGCCAGAAAGTGCATCATTACCAAAGAGGCGGTCGATAAGACCGAGCCTCCTAAGGTAATCCATGCGATTCCCGGAGAAGAAGATGATGCGGGGCAGATAACTGCCGGCGATCAGGCGGCGCTTCCGGAAAACGAAGAGCCGGCCTGACGGACTGCCGGACGGTGCAGTGCTGTCCGGCTGCCGCAGATGAGACATGATAACAGAGATTAAGAAGATACAAGAACCTATGAGTGAAATTAACTGCAAAGTACCGGTTGCAGCGCTTCGCGGGCTTGTCATCATGCCTGGTGAAGTCAATCATTTTGACGCGCAGCGCAAGGAAACCATAGCTGCGGTGGAAGCCGCGATGCTTGGAGACCAGAAGATTGCACTCTTTGCCCAGAAGGATCCGGAAGCAGAGACCGTCAGCAGTGACGGCCTTTGCAATATCGGCGTTTATGCCGGTATCCGGCAGATCGTCCGTCTGGAGAACAATGCGATCAGCGTCCTGGTCGAGGGCAAGTATCCGGCGAGGATTGACGAGGTGATCACCGAGAAGCCGTATCTCTACTGCGACATCATTGTCATGAATGACGAGGAGATACGTGCAGGCATCACGGATGATGAGAAGGAGGCAATGCGCCGCACCCTTACTGAAAACCTTGAGAGATACAGAAAACTTGGCATCCGCCGGATCGATGAGATCGAGAATTATCTGAAGAAGAGCGGCGATGTCTTCCATACAACGGACCTGCTCTGCGCAGGCATTCCGGTGGAATGGGAGCAGCGCCAGCGCCTGCTCGAGTGCAAGGGATTCCGCGAGAAGTATCTTGAACTGATCCGCACGCTTGAGCGTGAATACGAGGTCCTTAAGATCACCACGGATATCCAGAAGAAGGTCAAGGTCAATCTTGACAAGAATCAGAAGGACTATATCCTGCGTGAGCAGATCCGCGTGATCCGGGAGGAACTCGGCGACGAAGGCATGACCGACGCGGAGGAGTACGAGGAGAAGCTTGCCTCCTTCCGTGCGCCGAAGGCTGTCAAGGATAAGATCGGGCAGGAAATCCGCCGCCTCAAGCTCAGCGGGCCGGGCGCGGACAGCGGCGTATACCGCAATTATATCGAGACGATGTTCGATATGCCGTGGTATAAGCACACCCGTGAGAACAAAGATATCAACAAGGCGGAGAAGATTCTCCGCGAGGACCACTACGGACTCGAGAAGGTCAAGACGAGAATTCTGGAATACCTTTCCGTCCGCATGCTGACGGGCAAGGGACGCAATCCGATTCTCTGCCTGGTCGGCCCGCCGGGAACCGGCAAGACGTCGATTGCACGTTCTGTGGCCCGTGCGACCGGGCGCAAATTCGCCCGCATCAGCCTGGGCGGCATGCATGATGAAGCCGAGATCCGCGGCCACCGCAAGACCTATATCGGTGCGCTGCCGGGCCGGATTGCCGTAACCATCCGGCAGGCCGGTGTGAATAACCCGGTCATTCTGCTCGATGAGATCGACAAGGTCGGCAATGACTACCGCGGCGACGTCTATTCGGCGCTGCTCGAGGTGCTTGACCCGGAGCAGAACAGCAATTTCCGGGACAATTATCTGGAGGTGCCGCTGGATCTGTCCAATGTGCTCTTCCTCTGCACGGCCAACACGCTGCAGACAGTGCCGCGGCCGCTGCTGGATCGTATGGAGATCATCGAGATCAATACCTATACGGAAAATGAGAAGATGCATATCGCGAAGGAGCACCTGATCAGCAAGCAGATGGAGACAAACGGCCTGACGCCGAAACAGCTCAGCATTTCCGACAAGGCGATCCGTGACATCATTCTGTACTATACGAGAGAATCCGGTGTCCGTGAGCTGGAGAGACAGATCGGCGAGATCTGCATGCGCGCGTCCCGTATGATCATACAGGACGGACGCAAGAGCATCCGCGTAACCGACAAGAACCTGACGAAGATTCTCGGCACGCACAAGTTTGAACACGATATGGCCAATGAGGTCGATCAGGTCGGCATTGTGCGCGGCCTGGCGTGGACGAGCGTCGGCGGCGAGACGCTGTCGGTGGAGGTCAACATCATGCCCGGCAAGGGTGAGGTCAGACTGACCGGACAGCTCGGCGATGTCATGAAGGAGTCGGCGATGGCCGGCATCAGCTATCTGCGCTCCATCGCAGACCGCTACGGCATCGATAAAGAATATTTTGAGCAGCATGACATTCACATCCATATTCCGGAGGGCGCGGTGCCGAAGGACGGACCGTCGGCCGGTGTGACGATGGCGACGGCTGTGCTGTCGGCTATCCTGAACATTCCGGTGCGGGCGGATGTCGCCATGACCGGCGAGATCACGCTGCGCGGACGTGTGCTGCCGATCGGCGGACTGCGCGAGAAGAGCATTGCCGCGAAGGTGGCCGGCATTCATACCGTGCTGGTTCCGGACAAGAACCGCAAGGATATCGACGAGCTCGACCCGGAGATCAAGGATGGCATGAAGTTCATCTATGTCAGCAGCATGGACGAGATCATTCCGCGTGCCTTTGCGCATCTGCCGGAGATTATGACGGAGGAAGAAACAGATGATCATAAAGCAGGTAAATCTGGAGACCGTCGTCGGACCGACAACCAGGAATCTGCCTGAGAACACGCTGCCGGAGGCGGCGTTTGCCGGCAAATCCAATGTCGGCAAGTCATCCTGCATCAATGCGATCATGAACCGGAAATCTTACGCGCGCGTTTCCTCGCAGCCCGGCAAGACGCAGACGATCAATTATTACAACGTGAATGACGCGTTTTATATCGTCGATCTGCCCGGCTACGGCTATGCGCGGGCGAACCTCGAGGCACAGGCGCAGTGGGGCCGCATGATCGACCGCTATCTGGCGAAATCGCGGCAGCTGCGCATCGTATTTCTGCTGGTGGACATCCGGCATGACCCGGGTGACAACGACCGGCAGATGTATGAATGGATTACCGCCAACGGATTTTATCCGGTTGTCATTGCGACCAAGCTGGATAAGATCAAACGGAGCCAGATTGCCGCCAAGGTGGCGGGCGTCCGCCGCGGACTTTCGCTGCCGGATGAGATACCGGTCATTCCGTTTTCGTCGGTCACAAAACAGGGACTGGATGAAATATATGAATTTATTGAAAAGTTTGTGTTAAATGACGGCGAATAATGTGAATTTTATACAGAAGTGCTGTATTGTGCCCGGTATTTCCGGCATAATATTCAGAAAATTATAGAAGTATCCCCCTTATTTTGGTATAATTGATATCAATAAGGGGGTCTTTGATTTATGAGACTTGTATTTTCAGGTGCTGACCATGAAGTAACAGGAAGCAAACATTATCTGGAAATTGCCGGCAGACACATACTGGTGGACTGCGGCATGGAACAGGGACGCGATCTCTTTGAAAATCAGGAGATTCCCGTCCCGCCGACAGAAATTGACTACGTATTTATCACACATGCCCATATCGATCATTCCGGCCTGCTGCCGCTGATCTACGCGCAGGGATTCAAGGGGTCCATTTATGCGACCGAGGCGACGGTGGATCTGTGCGATATCATGCTGAAAGACAGTGCGCACATTCAGGAATTCGAGGCGGAATGGCGCAACAGAAAGGGCAAGCGTGCCGGCTATGCGCCGATTGTGCCGCTGTATACGACGGAAGATGCGATCGGTGTCATGAAGCATTTTGTGCCGTGCCGGTACGGCGAGATCATTCAGATCTGCGACGGCGTGAAGATCCGTTTTACAGACGCGGGACATCTGCTTGGTTCTGCCAGTATCGAGATCTGGGCCGAGGAGAACGGCGAGAGCAGGAAACTCGTATTTTCAGGCGATATCGGCAATGTCAACCAGCCGATCATCCGTGACCCGCAGTATCTGAAGGATGCGGATTATGTGGTCATGGAATCGACCTACGGCGACCGGTCCCACGGACCGCGGCCGGATTATATCCATGAACTGGCCGATATCATTCAGAAGACATTTGACCGGGGCGGCAATCTGGTCATCCCGTCCTTTGCGGTCGGCCGTACGCAGGAGATGCTGTATTTCATCCGCTATATCAAGGAGCAGAATCTGATCCGCAATCACGATAACTTCGAGGTATACGTGGACAGCCCGCTCGCGGTGGAGGCGACCACGATTTTCAATATGAACGTGACGGACTGCTTTGATGAAGAAGCGATGGCGCTCATCAACAAGGGAATCAACCCGATCAGTTTTCCGGGCCTGAAGACGTCGGTTACGAGCGAGGATTCCATCGCTATCAACACAAACCCGGCGCCGAAGGTCATCATTTCGGCATCCGGCATGTGCGAGGCGGGCCGGATCCGCCATCATCTCAAACACAACCTCTGGAGGCCGGAGTGCACGATCCTCTTCGTCGGCTACCAGGCAGAAGGTACGCTGGGACGGAGTCTCGTCGAGGGTGCGAAGGAAGTCAGACTTTTCGGTGAGGATATCGCGGTCAAGGCGGAGATCCGCACGCTGGCAGGCATCAGCGGCCATGCGGACTGCGACGGACTGATGAAATGGATATCGGCGTTTGAGAAGAAGCCGAAGGAAGTCTTTGTCGTACACGGCGAGGACCAGGTGACGGAGACTTTTGCAAAGCGCGTATCGGATGAACTCGGCGTGCGCGCCGAGGCACCGTATACCGGATGGGCATTTGACCTGCTGGCCGGACAGTGGACGGCGCAGCCGCAGCCGGTCAGAATCGCACCGAAGGCACGCCAGCGCCGCGCGAACAGCATTTTCGAACGTCTGCAGATGGCCGGACGCCGTCTGCTGCAGGTAATCGCGCACAACGAAGGCGGCACGAACCGGGATCTCACCAAATTTACAAACGAGATCAACAATCTCTGCGACAAGTGGGATCGATAAGGGCAATGCTTTTCAAAAGCGGGCGGCTCTGTTATAATGATACGTAATAGTATCATCAGGTAAGCTTGAAAGTCTGGAGGTAGATTGCAATGCCAGAAGAAAATATAAATACACAGAAAGATTCATTTCATGTTCAGGGAGAACTCGGCGACGTACAGATTGCCGACGAGGTCGTAGCGGTCATCGCGGGCATCGCGGCAACGGAAGTTGAAGGCGTGGAGTCCATGAACGGAAGCGGCGACAGCATTCAGAAGGACATCATCAGCCGGCTCGGCATGAAGGTGCTCTCGAAGGGTGTCAGGATCAATATCGAAGAGGACAGCGTGGCTGTCGATCTTTCGGTTAATCTCGCCTATGGCTATAACATTCCGGAAGTGACACGCAATATTCAGGAACGTGTCAAGAGCGAGATCGAGAACATGACGGGTCTGCGCGTGACGCAGGTCAACGTCAGTGTCGTGGATGTGGAACTGGACAGCGAATAAGATAACAGAACTGCAGAGACAGAGAGGACAGACTCCGGCGGGGCCGGAGTGTGTCCTCATGTTGCGTGTAAACAGACGGAAAATCACGGCGATTTTCCCGGGAGTTCCATCACAGAATGTGATGCGGAGGGAATATGACAAGAAGAGAACTCAGAGAACATATTTTCAGAATCCTGTTCACGAGAGATTTTGACAGCAACGATGCCGGAGAACAGGCCGATCTGTATCTCAATGATGTGGATGGACTGACGCAGGAGGAAGCGGATTACATCCGCAGCAAGACCGTCCGGATCTGGCAGATGATCCCGGAGCTGGACGAGATGATCGGTGCCGAGTCGGTCGGCTGGACAGTCGAGCGTATGGGAACGGTTGACCGTACGCTGCTCCGGCTTGCGCTGTACGAGATGAAGTACGAAGATGACGTGCCTGCCGGTGTCGCGATCAACGAAGCGGTTGAACTGGCCAAGAAGTACGGAACGGATTCGTCCTATTCTTTCGTCAACGGAATTCTGGCCAAACTGGCGAAAGAGGAGTAAGGGCGTATGGCCGGCAGCAATGTTTTAACGGTAACGCAGCTGACCAGCTATCTGCAGCGGTCCGTCCGCGCGGATGCCTTTCTGCGTTACGTATCCATAAGAGGCGAGATTTCCAACTGCAAGTATCATTACACGGGCAATATCTATTTTACCCTGAAGGATGCCGGCAGCCAGATCAGCTGCGTGATGTTCCATGACGACCGGCAGTCAGGACTGCGTTTTGCGATGAAGGACGGCGACAGCGTCATCGTGACCGGCCGCGTGGATATCTATGTCAGAAACGGCGTCTATCAGCTCTATGCACGCAGTATAGAGAAAGCCGGCCGCGGTGCTCTTTATGAGCAGTATGAGAAGCTCAAGGCGCAGATGCAGGCGGCCGGACTTTTTGACGAGGCGCATAAGAAGCCGCTCCCACCGTATCCGAAGAGCATCGGCGTGGTGACGGCGTCGACCGGTGCCGCCGTACACGATATCATCAGTGTATCCAGACGGCGGAATCCGTATATACAGATCGTATTCTGCCCGGCACAGGTGCAGGGCAAGGGAGCCGCACATTCGATTGCGGCAGGCATCCGGGCGCTGGACCGATACGGTGTCGATGTGATCATCGCAGGCCGCGGCGGCGGGTCCTTCGAGGATTTGTGGGAATTCAACGAACCGGAAGCAGTATACGCCTTTTACAATTGCAAAACACCGATCATTTCCGCAACCGGGCACGAGACGGATTTCACGCTCGGTGATTTCGCGGCGGATAAGAGGGCACCGACGCCTTCGGCGGCCGCAGAGCTGGCCGTGCCGGATATCCGGTCCGTGCTGGATGAGATCCGGGAATACGGACGCCGCCTCGACGCGGCGATCGGCAGCCGGCTTGACGCATACAGACGGCAGACGGAGCACTATCGCAAGGTGGTGCATTCGTACAGCCCGGAGCGGCAGCTGGACGAGAGGAAGAAGCGTCTCGCCCGCCTGAAGGACGAGATGGAGATGATGATGACGCATCATATCAGCGATGCCAGACAGAATCTGGATGTGCTGGGGATGCGGCTGGATTCAGATATGGATGCGCATATGACGGCGGCGAAGAACACGGCGGCGCTCTATGCACAGAAACTGGAGGGCAGATCTCCGGTGAGAGCGCTGGCGCGCGGCTATGCGTATGTAACCGATCAGGACGGCCGCGGCATCAGCAGTATTGCACAGGTGGAGGCCGGAGACCGGATCAGCATCGCTGTGACAGACGGCGATATCAAGGCATCTGTGGAGAAGGCAGAACCTGCCGGGAAGGACAGGACAGATAACGGATGAGTGAGAATAATAAAGAAGAGATGACGCTCGAGGAAGCGTTTAAGCAGCTCAATGAGCTGGTGACGAAGATGGATAGCAAGGATCTGCCGCTGGAAGAGTCATTCCGGCTGTATCAGCAAGGCGTTTCGCTGATCGCCTTCTGCAACGCTTCGATTGACAAGGTGGAGAAGAAGATCATTCAGATCCGCGCGGAGGCAGAGAATGGTAATGTTTAAGGAAGAACTGGCGGAGAAAGCGGCGGCCGTCGATGCGCTACTGGAGAGATACCTTCCGGAAGAGAAGGGCTATGCGAAGACAATCTTTTCGGCGATGCGCTACAGTGTGATGGCTGGCGGCAAGAGAATCCGTCCGCTCCTGATGATGGAGACCTTCCGGTATTTTCAGGGGGAGAACGAGAAACTGGTTGAGCCGTTTATGGCGGCAATTGAGATGATTCATACGTATTCGCTGATTCATGACGATCTGCCGGCAGTGGATAATGACGACTACCGCAGAGGCCGTCTGACCTCTCATAAAGTGTACGGCGAGGCGATGGCGATTCTGGCCGGCGATGCGCTGCAGAGCTATGCCTATGAAGTGGCGGCTGCGGCGGCTGCGGATGCGGCGCCGGAGGATATGCCGCGTATGGCGCAGGCGATGAAGGTGCTGACGCACAAGCCGGGTATTTACGGCATGGTCGGCGGTCAGGTCGTGGATGTCGAGCTGACCGGCAAGCCGATTCCGGAGGACGTGCTGCACTTCATTTTTGAGCTGAAGACAGCGGATATGATTGAGGCAGCCATGATGATCGGTGCGATTCTGGCCGGTGAGAGCCAGGAGACGGTCGCGCAGATCGAGAAGGCCGGCCTGGACATCGGCATGGCATTTCAGATTCAGGATGATATCCTGGATGAGACCGGCGATGAGGCGGTGCTCGGCAAGCCGGTGCACAGCGACGAGAAGAACGTGAAGACCACCTGGGTTACCGCATATGGTATGGAAAAGGCCGTACAGGATGTCAGAGAGTATTCTGACGAGGCTGTGCGGATCCTCCGTGAGACAGGTGAGAGCAGACATCTTTCCAACGATTTTCTGTTTGCCCTGATTGAACATATGGTAGGAAGAAAGCGCTGAAAATAAACAGAAAAGAAGAGGTTGATATGTCTGAGCTACTTGACATGATAAACAAACCGAACGATATACGGAAGATTCCGCCGTCGGATTATGATGCGCTGGCGCAGGAGATACGTGAATACATGATTGACACCATCAGCGAAAACGGCGGCCATCTGGCTTCCAATCTCGGTGTTGTCGAGCTGACCATGGCACTTCATCTGGTGCTGACATTTCCGCAGGACAAGCTGGTCTGGGATGTCGGACACCAGTCCTATACGCACAAGATTCTGACGGGCAGACGGGAAGAATTCAGAAATATACGTAAATTCGGCGGTATCAGCGGATTTCCGAAACGCAAGGAGAGCAGCTGCGACTGTTTTGACACCGGCCACAGCTCCACCTCGATTTCCGCCGCTCTCGGTTTTGCCAGAGCACGCGATCTGAAGCATGAAGACAGCACCGTGGTCGCCGTGATCGGAGACGGTGCGCTGACCGGCGGTGTGGCCTATGAAGGACTCAACAATCTTTCCAGGCTGAAGAGCAATCTGATCATCGTGCTGAACGACAACAACATGTCGATTTCGGAAAATGTCGGCGGTCTCACGCTTTACCTGAACGGCCTGCGCATGACGGAATCCTACAGGGATTTCAAGAAGGACGTCGAGAAGAAGCTGAAAAGCATACCGAACGTGGGACAGTCGATGGCGCGCAGCGTCAAGAAGTCGAAAGACCGCCTGCGCAGACATCTGCTGCCGAGTGAATTCGGTTTTCTGGAAGACTTCGGCATCAAGTATGTCGGCCCGATCGACGGACACAATGTCGGCGAGATGGTGCAGTTCCTCAACGCCTGCAGGAAGGTGGAGGGACCGGTTCTGCTGCATGTTGTGACGCAGAAGGGCAGAGGATATAAGCCGGCGGAGGAAAATCCGGCGATTTTTCACGGCATCGGCTGCTTCGATATCAGCACCGGCAAGACGACCGGACCGAAGAACGAGACCTGCACATCGGTCTTTTCGAGGAAGATTCTGAATATGGCCGAGGAGCACAGCGACATCACCGCGATCACCGCGGCCATGCCGGACGGCACCGGACTGAAACCGTTCGCGGAGAAATTCCCGGATCGCTTTTTCGATGTGGGCATCGCGGAACAGCACGCGGTAACCTTTGCCGCCGGACTCGCGGCAGCGGGCATGCGGCCGTATTTCGCCGTCTATTCGTCTTTCCTGCAGCGTGCGTTTGACCAGATTATTCAGGACGTTTGCATACAGAACCTGCCGGTTGTCTTCTGCATCGACCGTGCGGGCCTGGTGGGAGCCGACGGGGAGACGCATCATGGGATGTTCGACCTGTCCTATCTGTCACTGATTCCGAATATGACGGTGTGTGCGCCGAAGAACAAATACGAACTTGTGGATATGCTCAGCTTTTCCTACGATTACGGGAAACCGCTGGCGATCCGTTATCCGCGGGGAAAAGCTGCGGATGTATACAAAGACAGACGTGCGCCGATTGCAGCGGGCGAGAGCGAGCTGCTCGAGCAGGGCAGCGATGTGGCACTGATCGCAGTCGGCTCCATGGTGGAGGTCGCCGCACAGGTGCATGAGATGCTGCTGGATTACGGCATCCATGCGACGGTGATCAATGCACGTTTTGTCAAACCGATTGATGAAGCCTGTCTCGACCGGATCGGCGAGGACCACAGGCTGGTTGTCACGATGGAAGACAACGTAATCCGGGGCGGCTTCGGGGAAGCCTGTTCCGATTATCTGCACAGCATCGGATCCCGCGTGGAAGTAGAGCACGTCGGCATCCAGGATACCTTTGTCGAGCATGGTACCGTTGACCAGCTGCGCAGAATGCTCGGCATGGATGCACAGAGCATCCGCGACAGGATACTTGGGAAACTGAAAAATCTGCAGTAAATCTGCAGTAACGGAAAGGAACCGGCATTGAAGGTCAGACTGGATGTCATGCTTGTAAACAGCGGCCTCGTGGACTCAAGGGAGAAGGCCAAAGCCTGTATCATGGCGGGCGAGGTCTTTGTCAACGGGAACCGTGAAGATAAACCGGGAAGTACATTTGACCCGGACAAATCAAAGATTGAGCTGAAGACGAAGAGGCTCCGCTATGTGAGCCGCGGCGGACTGAAGCTGGAGAAAGCGATCAATGTATTTGCACCGGACCTGCAGGATAAGGTCTGCATGGATATCGGCGCCTCCACGGGCGGTTTCACCGACTGCATGCTGCAGAACGGCGCGCGCAAGGTCTATTCGATCGACGTGGGCTACGGCCAGCTGGACTGGAAACTGCGCAATGACAGCCGTGTCGTCTGCATGGAGAAGACGAATTTCCGTTACGTGACGCCGGACGACATTCCGGAGAAGATTGATTTCGCATCCTGCGACGTGGCATTTATCTCGCTGCGGCTGATGCTGCCGCCGGCAAGTGCATTGCTTAGGGACGGCGGCCATATGGTCTGTCTGATCAAGCCGCAGTTCGAAGCGGGCCGGGAGAAGGTCGGCCGCAAGGGCGTCGTCCGGGATCCGAAAGTACATGAACAGGTAATCCGCGATATACTGGATTTCACGCAGCAGAGCGGATTTTCCGTACTGGGCCTGACATTCTCTCCGATCAAGGGACCGGAGGGCAATATCGAGTACCTGATGTATATCCGCAAATGCGCGCCCGGTGAGGAGCCGGAGCGCTGCAGCACGGACCCGGCGCAGGTTGTCGCCGAGGCACATGGGGAACTGGACCGGAAAGGTCCGGAGAGGACGTAAAATGAAAAAATTCATTTTGATGGTGAACCGGAGTCATGATGATGACGTGCGGCGGGCAGAGATGGTAGCGGACTATATCGGCAGGCGGGGCGGCAGCCTTGTCCGGGCGCGATTCGTCGGCGGAGAGGGCACCGGCACGGATGAACACTATGAGTTCGACGGCGATGTCCGCGGAGCCGAATGCGGTATCGTACTCGGCGGCGACGGCACACTGCTGCTGGCGGCCCGTGAGCTGTATGATTATGATATTCCGCTGTTCGGCATCAACACAGGCAATCTTGGCTTTCTCTCCTCTGCGGAGGTGAGTGCGCTGCCGGGCTGCCTTGACTGCCTCCTGGAGGACGAGTACGTTCTGGATGAGCGTTCCCGCATCCGCGGCGAGGCTTTCCGGGACGGCAGGCTGATCAAGAGTGACTGCGCGCTCAACGACATTGTCGTCTACTGCGCCGGCACCCTGCGCATCGTGGAGGTGCGCGTGCTCATCAACGGAGAAGTGACCAACAGCTATGCCGGCGACGGCGTCATCATTTCCACGCCGACCGGTTCGACGGGGTATAACCTTTCTGCCGGCGGTCCGGTGGTATTTCCGGATTCGCGGGATGTGATCATCACACCGATCTGCCCGCATTCCCTGCAGTCGCGCAGTATGGTGCTGTCCTCTGAGGATGACATCCAGATCGAACTGGTCAGACGCCACAAGACACAGAACGAAGAAGCCATGATGACATTTGACGGCAAGACTTCCATTGTACTGGAGCCGTCGGATGTTGTCCGAATCGGACATGAGACCAGAAACGTGAAGCTGATCCGCCCGAAGGGCTACAGCTTTCACAGGATATTGAAAGAGAAGTTCGGGAGTATGTAGAGATGAAGTCAGGCAGACAGGATAAAATCATCGAGCTTGTGAACAAGTACGATATCGATACGCAGGAGGAGCTTGCCAGACGGCTCAATGAAGCCGGCTTCAAGGTAACGCAGGCTACGGTCTCGAGAGATATACGTGAGCTGAAACTCTCCAAAGTAAATCTGCGGGGAGGCAAACAGAAGTATGTTGTGACCGACACGTCGGAGCGCGACAACAGCGAGAAGCTGACGCGCGTGATGCGTGAAGGGTACGTATCGAGCTGTACGGCTTCGAAACTTGTCGTCATCCATACGATTCCGGGTATGGCGATGGCACTGGCGGCGGCACTGGATGCCATGGATCTGCCGGGATACGGCGGCTGCATTGCCGGTGACGATACGGTTTTCTGCGCCATCCGGGAAGGCGGCGACGAGAAAGCACTGATGGACAGAATCCAGCAGGTGCTTGCGAAGCGCTGAGACAGCACAGTTCAAGGGGGCATCAATGCTTCAGAGCATTCATATCAAAAATCTGGCGCTGATTGACGAGGCGGAGGTCGAACTGAAAGACGGCCTCAACATCCTGACCGGTGAGACCGGCGCCGGAAAGTCAATCATCATCGGTTCGGTCAGCATCGCACTCGGGGGACGCGCGCCGCGGGATATGATCCGCAAGGGCGCCGACTATGCGCTGATCGAGCTGGATTTCAGCATTCACAACAGAAAAACAATACAGGAACTGGAGAAGATGGACCTGCCTCTCGATGACGGCCACCTCGTAATCACGAGGCGGCTGACGGGGGCGCGGAGTATTTCGCGGATCAACGGAGAGACGGTCTCTCTTTCTGTAGTGCGGAAAGCGGCGGCGCTGCTGATCGACATTCACGGGCAGTACGAGCATCAGTCTCTGCTGCACAAGGAAAAGCATCTTGCGATCATCGATGCTTTTGCCGGCGAGCGGGTTGGCGCGCTGAAGGCGCAGACCACGCAGCTGTACGCCGCCTACACCAGGCTGCAGAAGGAAGAGCAGAACCTGATGACGGACGAGGGAAAGCGCAGCAGCGAGATCGACTTCCTGAAATTTCAGATACAGGAGATTGACGAGGCGGCGATCCGGGAAGGCGAGGAAGAGGAACTGGACAGACGTTTTTCCGTCATGAGCAACGCCCGTTCGATCCTTGAAAATATTTCCGCCGTCCACGAGCTGATGGGCTACGACGGGGACAGCTCCGCCGGTTCGCTGAACACGCGGGCGATTCACCTGCTCGGGCAGGTCTCCCGGTACGATGAGGCGATCGACGGGTTCACGCAGCAGCTCAGCAATATCGACGGCCTGCTCAATGATTTCAACCGGGATCTCGCCGATTATATGGAGAGCCTGACCTTTGACGAGGCGGACTACCGGCAGACGGAGGAGCGCCTCGACACCATTTCCCGAATCAGCAAGAAATACGGCGGCAGTGTGCAGGAGATCAATGCTTACCGCAGCCGGTGCGCAGACCAGCTGGAGCGCCTGGAAAATTACGACGCGTATGCGGCGAAGGTGGAAGAAGATCTGCAGAAAACGCGGCAGCAGCTCGATGCGCTCTGCAGCCAGCTGACGGCGGAGCGGAAGAAGGAGGCGGCCGTCCTTGAGAAGAAGATCGCCGATGCGCTCGGCGAGCTGAATTTCGCGGATGTGCGCTTTGAGATCCGCGGCGCGCAGCTCGATCACTATACGGCCGGCGGCAAAGATAATTTCGAGTTTCTGATTTCCACCAATCCGGGCGAGGATGTGAAACCGCTCGGACAGGTAGCCAGCGGCGGTGAGCTTTCCCGTATCATGCTGGCGATCAAATCCGTGCTGGCCGATACCGACGATATCGAGACGTTGATTTTCGATGAGATCGATACCGGCATCAGCGGCCGCACGGCGCAGAAGGTATCCGAACGCATGGCATACATTGCCTCCTCGCATCAGGTGATCTGCATTACGCATCTGCCGCAGATCGCCTCCATGGCGGATTACCATCTGATCATTGAAAAGAAGATCATCGAAGGGCGGGCCGTGACCACGATCCGGCCTCTTGGCGAGGAGGATACGGTGCGCGAGATTGCGCGGCTGCTCGGCGGTGTGAAAATAACGGAAACCGTGCTTGGCAGCGCGCGGGAGATGCTGCAGCTGGCGGCGGACTCGAAAGAGAAGCTGCGCAGCGGGGAAAAGTAAGAGACGGTAAGGGAGAGAATCTGTTATGAACAAAGCAGCAGAATTTCTGAAGAGGAAAAATGTAATCATATCGGCAAAGCGGTATGGCATCGATGCGCTCGGGGCGATGGCGCAGGGCCTTTTCGCCTCGCTCCTGATCGGCACGATTATCAGCACGCTGGGCCAGCAGCTCGGCATCGATCTGCTTGTCACAATCGGCGATTATGCCACCAAGGCGACCGGCCCGGCGATGGCCATTTCCATCGGCTATGCCCTGCAGGCACCGCCGCTGGTACTGTTTTCGCTGGCTGCGGTCGGCCTTGCCGGCAATGAACTGGGCAAAGCCGGCGGTCCGCTTGCCGTACTGGTTGTAGCGATTATCGCGTCGGAATGCGGCAAAATCGTGTCGAAGGAGACGAAGGTCGATATCATCGTGACACCGTTCGTGACAATTTTTGTCGGTGTCGGCCTCTCTATGCTGTGGGCGCCGGCGATCGGCAGCGCAGCCAGCTCCGTGGGCGGCGCGATCATGTGGGCAACCGAACTGCAGCCGCTTTTCATGGGCATTCTTGTTTCCGTCATCGTCGGCATCTGCCTGACACTGCCGATCAGCAGTGCGGCGATCTGCGCGGCGCTGTCATTGACAGGGCTTGCGGGCGGCGCGGCTGTGGCCGGCTGCTGCGCGCAGATGGTCGGCTTCGCCGTCATGTCATTTAAAGAGAATCGCTGGGGCGGCCTTGTCGCACAGGGCATCGGCACGTCGATGCTGCAGATGGGCAACATCGTACGCAATCCGAGAATCTGGATTCCGCCGATTATCACTTCAGCCATCACCGGTCCGCTGGCGACCTGCGTTTTTCATCTGACGATGGACGGCGCGCCGGTATCCTCCGGCATGGGCACCTGCGGTCTGGTCGGCCAGATCGGCATCTACACAGGCTGGGTGCAGGATATCGCCAACGGTACCAAGGCCGCGATCACCGGCATGGACTGGCTCGCCATGATTCTGATCTGCTTTGTGCTGCCGGCGGTCATCACGCCGCTCCTTTGCAATCTGCTGCGGCGCATGGGCTGGATCCACGAAGGCGATCTGAAGCTGGATCTGTAAAAAGGTATCTTCGGAAAAGTTCCGCAGGACAGAAAATGTCTGTCTTCAGGTAAAATACAGAAAATCCCGGGTTTCGGGTAAAACAAATCCCTCTTTGCCGCAGGGCGGCAGAGAGGGATTTTTTGCGGCGCGGGCATTTTTCATCCGCAGCGCGGGCGGACAGAAAAAGACCGGTATGCTAGAGCGTTCCTGCTCCCGGCATACCGGCCGATGCATATAAATAGAAATTATTTCTTAAAAGTGATGCGGCGGTAGTTCTTCTTGCCCTTGCGGATGACGAAGTCCTCTTTATTGATGTCTTCCGGCGCGAACTGCAGGCCGATGTCGGTCACCTTCTCGCCGTTGATCTGTACGCCGCCCTGCTGGATGGCACGGCGCGCCTCCGAACGGGACTTTGTGAGACCCGCGGAAACGAGGATGCCCATCACGTCGATCGTGCCGTCACGCAGATCTTCCTCGGTCAGTTCGGTCACCGGCATGTTCTCAGCGGCACCGGCACCTGCGGAGAAAATCTGACGGGCGCTCACCTGTGCCTTCTCCGCCTCCTCTTCGCCGTGCACGAGCTTTGTGAGCTCATAGGCGAGGATTTCCTTGGCACGGTTGAGCTGGCTGCCTTCCCATTTTGCCATCTCATCGATCTGCTCGAGCGGAAGGAAGGTCAGCATGTACAGGCACTTGATGACATCCTGATCGCCGACATTTCTCCAGTACTGGTAAAACTCGTACGGCGAGGTCTTCTTCGGGTCGAGCCATACGGCACCGGAAACCGTCTTGCCCATCTTCTTGCCCTCGGAATTCAGAAGAAGCGTGATCGTCATGGCGCTCGCGTCCTTGCCGAGCTTGCGGCGGATCAGCTCTGTGCCGGCGAGCATGTTGGACCACTGGTCGTCGCCGCCGAACTCCAGGTTGCAGCCGTAGCGCTGGAACAGGGTGTAGAAATCGTACGCCTGCATGATCATGTAGTTGAATTCAAGGAAGGTCAGGCCCTTCTCCCAGCGCTGCTTGTAGCATTCAGCCGCCAGCATGCGGTTTACGGTGAAATGCGGACCGACCTCGCGCAGCAGATCCACGTAATTCAGCTTCATCAGCCAGTCGGCGTTGTTGACGATCATGGCCTTGCCGTCGCTGAAGTCGATGAAACGGGACATCTGCTCCTTAAAGCATTCCACATTGTGGTCGATGGTCTCCCGCGTCATCATCTTGCGCATGTCGGTCTTGCCGGACGGGTCGCCGATCATGGCTGTGCCGCCGCCGATCAGCGCGATCGGCTTGTTGCCCGCCATCTGCAGTCTCTTCATCAGGCAGAGCGTCATGAAATGGCCGACGTGCAGGCTGTCCGCCGTCGGGTCGAAGCCGATGTAAAATGTTGCCTTGCCGTTGTTGATCAGATCTCTTACCACATCTTCGTCGGTTACCTGGGCGATCAGGCCGCGGGCAACGAGTTCATCATAAAGTGTCATTGCAAAAATCCTCCTGAAAAATACAAAGCAGGGAAAACGCGTGCTGCGCGGTTTTCCCGTGATCGCATCGCCTGGCAAAGTCCCGTGCGTGCAAGGACCTTTTCCCGAAGCGCGCGAAAAAAAAACCGCCCTTATCTTGCATAAGGACGGGTTAAACTCGCGGTACCACCTTAATTCCCGGTCTCCCGGGCACTCACTGCATCTCACCTTCCGCACCGGCGGAAACGGAAATGCGCTGCATAAGATAACGGATGCGTTCCGGCGCAGCCTACGCGCCGCCGCGCCCATGGCACATGCGGTTTCAGTGCGCAGCTCGTGAAGGTATTCAGACGCGTCTTCCCGTGTGCCTCTCACCAGCCGGCAGCTCTCTGTACGTTCCCGCGCGCCCTACTTGATTCAGTCGCAGCTTTTGAAAAGTCTGCCGTCATTATATGGGATTCCTTCTGTTTTGTCAACATATGTTGCAGGCCGGAAAAATAAATGCTAAAGTTTATCGTAGTTTACAGATAAGGAAAATGAAAAGTTGAATCATCATGAAGCAAAAGAGGCCGTGGACCTGACGCAGGGCAGCATCGTGCGCGGCATACTGGATTTTTCATTTCCGGTTTTTCTCGGTCAGCTCCTGCAGCAGTTTTATAATCTTGTGGACGCCTGGGTGATCGGCAATTTTGCCAGCACGCAGGCTTTTGCCGCAATCAGCTCGACGAGCACGATCGTATTTCTGATCATCGGCTTTTTCGGCGGGACGGCGATCGGCGGCAGCGTCGTGATTTCGCGGTACTACGGCGCGGGCAGCAGACATGGGGTCAGCACCGCGGTGCATACCAATTTTCTGATGGGCCTGCTGATGTCGGCGGCCGGCACCGTACTCGGGCTGCTGCTCACGCCGCACATTCTGGTCTGGATCGGAACGCCGGCACAGGTCATGCCGTATGCCAGGACCTATCTGATGATTTATTTCGGCGGGGTCAGCACGGTCATGATGTACAATGTCGGCATGTCGATCATGCGGGCTCTCGGCGACAGCCTGCACCCGCTTTATTATCTGATTGTCTCCTCGTTCATCAACGTCGCGCTCGACCTGGTGCTCGTCGCCCGGCCGTTTCATTTCGGCATCGGCGGTGCCGCGGCCGCGACGGTCATCTCGCAGGGCATCAGCGCGGTGCTGTGCATCCGGCGCCTTACCTGCCTGAAAGAAGAATATCTGCGGCTTGATTTCCGGAAAATACGGTGGGACGGCGGCTGCATGCGCGAGG